>ERZ1066135.254-NODE-254-length-40457-cov-11.477254_pt1 | contig 40457 bp, 42 predicted proteins | sample MGYA00382782_ERZ1066135 | MGnify/ENA primary metagenome ERZ1066135 (study PRJEB33369, sample SAMEA5778365) | biofilm metagenome | biome: Industrial cooling water; feature: Water cooling tower basin; material: Biofilm | place: United Arab Emirates | collected... | reverse complement strand
CGTCGACATGCAATACTGTCCGCGCTCCACCGTCGCCGACATAAAGTACCGCGCCTTACGGTTCGCGAAAGCGGACATGTCCAGCAGCGCCAATGTATCCTCCGAGATCCATGACCAGCCCAGCTTTTGGCTGTGGTCCGCTTGGGGCGATGCCGAAAACTTTATTCCCTCCAAGCTGTTTGTCAGGATTGATTCGGTCCCTGTCCTGGAGCCCCCCGAATTTTTGCCCACCGAAAAACAGCTGAAGCAGGACGTGGTGAGCGTCAAAGAGCCTGTCGATAATGCTGAAGCTGACAAGAAGCCAACAGTCAGTACGGAACAGAAGCAAACAATCGACAAGCCGAGGGAAAAGACAAAAGAGGAGCAGTTCAAGGATATCCTCGCCGATCTCTCTGCAGACCCCGGATCTGATCCTAGCGTTGTCCACTTGATGCGTCCTGTAGTAGTAACGAGCCAATAAATCAATCATTTTTTATCAATTTTTTAAAAATTCTTTACCTCACCTTAAACTCGCCAATGCAGGTGCATGATCTGCGCTTTTCGGTCAAGAAAAAGACCATTCTCGACGGAGTGTCACTGAACATCAATGCCTCCCGCTTGACGGCCATCATGGGCGCCTCGGGGGCCGGCAAGACCACATTACTGAGCATACTGGCGGGTCAAGTCCAGTTTCAGTCGGGGACCATCCATCCCTCCCCCGCCACTATCAAACGAATAAGCCAGTTTGTCTTTCAGGACGACCTCATCTTTCCGACGATGACGGTGAAAGAGGCCATCACAATGAGTGCATTGTTAAGGGGTGATAGTGGAAGACATCTGCCAAATGATCCGGAAAAGGCAAGTCATGCCGATCAGACGATTCGTTTACTAAATTTGGAAAAATGTCAAGACACCATCATTGGCTCTCCCTCCGAAAAGGGCGTGTCCGGGGGTGAACGGAAGAGATGCTCGATCGGTATGGAGCTGGTCACCGACCCGATGATGCTCTTTCTGGACGAGCCGACCAGTGGCCTGGACACCTTTACCGCCTACAATGTGATCAATTGTTTGAGTCGCCTGGCACACGACCAACAACGCACCATCATTTGCACGCTGCACCAGCCGAGCTCAGACATTTTCCATTTGATCGACGATCTTGTCTTGCTGTCTGGGGGGAGGGTGGTGTATGCGGGTCCGCGGGAGGAATCGATCGACTATTTCGCCCAGCTGGGCTATGCCTGTCCCCGCTACAACAACCCGGCCGACTACTTTTTCATGAACATTTTGAACGAGACGCCCATAGTCGAAGGTGATGATCCGCGTGTCAGACTGGACCGTCTAGTGGACCATTGGCACAAGCACAGTCTCACAAATGAGACTTTGGTGCGGTCAGTCAACTCTACAGACATTCATAATATCGTACAACAACAGCAAAGATCAGTGAGAAACTTGATCCTACAGTTCCGAGTCTTGTTTGCGCGCGCCTTTAAAAATGTCCTCCGAAACAAAATGATCGTCAAGGTGCGCTTTTTCCAGTCCGTCTTTATCGCCCTTGTCATTGGGACCATTTACTTTGACGTGTCTAGGCATCCGCAGTTTGACACGCAGCGGATGAATAGGTCGGGTGCTCTCTACTTTCTCGTCATCAACCAGTTCATGTCGTCGGCGACGGGCGTGGTGACCGTCTTTTGCGAGGAAAAGGACATTTTCAAGCGGGAGCACGACGCCGGTTATTATGGGCTGCCGGCCTACTTTCTGACCAAGGTGATCGTTGAGACGCCCCACCAGGTCTTTTTCCCTTTTTTGGTCATGACCATTGCGTACTGGATGATTGGCTTGAGACCGTCGTTTGGCCACTACCTGATCGCTGTCATGGCAGCAGTCTTAAGTAGTCTAAACGGCATGGCTATGGGCATGGTCGCGGGTGCCATGTTCAAGCAGGTGAACGTGGGGATGGCCATCTTAATGGTCATTCTGTTACCGCTGATGCTCTTTTCCGGCTTCTTGGTCAACAATGATTCGATCCCAGTGTTCCTTCGGTGGATCAGACACGTCTCCCCGACAAAGTACGCCTTCCATGCCTTGATGCTGAACGAGTTTACCGGGTTGACGTTCAAGAACTGTGACAAGAATGCGTTGATGAGCCAGGTGCACAAGTGCTCCGGCGACTTTGTCCTGCAGGTGATGGGGATGAAGGGCGGGTTGTCGATTGTGGAAAACTTGTTTGTCCTGGTGTCCAGCTTTCTTTTATTGCTTTTGCTAGCCTACCTGGCCTTGTTCAGACTGACCCGTTTTGGGAGAGGATGACGCCATTTTGTGTCTGAATATGGAAAGACACTCTGCGTTGTCCATGGTATAAATACTCGCCATCCCCGAGGCCCACCCCACTCTAACCACTCGTTCGTCGATGCTCACTTTTACCATTGTAGCCATCGTCATCTCCCTCTTCTACTTGTCGCAAGCCCACATGATCATGAAATGGCCCATGCCGCGGGGCTACAAGGGCAACCCATCGTATCAGCCCATCGACTACAATCTCAACTCGCCACTACCCGGACCAGTACTGACTCCTCTATACTGTCTCTCAATCAATCAACTAACCATTAAAAGGTCATGTGCAAGGGAAAGCCACCGGGCACTCCGTCTGCAGTGCTGCGTGCCGGCGAAATTGTCAATGTGCAGTTTGAGGGGAGTGCACGCCATGGCGGCGGACTGTGCCAATTCGCCATTTCATACGACAATGACAAGACTTTCAATGTGATTCAAGAGATACAAGGAGCCTGTCCCGACGGTACCAGTCTGCCAATTAACATTGCTAATCATTTAGCAAACTATGTCTGGCCGGTCAAGATTCCTGCGTCGCTGCCGTCGTGCGATCGATGCACGTTTGCCTGGACGTGGATCAATGCGATTGGGAATCGAGAGTATTACATGAACTGTGCCGATGTGCGCATCATTGGACGGATGCCATTTGCAAATGGTGTCCAGGGAAGCCGACTGCGGGTTGCCAATCTGCCAGGGTACCCGACCGAGCAACCCCCAGTCCGAAATGGTGGCCCCGGTGCCAGTCGCGTCGAGTACTTTGCATTAAACCCATACTAGTCACTTACCCCGGTCACTTTGGGTTATGATTTCCGGCGCGGCAACAACCGGCACTCCGGACCGCAAGCCATTTCCTGTTTCCTCTACGAGGACAGTCACACCGTCGCCCCGCCGTATAACAGGCAATGTGACACCCGGTTCACCACAGAAACAACAACCAAATCATGTGCAGACGGTCAGTTCACCAGTGCCCACCTTGAGGTATTATGGGGTGAGCATGCGAGAGAGGGAGCGCCGCATGATTCTTTTGAACGCCGTGCTGATTGCAGTTTTTGGTGTCGTTTGGTTCAATGCCAGTGAGTTCACTTCATGGACTTATATGAGGTACACGGTCTCCATCCCCTACGACAAAATGTCTGCTGCCTTGATGGTCCTGTTTGCCTGCAACATTTTGTACTGCGTTGGGTGCGTGTTGCTGCGAATGTTGAAGCATGTTTGGACGTCCGTCTTTCAGCGAAAACCAGTTTTAGAAGACAAAAAACTTTTCAAAAAGCATTTACTGAGGGACACACCACCAGCCAAGCAGTCACCCTCTCCCGCTCCCAAAGAGTTTTTACCCAGCAGCAGCTCTGCCCAGACCCCCTTGCGGTCCCCATTTGCCAAGCATACCTCTTCCGGAACATCTTTGACTGCATCATCATCGCATTTATCGGTAAAGACAAACTCTACCCCGCTAATGACGCCGTCCAGCAAGGCCATAAACCTAAAGACTCCGTCGGCATTGCTGACTTCGCCAAACAGTCCGTTTTCGGTGAAGACGCCTGTAGAGAAAATGGCAACGGAGGCAAAGACACAATCAAATCAGCAGCCGGAATCTAATGTTCAAATCAACTCTTCGCCCAACCCACTGGCCGAGTCTGCCAGTCCAATGACCAAACACGGAAAATTGATCGACAGAAAAGTCATCAGAGGAGAAGACTGTCTAACGGAACTGTTGATCAGCAGAGACTTTGAGGACAGAATGGAGTCGATGCGGAGATGGCTGTGGAGCATGATCATCAAACCGTTGGTCGATGACATTGACCGGGTGGAGGCCGCCTTCCAGGCCAACGGGCTGTCACACCTCGGCCCCCTCTGTCCCGCATCCCTTGCCCTCTCCATGGATACTAAAGGGCAGTTTGACTTACGGGCAGCCTTTTTCGTGTCACCCGGCACCATTGGTGCTAGTAGCCGACCCCACACCCTCATGGATCTGGCACAGTCATCCAGGCATGACCCGATGGTGCAGGCTCGTTTGAGGATTGAAAAGTATTTGGACGTGGCTGCCGGGGTTGGGCGAGTTGCTGCTGGCCCCCGCGTGGCCCTGGTCAACCGATTGCGGGCAATGGCGAGGAACCCGTTCTACTCGACTGCATCTCCGAGTGAGGATCAGGACGATGCCGTGTTGCTGATGCATTTGTTTTGTACCTTTTTGGATGAGCACTTGCCGTCTTCAGATTTCTACTCTGCCCAGCCCTTTTCCTCCAAATATTTCCTGCACTGCCCTGCAGGAGGGGCAAAGGCCACCAAGCTGGACATTCACAACCGGCCCATTTGTATAGTGCAGTCGGGCGGTGGAGATTTTGTCATCTTGTTTGGGAATGAGCAGGCCTTTATTCCCGTAGCCGCCAACATGGTCGGACAGACCTTACAGACATTGGTGTTGTTTACGGCGATTGTGGAGAAACGATTGGCTGGCCACTTGGGCATTGCCAATCTGTCCAGTCGATCTGTGCGATTAATCGGTTTTAAATGAAAAATTTGTTTACTCTTTCCCCTGTATGTCTGTGTGTGTGTCTGTATATTGTAGCCAAGTACTCCAAGCACGCGTCAGCTGTCGGCACTGTCCAAGTCATCTCCACACATCATCATTCCAATCAGCACTTCGGCCGCCTCATTCTCCATCTCTACACTGGTGCGCCCCTTTGGTTTCGGCTTGGCGACTTTCATAGTTGGTTTCGTGTTTGGTTTGGTGTCCATAGCTGCTTTTCGCCGCCTGAGCATGGCGTTGGCGGTGCCGTTGCACTTGTGCCGCATCAGGTGATTGGCACACTGGAACCCGCAGTAGAAGCAAATGTATGGATTGAGGACAGGCTGTTGCTGCTGCTGATGGTGCTGATGGTGCTGATGTGGTTTTGTCTTTTCTATGGGCTGATTAGAGTCCGCTAGTTTCGACTGTCGCCTTTTTGGCTTGGTTTTGTTTTCCGGTTGGTTTCCGTCCTGTTTTAATAGCAAAATGGGTGGTAGCTTGTCTGTGTCCAATGCAAGTGCTTGTGGATTGGCGGAGGCCATCCACAGATTAGTCCCATTAACATTGTTCTCCTGATTATTACTATTGGCCGGAACAGCCGGTAGAATGAGCTTGGGACGAATGTCCAGAAATGTGCGCACATTTCCCTTGTTCTTTAGCGTCATTGATTTTGTTTAAGGTGATTACGGATACAGTACTGCAATCGATAGGGATTTGTGTGTACGGTTTGTGTGTGTGTATACAGCCAATGTATACTACGCTGGAAACAATCAAGCTGGGGTACTTTGCCTTTTTAGGAAACCCTTCAAGAGCCAATTGGCTTGATTCGCATAATTCTAGTGATGGTGGAAAGGAGCATTCACCGGGGATTGCAAGGTTAAGCTCGCATGGATTCTTTCCTCGTGTTGATGCTCGTCTTTGTAGGGACATGCTTGGTGATCACCGGACTCGTCGTCTTGTTGGGATGGGCTGCTCACAAGGTGATGGGCAGGTTTGGGGGACTGCCAGTGCGGGCGAATACACATCAGCAGCCGCAACAGCAACAACGCAATCATAATCACACGGTCATTCCCATCTTGGAGGCCGAGGCACGCAAGCCACCCTCCCACGGAAACATTGAATCGACCTGCATCGTCTTTCTGCCGTCTGATGCGCATAAAGCAAACACACCCGCCACAAAGCAAGAAACCAAGTTTGTGTTTGCCATGGAAGAACAGAAAGGCCGACCCCGGCCACAATAAATCATTTTCATGATGTCGGCGAGCAACAGCAGCGCAGAGTGCGACATGGCGAACCTGTCCCTGCAGGACGCAAACACCTCTTCGGCGGACAAGGAAAATATCAACATTGTCTTCATCGGCCACGTCGATGCCGGCAAGTCGACCATAGGCGGGCGAATCCTCGTCGACACTGGGATGGTCGACAAGCGTACGCTGGAAAAGTATGAGAAAGAGTCGAAGGAGCTGAACAGAGAGTCCTGGTATCTCTCCTGGGCGCTCGACACCAACATGGACGAGCGCGCCAAGGGCATCACCGTCGAGTGCGGCCGCGCCTACTTTGAGACTGCCGCCAGGCGCTTCACCATCCTCGACGCCCCCGGCCACAAGAACTTTGTTCCGTCGATGATCAGCGGTGCCACCCAGGCCGACATTGCCCTCTTGGTCATTTCGGCGAGGAAGGGCGAGTTCGAGACGGGCTTTGAGAAGGGCGGTCAGACCCGCGAGCACGTCACCCTGGCAAAGACGTTGGGCGTGAAGCGGCTCATCGTCGTCGTCAACAAGATGGACGACCCGACCGTCCAGTGGAGTAAGGACCGCTACGACGAGATTGTCGAGAAGCTGTCTCCCTTCATCAAGGGCAACAGATATAACCTGAAGACCGACGTCACCTTCATGCCAATCTCCGGCTTCACCGGGCAGAACGTCAAGGAGCCAATCTCAAAGGAGGTGTGTGCGTGGTGGTTCGGGGGCCCTGCCCTCCTTCCTTTTTTGGACACTATGCCCAGTCCGGATCGCAAGTATGACGCGCCCCTGATCATGCCGATTTCGGACAAGTGCAAGGACATGGGCACCATCGTCACCGGCAAGCTCGACTCTGGGTGCGTCGCAAAGGGTGATTCGTTGGTCGTGATGCCGACTAAGCAGCCGGTCGAAGTGGTCGCCATTTACTTGGAGGACCTGGAAGTGGCAAAAGCCCGGGCCGGCGACAATGTGCGTTTGAAGCTGAAGGGTGTCGAGGAGGAGGACATCCAGACTGGCTTTGTTCTCTGCGACGCTGCCAATCCGGTCAAGGCGGCCTCTTCCTTTGTGGCCCAGGTGGCCATCCAGAACATTCGGAATATCATGGCTCCCGGTTTTCGCGCCGTCCTCCACATCCACAGCGCCTCGGAGGACGTCACCCTGGCCAAGCTGGAGAGCGTCCTCGACAAAAAGACCGGGCAGCCGGCACCCAAGAAGCCCATGTTTGCCAGACAAGGAGACGTGGTCGTCGCCGAGTTCTCCCTGGATCGGCCCGTGTGTATGGAGCCGTTTGATGAGTGCGGCCAGCTGGGGCGATTCTCGCTGCGCAACGAGGGCGTCACCATTGCCATTGGCAAGGTGCTGCGGGTCTTGTAAGCGGAGAGAAATAAAAAATTATACTTTTATCAACGTGCAGCAGATCTTAGGCGGTGGCAGCGGGAGCAGCGGCACCGGCGGCGGGCTTCTTGTCGGCCTGCTTGAATTGGAAGCGGGCAGGCGGGGCACGGTCGCGGCGACCCTCGGCAGAGCGGACACGGACGATGTGGGCGTGGATGGCGCACGACACACAGTACTGCGTCTTCACGTACAGCTTGGGGATGGCGTATTCGGGGTAGACAGAGGCCTCGGCCAAGTCACGCACAGCCGACGCCTCGACCATGTTGCGGACGATGAAGCGCTTGATGGCCTTGTCTTTGGGAACACAACGGGCACAGTTCAGGCAACGCACAGGGTTGACGTGTCCACGACCAGACTTGGCGCGTCCTCCGTTTCTTCTCTTCGTAGTCTACATTTGGGTATAGTTAGTACGTTGTCTTTGGGAAAGGTGTGGTGGAGAGCATGAATCTGGATGGATGGATGGTCGGCAAAGGGATGGAAACGGTGATCTTACCATTTTCTATATGAAGTTGACCCTGGTCATGTTTACTGATATACGATTCATGGCTTGCTGCTTGAAGCTGAAAATATCATATTGGCTATCATGGCCAGTAAGAAGACACCAGACACCATGACGGGGCCAACCAGGTCGTCATAAGGACCGGGATCTCTCTGTCGTATTCTAGCCGCTCGCCATTGGTACAGATAAAGAGCGTAGATGGTGAACAATATGGAGACTACTCCAAATATGTACCCAGAGGTCCTCGCCTTTTCGTCTCCCAGGCCGACCAGAGCGCTGGATATTCCTCCCAAGAAAATCGAAAAGTGAATCCAGGACAGGAAGGTTCTCTCGTTCGCAAAATATACCTTGGGCTCCACTCTTACGGGCACGGCAATACGCTTATCTTGGTGACTATTTAGTGTAGATGATTCAAGTAGCCGAGATCCGCGGTTATTCAGAAGAGGCTCTTTGTCTTTGTGGTCTGCATTTTCTATTGGGATGGATACATAATCAACAGATTCTTTAGAGCGGCTTTCATCATGTGCATTTTTACGAATATCTACATCCATCTGTGGTAGCCAATATGGAATGATCCCCACCTTATCTGGGAAGAGGCAGGCAACACCATGAATGAATTTGGAGAATTTCGGGACCGCTTCAACCTACGTATAAATTAGAAACCAAAAATTGTACCAGATGTCCCTCGGTCAACTCTGCTATCCAGTCTGGTGCACTGTCTTCGCTCTGCAGGTTTAATTTTACCTCCAAAATAGCATATGGGAACCGTATTATCTCATTTTTTGGGATGTTTTCAAAAGGATACACTATTGGTCCAAGATCTGATCGCTTCCAACGGATGGATCCCCTAGTCTGTCTTTCGTTAATCATGCAAAGTTCAGTGTCCAGAGAAATTCTGATCGTTGAATCTCCTGGTAACTGAAAAGCTGTTCGATTATAGAACGTTCTTACCGCAGGCGACAAAGAGCTGATTAGTATTCGATCTTGTATTTCTGATGCCAACTTTTTAACTTTTGCCAATTCTTCTTGGTCTATGTTCGGCTCGTGTTTTTGCAGTTTTTCGGCCACATTTTCGGGTTTAAAGGACCCCGTTATGAATTCATCCACATACTTTTCCTTTAAGCAGAATCTTTCTTTCACGCTTATATCTCCGGTCCAATCTTCTTTATGAGTCTTTCTCTCAATAAAGACATTCTCTGGGTTGTCGGTCGTTCCGTACCATCTCAGGCGTATAGCTTCTGCGTTCTCGGTTTTCTGAATACGTCCTTCGTAGAGCTCAAGGTTGTCGTTGTCTAAATACACTGAATTGATTCCAGGATCGACTTTTCGTTCAGGGTTCGGAAAAACAAGAACAGGTAGGTGCCGAAGGATGGCGCATTTAACCTCCGTGACATTATCGGAATGTACCCAGTACTTTGTAGTCTTCCGCACAAAATGCCCGGTGTCTTTCGAAACGACATTTTCCGGCCCTTCGGTTCCGTGAGGTCCCCGTCTGACTTTATCGAATAGCTTACTAAGTCGATAGAGGAGTGAATCAAGCAATTCGCCCTGCTGCACTCGGGGATTCAAACGAACCATGAACATTGGCTTCAACATAAATTCTGTGTGCTTGTCGTGCTTTTTTATGATTTTTATAAACGCGGTGTAATTGCTGCGTGAAAATGACGACAACTTGGACACTTCTTCTGTAATCCTCTCGACTTCACTTTCTAACTCCTTAATTTGATTTGGTGAACCAGCAAACGACTGAAATGAATTCTCGCAATGCTGAACATGCCGAGTTAGCTCACCAAACTTGACATCTCTAAAGTCATAAACCTTCTGCAACTCCGATTCTAGCTTTGCTACAAATGCAGCCTCGTCTCCTTCTTCGAAGAAAGAGCCGCTAGTGGTTCTTTCCTTGATCATTCTCTTCAAGTCATCATAATCCATATAGTAAAATTTCCATTCTGGAACAATTGATTCTTTAAACGAGCTACCGAATTTCATGCGCTTCTAAGGTTGCCAGGCAATAGTTATCCTAATTGGTCAGAGTTAATTTGTAGGCCTCTCATTGGTCGAACCAGGGTACATGAGTTCAGAACTTTGGAAAGACGTTCTTGAAAAGATCGAAGAAACCACTGTTTCGGCTCAGTATGATGAACCTTCTGACTATGGTATCGACAAGGAAATATGTGCCATTTATGAAAAAGTATCCCTCATACTAAGCCGCTACAAGTCGGGCAAATTACCCAAAGCCTTCAAAGTTATTCCCAGCTTAAACAACTGGGAACAACTGTTGGCTCTCACTCGACCAGCGGAATGGACTCCGAATGCCACTCATCAGGCCACAAAGTTGTTTATTAGTACTTTGAGCCCAAAGTTGGCATCGAAATTCTGTCATCAAGTTCTGCTTCCCAAGATACAAAAGGATTTTGATCTGAACAAGAAGGTGAACCCCCATTATTACCAAGCTCTTATGCTTGCCATATCAAAACCCAGCGCTTTCTTTTCCGGAATCTTACTGCCTTTGTGTGCTGACATGAGAACTACTCAGAGACAGGCTGCAATTATGGGATCCGTTATAAAAAAGATGAGTATTCCGGTATTGTATTCCGCTGCTGCATTAATCAAGCTTACAAAGCTGGACTTTTATGGACCGCGAGCTATCGTGATGCGCACTCTGATTGAAAAAAAATACTCATTGCCTCAGAGTGCTCTCCATTCTCTTGTGGAATTTATAGAAACTTCTAGCCGTTGTGCAGAAAATAATACCGTCATTTGGCAACAGTTGGTGTTGTCGGTTTGTGTCAAGTATGGTGCTGATTTGTCGCCATTGCAAAAATCTGCTATAATTGAAAGTGCCAGACGGTTGCAGCATGGAATCATTACATCGGAAATTGTGGCCTCAATTGAAAAAACATATTCAATACTCTCTTAATTAAATTTATATTCATTCAGGATCGACATGCCCGGCTGGCTCAAGAGAGGACGTACAAACAAAGATGAACCGGAGAAGCCCTTTTTTAGGGGGAAGCTACATCTGGCCGGGTTTTATTTTTTCGCATTCATCGGTTTGCTAGTAGTTGCGTTATCAAAAGACCACGCCAAAAAAATGTCATTTTTTGTGTATGTCATGTCAACTCTCTGTCTGTACGCGGCCAGTACCACCTTACATACAACAAAATGGCATGATCCAAAGCTAGAGCTATGGATTCAAAAACTCGATCATGCGATGATTATCATCCAAATTGCTGGTACGTACACTCCCGTCTGCCTAGTCAATATGCCCGACAATGAAACTTGGCCTTTGCTTATTTTAGGATCTGTTTGGTTACTGTCGGCACTTGGAATGTTCAAGTCGTTATATTGGAATAATCCTCCAAAGATTTTCAATGTTGCATACTACTTTCTGCTTGGTTTGACGATCTTACCATTTATGCCAAAGGTTGTTAAGGTTCTAGATAAATTCGAATGGATAAGTTTTGCCGTTGCTGGTATTATATACCTCTGCGGCGGAGCTACATATGGGTTAGAGTGGCCAGATCCTCATCCCAAGATATTCGGGTTTCATGAGATATTTCATTTGTGTACTCTGACTGCTAATATATTATTTTTCGTTCCGATTGGGCGTGCGGCGCTATTGCAAAGCTTTGAAACAAACAATGGCCCCCGAAAAGTTTTCGGAACAACTGGATAATGAGCGTCTGGACGTCATGTTAACATCGATAAACACAATAAAGGAGAATTCGTCTGTCATAAATACATATGTTGAGGAACAAAATCGGTAACTTACATAATTTTTACACAAAGTCTTATTGATGATCTGAACATTGGGCTAGTTGAATCAAATTCTAGAATGGAAAGATCAATTAGAAGAATTAAAATGACCTATGAAATGCTACTTGGTATGAATTTTATTTTACATCCATAGATGAAAAGTATTCATGGTTTCTCGGGCTTTTAGTGACAATCCTCGGTTTACTTTTGATAGGAATCTTATTTTTTTAAATACAAAGCTGGTGGTCATACAGCGGGGGTTCAAATAAACAATTGATACAGTAGATGAAGGTTGCTGGCTTACTCCGAAGAAGCCTGTTTACAGGCAATCACAAATCATTGAAAGAAGTAAAGCATCCATCAATTGTTTTTGAGCGGCCCATTCCTAAAGCCGAAGGGGATCAGTTTGACAGGCTTGAACAGGAATCAAAAAAATCGAGTATATTGAACTACTATGCACAAACTTTCTTCATGACAGAACTTTTTCGAGGGTTGTGGGTAGTACTGGAGAATTATTTCCGGAGGCCATTCACTATTGATTATCCAAAAGAAAAAGGCCCCATTAGTCCAAGATTTCGTGGAGAGCACGCTCTTCGAAGATATCCATCAGGCGAAGAAAGATGCATTGCCTGCAAGCTCTGCGAGGCCGTATGTCCAGCCCAAGCGATTACAATAGAGGCTGAGCCGAGACCAGATGGCTCTAGACGCACTACCCGATATGATATCGATATGACTAAGTGCATTTATTGCGGACTATGCCAAGAGGCATGTCCAGTGGATGCGATTGTAGAGGGTCCTAATTTCGAATACGCGACAGAAACAAGAGAAGAATTGCTGTATAACAAGGAAAAATTACTCTCGAATGGAGATAAATGGGAGCCCATAATTTCAAAGAATCTCAAATCAGAATATTTGTATAGGTAAAAATGTCCAGGGCACCAGGACTTCAAACTTGTTTTCAGAAATGTCTACCTCGTCAAAAAAGCTTCAGATAGAAATTGACAAAACTTGCAAAAAAATCAACGAAGGCATAGAGGAATTTCATGATGTATTGGAGAAATACAATGAGACTACTAATGCGAGTCATAGAGAGAAATTGGAGGGCGAGCTTAAGAAGGAAATTAAGAAATTACAAAGACTAAGGGATCAGATAAAAGCATGGCAAGCTTCCAGCGAAATAAAAGACAAGACTCAACTTAATGAGGCGCGAAGGGCTATTGAAAATGAAATGGAGAGATTCAAAGTTTTAGAGAAAGAAATGAAGATTAAGGCGTACTCAAAAGAGGGTCTGAGTTCTTCCTCAAAACAGGACCCAAAGGAAAAAGAAAAGACCGCAGTGTCCAACTGGATCAAATCATGTGTTGATAAGCTGTCTACTGAAGTTGACCAATTCGAGGCAGAAATAGAAATACTTGCGTCTAGTAAGAAAAAAGGAAAGAAAGTCGACGCCGATGCAGAACAACTAGCAGGAAAGGTCCGAACTCACAAGTTTCATATATCACAACTGGAAGCAATATTGCGTTCTTTAGAGAATGATCTAGTTGGTCCTGAGGAGATCAACTCGATAAAGGACGATGTTGAATACTACATAGAGTGTCATAATGACGATGATTTTCAAGAGGATGCATCCTTGTACGACGAGCTCAACCTTTTGAAAACTGGGCCGAAGAAACTAGTTGACGACCCGTTGATATTTAGAGAAGAAACCACCCAGTCACTTAGTCAAGAGAAGGAGAAACCAATCATAAAGGGACCAGAAAAAGTAGAACTTAAGCAAAGTACCAAATTTGAACCAGAACCGATCCCTACAGAGCTGAACAAAACCGACCCAATGCCTATTCAACACGCCGCAAATGTTTCGCCGAAAATTCAAGGCCCCTCTTTTGCAAGTGCGGCGTTAATGGGAGGCAAGCCGAGTAACCAAGGCACAAACGACTTTGGTGGAAGCATTGAGGTTTACAAGAAGTATACCAACGTAAAATCAAAACTTGGTTCGAACCTTGGTTTTGAAAGTGGATTTAAATACATCGAGAAGACCCAATCCGATATCGCTTCTAAGAGTGAGTCGACAAACACTCACTACCCTCGTTCTCCTCCTTCTTCGTTCAACAACCCATCTTTTTTTGAAAGATTTGACCTGGATACTCTGTTTTTCATATTCTATTTTCAGCAAAATACTTCTTATCAGTATCTGTCAGCTCAAGAATTGAAGAGACAGTCGTGGCGATTCCACAAAAAATATCTCACGTGGTTTCAAAGACATGAGGAACCGAAATCAATCACTTCAAAATACGAGTCTGGAACTTACATCTATTTTGACTTTGAAGCGGGTTGGTGCCAGAGAAAAAAGACTGATTTCACTTTTGAATACCGGTTTTTGGAAGACGGCGAGATAGTATAATGACCCCTTTAGATTGTACCCTAGTAAAAATTGTTAATGAATCGTTACCGTTTCTTCTCGTCGGAGTTAAGCAAAGGGACCAAAGTTCAGTCCATTTTCACTGAAATCTGTAATCTGAATTTGCTGGAAGCTCAAGAGTTGGTTAATATCATGAAGGTATGCTGAATATTTTTTATATTAGAGTAAATTCAATATATCACATGGCCATCCTGTTCAAGTACAAGTTCCAGTTGAGAACGTAAAATCTGCCGAGGTTCCCTCTTCTAAAGAACACTCAGAGAAGAAAGAATTCAGTCTTATTCTCAAGGCTATCACGCCTGCTTCAAAGGCCAAAGTAATTAAAGAAGTCAAGCAACTCTTGCCCCAGCTCAACCTTGTTGAGGCTAAAAACTTTGTTGAGTCCGCACCAAAATTACTCAAAGATAAACTGAAGAAGGAAGAAGTAGATTCGCTGAAGAAACTTTTCGAAGACGTGGGGGCAACTGTCAGCGTAGAATAATATTTAATAAAAGAGACATGGATCCGTTGCTGCAATTAGCAAGAAATTGGCATATTCTGCTCAAAAACCAAAGCTGTTCACATAAGTCATTAATGCATGCAAAAATGAGAATAGGTCTGGATTCTACAAACAAGGATCTCGCCGGCGTCTTCGCAAGTTTTATTAAAATGACAGTTCTGAATTGTAGAGGTGTCGCAAAAGAATCTAAGGTAACGGGGTACAATTTGAAAAGATGGACCGTTTTGAGTAGTCCCTTTGCCCACAAGAAAGCACGGACCCAATTCGAAAAGAGAACATACCAGAGAATTATAGATGTGGCCACTGAAAGCCATGATTTGAACAAAACTCTGATATGGTATTTTTGGAGAAATGCACCTCCATCCATCAACATGAACATTAATGTATGATCATGCACTATGGTTATGCTATCACGGAGGCGAAACCGTTCTCAACTTTCATTCGTCCTTGAATAAACTCTAAACATTGTGAGTTTTCTTTAAAACACAAGATTTCGGCTAGTGAGCTGGTTGATATTTTCAGTTTCGAGGAAATTAAGATCCTGTCTAAAAGGTTATTTCTGACTTTTTCCACCAAAGGCGCTATCAGTATTTTCCCGTGCTTCGGCAAATCAGTGGCTAGCAACAAAAATCTAGACAGATCTAGCGTTTGGTAGCATTTTTGGATGCACAAAATGTGCTGCATAGATGTGTAAACTTTAAAAGAGTCGGGTATGTTGAAAATTTCTTCGTTGAAATCGATGCTATTATTGGTTAGTAAGAGGTAGAGAAATCTGTATGTCATAAACTCTCCGACATTACCCACGAGTCCGGAAAAATACAACAGCTTCAATTGTGATTGACACTGGTTATACTCTCCAAAGTCATTATTTTCCAACGCTATCCTAGCGTGCGTCTCGTAAACCTCGACAGTGAATTCGTTTTTTATGCCCTGAACCGTGAGGTCCTGCCGAACTGATTTTAGCTGATCACACAAGTAAACATATTCACGTCCATTTTTCCATTGTGTTAGTATATATTCTAAGGATTTCTGAAGAACTGGTAGTGGCCTTACAGTGTGAGGATTTGGGGCTGATGTTAAACGAAAATATTGTTTTTCTATGCTCTCACTCAATCCAATAATGGGTCCATCTGAATCATATTGGAGTTTTGGAACCGATATATTTGTCGAGGTAGCAAATCTTTCTTTCCTCATTTTCTTTTTGGTACGATCTTCAAAGGTTGTGTTACTGGCAGCATGATTGGTATTCAGAGAAGCAATGGGGGAGCCGGGAACACTGAGAGCACTCCAGTTTGTCGTATACAGTGAGCCATTGTGGATTGCTTCATTAATCAGTGTTCGTAGCGAGGATTCCATTTTATCTCTTTCCCCGTCGGTAGCACAGGTACTAAAACACTTTTCCACATACTTGTTTAGGCTAGGAGGCCAGGTGTTTTGTTTTTCTGATGAATGATTAACAGCCGCTGGACGAGCAATAGGCTGTGCTATGGCCGCGGCAGTTGATATTTTTGTAGGATTAACAGAAACGGTGTACCCGGGTGCTCTTTGCCTCCAAGGAGGCAACCCTCCAGGAAGGACAGTCCGAGGCTCTGGAATCTGATTCGACGTGGCTATTACACCATGAGTACCAAAATTTAAAGGAAATATATTTTGAGCAGCACCGTAATACTGAGGGTGTGAAAGATACGGACTAGAGTAGCCAAACAGATTAAAATTATTTGGATAGGTTTGGTCAGGTTTACCGCCGTCGTCTTGAGCCTTATTCGGATTCATACAATACTTTACAGTACCCTTGCTATTTATTCGGTTTCAACATATACATTTTCACTGGATATAATTCTTTCGGAAATCCGGCTTGTTTGCAAGATGAAATCACTACAAGTCCACATTCATGAAAAATCTGTTTGAATTTCGAGTCAGTACGAATAGTCGAGTCGTCAACAGAATCATATATGTTCTCCGAATTCGACGATATATTTTCTTTTACACCAATGATGCCATTTTGATTCAGATATTTCTTTGTGACAGAGAGCACGTTTACTAGCTCTGCATCATCTGCATAACACAAAACCCATTGAAACCACACCAAGTCATAAGACCCTATCTCATCAGGCTTGGGTTCCATATTTTGAATTGGATTGACATGAAAATGAAGAACTCTGTCAGTTGGGAGCATTTCTTTGGCTTTATCTATTAATTTAACTGTCGGTTCCAACAGAGTAACTTTATCAAAAATCTTCAGAAGAACATTTTTAGACACACGACCTATACCTGCACCGCAATCCAGTACGAGTTTTCTGTTCTCTTCCGAAACATTTTTTGTAATAAACTCGACGCTACTTTGTTCCTCGATATTTGAAAGACTCTCAAAGCCACCCATCATACCGTTAACACTAGCTTCAACACTTTCCCAATAAAGCAACGTTCGGCGCATTTTCACTTCTAACCCCTGACTTCTCTCTCATCTAGCATCGTCAATTTCTTGATTTCCTCATTCTGAATACGCCAATCTCTATACAGAAATGTTGCATTATAAGAGCACACAGACCTGATTGAGTATTGTTACTGATACGTATTTCGAGTTTGCATCAAATCGCATATTCTTCGCAGCTCATTAAATTGGGCAGCAAGGGACACACAGCTCGACTTCGATGAGGACCAAAATTCTGCGCGGAGCTTCGTGGCTTCGATTTCTAATTCTTCTATTTCGATCTCGATCAATTCTATAAACACCGAGAGATTAGTTTGGTTCTTAGAATCCGATGGGCGTTTGAATTTAGCCTCATAGAAACCAGAAATTGCATTTCGGAATGAAACCAATAAGGCTTCCAAGGTCACTTCGTCTAAACATCCCATGGCCCTGCGAATGCTCTTGCCAAATAAACCAACTGAGTCTTCTATGATATGAAATGATGCATTTTCGTCATGCCTCATCATTAGCTCAAATACCTCCTGAACATACTTCTTTTCTAACCTACAGTAAGACTTGGTAAAGCGCTCGATAGTGCTCATCATACACTGATAAAGGTCGATAAAATCAAGTTTCTGGTTAGCTGGAGGCATATGAACAAATGCAAATGCAAGTCCTTGCCTTATCATGCTAACAGCTTCCATTGAGGCGAGATCCATGAGTTTTAAATTTAGTAGATCCTTATTATCCAGAATCATTGTTCTGAATTCATCGTACACTCCAATAACCATCTCACAGACCTCTTTGCAGATCAATTTTTGGACATTTAAATAATCTGGGAAATTTTCAGAATGCCAATCCAAAGTGTCACTGGCCAGAGTATAAATTGTAAGCAACTTTGCATTATATGGAAATTGAATATTTTGGAAGCTGCCTGATTTTTTAGTCAATTCTGCATTAAAATTTGATAGCACCATCTCATTGTATATTTCATCTCCTAAAGGAGAAGCGTTTATCTTGTGTAGCTTTGATACGATTTCGGCTGCTTGTTTTCTATGTTCGCCATAATCTAGAGCAAGCATCCTCCGCAAATTATCAATTAAAATCTGCTCGGCATCGGCTTTCAGATCAAAAAGATACCTGGACGCACCTTCTCCGTACCGAAGTTCATATATGTTCAGCGTTTCCTGTCTCAATTCGCCGCAGCTGATTGCAAGTTCAATAAACTGACTATCATTTTTCGAAATCTCTTGCAGTTGTCCTAATGCCCTCTGAATGGACCTTAATTCAGATACTATATTCAGCAAATCAATCTCTGAGTTTAGTTCTTCGTGCAACTCACTCAAATATGAAACAGATGAATCAGCTTTCAATATGGCTTGCTCAGACAAACTCAACGAATTGTTCAGCAGCTGTGTGAGACGAGTACTTTCTTGCAATACTTCACTGGTTGACGGCATGAAGCTGGCTAATATCTATTGTGTTTATTATAAATTTACAATGAAAAATCTTTCCAAAATTGTACCAAAACGAAGCGCTAGTGCGGTGTATTGATTGTTTCACCAGATTAGACAGATTCGAGTTTCTTTGAGTCTTCACAAATCAGAGTGCGCCTAAATTCAAAGCCCGAGCGAAAAACAATAGATATGCCAATACAAGCTGCAACTGACGAAAGCCAAAGGAGTGTTTCCCGGTCATACATGAATACTTCAGTGTCTGCGAAGTCCAATATGAATGAAAATCTCTGGGCGATCTTGGGAAAAGCTTTCATTTTTTCGGTTCCACTTGGCAAAATCATCAATGGTGTGTATAAAGCAAAGAAGTAATAAAGCGAAGAGTGCAATGTGCTCAAACTGATATGAGGGAGAAGCATAGTGCCTGCTCCTGATTGTGAGAATTCCACTTTTGCTTTAAGAATTTTGTCAAAATCAACCGACTTGCACGCCGAGGTCAATGCCAAAATTATAGGCAGTCTTAATGGCCAGAAGACAACCTTCAGAATATTTGCAAAAACGTAGAATGCACGATACCATACGGATTGATATGCATTTTGGCTAGTACTCAATGTAGTCAGAATGCTGGAAAGCAATATAAAATCGTTTCGATGTAAGAGTTCAACGAAGAATACTAGTACACTCGACATGGGAGCAAAAAGAGTGTACATTATACATAACGTACCACCGATTAGACCTCCTACTTCCATAAAAACCCAAAACTGACAAAAACTGGACACCACAGTAATAAACCATAATATTGTCCATGATACGGGGCTCAATAGATTCATCCAGTATGAATTCAAAAGACTCTGGAAAAACATGATTGAAGCAAAAGGCAAAACAGATAAAGCCGCGTTACAGATAAAAATTCCAAAGAAAATTGCCGAACTCGCCTTGTCACATAGTCTGTCATTATTTTTGAAATTATATGCATGCCATATTGATATCACGCCAAACACAAATGCAGTGACAAAAAAGCACACAATTGTCCAAAACACTTCTACCACCTTAACTAATTCTAAGGCGAACCATGACATTTCTTTACGCACCATGAGAGTCGGCAGGCGAATATGATCTGGTAAAAGCCAAGAATGCTTGCGAAATAGGTTTTCAAGCTCCAAAGACAGTCTTGAATATAGCTGTGGATTCTCCAACTTCATTTCAATATTGCAAATAATAGTCTGACCATTTAGATTCAAACTCACAAATGCGATGCAATTATGGAGCAATTGCTTACGAGCGTCATTCAAGGTCTTTGACACGAATACAGTCAGCACCCGAGTGTCATCAAGAGAGTCCATAAATCCATTCCATTCCTCGGTTCTACCCAAATCTCCCGATACGCTTTGAGCAAATGGCTTTAAATTCAAATTATCTGTAAAAATAACCAGAGAAGCACAGCTATTGGAGTTCAACAGCGAGGCGCATGATGGAAGCTCAAAGGAAGGATAGTTTGGTAAACTCCCTTTGAGATGATCCAAGAACCAGATCAGAACAAAGGGCAATGAGATCAAAAGAAACGGTAAAAGAATAAAAGTCGATATACAAGTCTTTTTGTGGGAAAGTCGGTCCCTTATAGCCAATTTGGCAACCGATAAGGTTTGCCGAACAAGAAGAATCATTCTTCTGCAAGGTGTCCAGGGTTTCTGGATTATATGCATTGGTAAGAACTGATTTCATTGGTTCAAGTTTGGCACCAATCATTATTTGTGCTTCTAGAAATTACGGCAATGCTTACAGAAAACTCAGTACGATGTAAATTTCATGGATCACAATCATTACTATCATATAAGTACATGCAGAAGTTCATGCCATGCAGAAGCAGCCCGACGGAAAATGTCGAATTGCCACAACAAACCCCTGCTTAATTAGCGATAGAAGACGGAAGGCCCCCACAATGGCGTCTCCTGCAAAATACGTGAATAATTTGTTTCGCCTACTCGGGGACCTCCTCCATGTAATGGCCATAGTGTTGATGTGGCTAAAAATGAGCCGGACTCGTTCCTGTTCCGGTACCCATTACTTGCAATTATATTCTTATTTTTCGCCTTAGGAATTTCCCTAAAATCTCAAATTCTCTACATGCTCGTCTACTCTACGCGATACCTTGATTTATCGATTGCTTTGACCCGAATTGGAAGACTGAGCATGATGCAAATTTACAACTCATGCATGAAGGTCCTGTTTTTGGTGACTCAAGGCGCCGTCCTCTACTACATGATGCGGCGATTCAGGGCCACTTATAACCCTCACCTGGACACTTTTAAGATTGAATTACTGATCGTGCCGTGCCTCTTGCTGGCATTGATGCGGGCCGTTTTTGTGTTTGGCTTCAACATCATTGAGGTAAGATTATTTGACGCGCTTGTTTGACACCTTCCTGTTGTAGTTCTTTTGGACCTTTTCCATCTTGTTGGAGGCCGTGGCCGTCTTACCGCAAATGTTCATGTTGCACAAGACTGGCGAAGCAGAGACTATAACGACGCATTATCTGTTCTGCATCGGTTTTTATCGTGTCATGTACATGTTTAACTGGATCTACCGGTACTTGCGAAACAACCCACCCGAATTGGTAGCTGTTTTAGCCGGCCTAGTCCAGGCAGCCCTATACTCGGACTTTTTCTATATTTATTACCAAAGGTACACGCTGATTATTGGTCTCACATGTTGTGTAGAGTTTTCCAAGGAAGGGCCTTCAAGTTGCCATTGTGAAGACCGTCAAAGAGCACTTGATAAATTTATTCACTTTTGATCACTCCTTTTATCGTGGTCCTTTACACGATCATTGATCCCTCCGGCTTGCATTTGCTACAGATGCATGTTAGCATGAATCTTATAGAAAAATGCATTACCTCTCCGCCGATGATTCCTTCCTCACCACCGCAATCACATTCAACAATGCAGCCAGGGCCACGCATAACGCAGCACCGCCCAAAGCGCGTCCGCTTATGCCACCCACCCCCACTGTCCCGACTACCAACACTCCAGTGACAACAGCCCCACCGATTGCCCTCGCACCCGGCCCCCTCACCAATCCCATCACCGGACTCAGCAGGGTCGGCGTCCACCCGGCCGGCCACTCCAACGCCAACAACAAGAAGAATGCCGCCGCACACGCGATCGCATTGAACAAGGAAAATGCGAACGGCGTCAATGCGAGAATAAAAGTGATCACCAGCAGCGGCAATGCGATGATGTTCAGCCACTGCGCATATATGGAGCATTTCCCGGACATTAGGTCCTCCTTAAAGTTGCCAAACATTCTTGTTTATCAAATTATTTATTATTGATTTCCACGGTGGAATCACATGACGGATGACGTCCTGTTAAGGGGTGCATCGCTTCATGTACCGGGGGTAGAGACAAACTTCGCGAATGTGCTCCTGACCTAAACACCAGGTCAAGAAGCGCTCAAAGCCCAAGCCGTAACCGCCGTGAGGGCACGAGCCATACTTTCGCTGGTCAATGTACCAGTAGTACGGGTCGGGGGAGAGGCCCTCTCGCTTGAATCCGGCCATCAGATCCTCCTCGCTCCACGTCCTCATCGATCCGCCTACAATCTCGCCGACCCCGGGCATCAGAACGTCCACAGACTCGGTCAACAGGGGGTCCTTTGGGTCGCGGAACATGTAGAAGGACTTGAGGGAGGCCGGGAAGCGACACAGCAGAATCGGCTCCCCGATAGAGTCGGTCATGAAGCGCTCTGGCTTTTCGGGAATGTCATCGCCAAATACGAACGGCTTTCCGTCTTCCTCCTTCACAATGCCGCGCTCATTCAGCCAAGCGATCGCGTCAGTGTAGGCCATGCGACGGAAGGGCCGTTTGGGAGGGACAAAGGACGGGTTGAATGCGCGGAACAGTTCTCCTTGAGGCCCGTTCATGAATCGGTCCAAGACGTCGCAGATCAACAGCTCCAGTCTGTCCAGTAACTGCTCATAAGTGATGAAGGGACACTCGGCTTCAATGTGCGTAAACTCGCTCAAATGTCTCCTCGTACGGCTGGCCTCGGCGCGGAACGACGACTGGATGCAATAGGTGTCGCCGACGACCGGAATGACCGTCTCCAGATACAGCTGGCTGCTCTGCGTCAGATAGGCCGGCTCCCCGTAATAGTCGAGGTGGAAGAGAGTCGAGCCGCCTTCGCACTGGCTCTGCACCAAACACGGCGGTGTCACCTCCACATACCCGCAGCTGTCGTAGTGATCGCGGAAGGCGCGCAGCAAAGCAGCCCGCAGCCTCATGATCATAGCCGGCTTGTCCCATCGAAGGACGAGGTGACGCAGATTGAAGAGGGCATCCGGACTGGCCTCCTCATTGATGCGCGTTTCAAAGGCGTCGTCACCGCTGGGAGCCACGTGGACTGGCGCCCAATCGTCCACAATCAGCTCATGGCCACCAGGGGCTGTTTGACCCTCAGGGACCGGCTGCAGCTTGCCAGACAGGGAGACCGTTGATTCGCGAGTCAGACGGCGGGCAGCTTGGCACTTTGCCACGGCACCCTGCAGGATGCACTGCAAATAGCCGGTGCCATCTCTGAGGGTCACGAACAGGAGCGACTTGCCTTGCTGTCGAATGGCATGAGCCCACCCGTTAACGGTGAAGCGCTCGGCGACATGATCCTTTGGGCAGGAAAGCAGATCCCTGATCTTCACAGTCTTCAACGGCGCTCCACTCGGATGGGCCGGGGGTAGCTCGGGGAGGTCGGCTTCAGCGGCGACAGAGTCTTGCTGCTCTGCCTTGCCAGCCTTGTTGGCCTTTTTGCGCTCCGCAATTTCAATGGCGTTGACGGCCTTTTTCATGGCAGCCTTGGCGGCCTCTTGGAAGCCTTCATCGTCCGTCTTGCGGACCATGAAGTGGATGGCTGGCAAATTAGCCAGCCCACCGTTGGCGTTGATGGCATGAATTAGAGTGGCAAAGGGGCATTGCTCGCTGCCGTCGCCAGACTCGTCACTGCCACGCAGCAGGCACACAAAAAGTTTCCTTTTCACGCTTTCGCCGTCGTCTCGGAGACTTAATTTTGACACTTCATGTTCAGACATTTTAAACCCTGGTTGATGGATTGCCTGCTGGTGAATAATCCATTCAACCGAGCCAGGCATTCACTGCCAACGCCTGCATGATGGCATCTGCCAAGTCATCCTTCTTTTTCTGTTTTTTGAAAAATTCTTCATGTTCTGGCGGTAATTTTAAAGATTTGACGTGTTCAATCACCGCCTTTTTCTTTTCCCTGTATCCTACCGGGAGATTATAATATTTGGCGACGCTCTTTGGCTCGACAGAGATGAATCGGTCTCCGGCTAGCATGGCAATCACCATTTCCAGTAAAATGGACTGGAAGATTGATTCGAGGACACCCGGTTGGCCCCCGGATCGGTGTCGTTGTTTTTCGGCGACAATGACCGTCTTGTCAGATTGTATTTTCCCAATCGCCGTTTCGTAAAAGACGCGCCCCGTCTTGGCCATCTCTTTGACGCTGCCCGTCGGACCAAAGGTGTTCACATCGTAGAGCTGCCAGTTGAGCAGTGTGCCCTGTGGCCTTTGAACGTGCGCGATTGCACAATTCTTGATTCCCAGGTCAATGGAAATTATACTCTTGATAGTGTCTGACGCTTTGGGCCGTGGAAAGCCATCCTTCAGCCTCAACAATAATTCGGACTTTTTACCGGATGACGGCAAACCATGGCGGATGCATTGCAGCCTCAAGGCGCCAACTGTTTCCATTGGATCTGTGAAAAACAAATATAAATGATTTAGTATGTATCAAGTGTTCAGATTCAACCCTGACAAGGCCCGCATCATCTTCTCGTCCAAAAAGCGTTCCAGCTTGACCTCCTCAGTCAGGCCCTTTCTGCGGCGTGTCTTGGCGATGAAGTCGCGAGCCATTGCCGGGGCCGGGGCGGCAGTCAAGGGCGGGATTTTGATTGAGGTGTCCATTGGATCTCCCGGCACCGGCTGCCAATGGTCCATCACCGACTGCACCGTCGCCATGCCCTGACAGACAATCCTCAAATCACACTCCAAACCATACGAGTCGATCGCAGGGACTAAGGCGGTGACAGTGTAAAAGGGTGATCCGGCCAGGGGCACATCGGCCATCACATGGCCCCTGCGCTTCGCCAAAACCCCAAACACTGCCTCGCGACACTCTAATGAGCCGCAGATTATCTCCACCCGGATAACCGGCTCCATCAGCTTGATGGTAGCTGTGATCATAGCGGCAAAGGCGGCCCTTCGGACAGTGGGAATGATCTGCCCAAACGGAATGTTGGCCGAGTCGGCCGCAAACTCGATCAAACGGAACTTGACGCCCCGCACAGGGCCTTCCACCAGAGGGCCCTCTCGGCAGGTCCACTGAAAGGCCTGAATGATGGCCGGCATATAATGGTCGGTGAAGGGGGACTGTAAGGTGGGGAGAATGTCGTTGATCAAAATGTTGGGCCCGAAATCGGGATCTGGTCCGACGGCAATGATCGATTTTGCTGCCAACACGTCCCAACCATACTTGTCCTGCAGAATGGCAGACAGTTTGGCCAGTTTTATGGGATCGCTGGTGTTGTGATGGCTCAGTAAGCCGTCCTCACATGCCTCTGCCAGGCCCATCTCCAAAGGCTCACACAGCATACACACCGAAGCCCGTTGGGAGGGAGTGTCTGCGTAACAAGTGACCGTCGACGTTTCCGTTACAGTCTCGCAAAAGGAGACCGTCGGGTCGCTGATCCTCACTTCCAACTGGTCCTGTAGAGTGTCCTCGTCCAAGCCAAAGGACACTCTGCCAAACACCTCTCTTATCATAAACATCACAGAATCCATGAAGAACTCGCCAGGACCGGACAGATTGTGTTCGCCGGTTTCCTCGACGCGAGCCTCCAACGCAGCCCCGTAGCATAGCATGGCCATTTTGATGGCACGTTGGAGCCGTGGAAGGTGGCTTGGAACTATTGGCTCCACGCCAACTTTGCACACCACCGCCTTTTTGTTTTGCTTTTGCATGTGCGAAAAGGAGAGAAATGCCTGAGAGTCGGGGAAATCGGCTGATTGGAGGACAAAGTGCGGGCTTTCGAGGGTATAAAGCTCGGGAATATTGGAGAGAAAGACAATGGCTCCTTGGCACGCCTCCTTCAAGGGAACCAATCTATGCCCACCTTGATACACAAACATCCTGGTGACTGTTACCTGCCTTTGGTCAGACTGAATGTCGGAAATGAAATTGAGCGATTGGCCAATCTTCAACTGTCCATGCATGATTTTGACCAGATACCCGAAAATTCCTTCAAAAATCGCCGCCTTCAACCCAAAGGCACATGTGTTCAAGTCATTATCTTCTACGACCGGATCAAACGCAAAAATATAATCATAGTCCCACCCAATTGTATTTGTCATTGTCTTTACAATTAAAGGCTTCAAGTCTAGCTTTCGAAGAGCCTTCTTTTTCAAAGGCAAATGATCGACATTTGCCTTTGGGTCGGTGCTGTCGTAGCTAATGCAAGTTGTGTAAGCCTTGTATATTGGATTCAAGATAAACTCTACAAAAGTTCTCAATGAGCCGGTAGCTTGACGCTTGAAGAGACCTGTGTCCTGTTCATAGTAAACATCTCCAAATAGGACACCATGATTCCCATCAAATACACCCGGGTACATTCTATCGGCAAATGATTCAATCGAGAAAGACCACCGATGAAGTGAGGATCCGAAAACAACGTTCCCCAATTCGGGTTTGAACAAAATGTCAACCTTCAATTCATTCTTCAAAAATGTATTCACCGAGTCGATTAAATGTTTCAACTTCAAGTAACAGTCATTGGGGGGCAACTTTAACTCTAAAATCAGCCGATCAATCTTGTTGATTGACAAGATTAACGGTTTCCCATAGCTCACGGCCCGTTTAAGGCATTCCATGCTAGCCATGGTCAGGCCCTCCACCGCGTCCACAACCAAGACGACAACGTCTGCCAATAAGCAGGCTGCGTCCCGTTCACTGGCCATGTCCAAATGTCCCGGACTGTCTATCAATGTGATGGCATTGGAGCGCCCGTGCGGGTCTTTCAACAAAACAGTGAACGGCTTCATGAAAACACTAACCTTTCTACTCTTTTCCAGTAAATAATGATCCATGATTCTGGATTTTTCCAGCTTCTCCCCATACGCACCCTCAACGAGCATGTCTATAATGCTGGTCTTGCCGGCATGAAGAGCGCCAATGAATGCAACGGTCCTCTGCCGCCCCGGCATCATCATGACTTGACGCATAAATTCGTCCGAATACGGGAATTCTTTTAAACACGACCGCGCAGTGTAATACAATTTCTTTTGCTCTTTGACGATAGCCTCATCCAAGGTCTGCGTGTCGCGCTCCTGGTGGACGACTTGCACGTCCGGGCCAAAGGTGTCCTCGGGGGAAGGGAACAGCTGACGGTGCTCGGGAAGGACAATGACGGCCTGGGTCTGTGTGGTGTCGGCTATGCTTTGCTGCTCAAAATCTTGTTGAAGGTGGGAGACCTGGTCGTCTGGTGCGTATTCGCGGTCTTCCCCATACTTGTCCTCCTCTTCCCTTTTCTTGCCTCCAATGAAATTTCCAAACTCGTCATACTCGAATTCGTCTTGATCCATGGGCACCCTGGTTGAAAATTGAATGCTATTTACTTTTATTCCATTACTTTTATTTTTACATCGTTCGCATGCTGAACGGCAATTAATTACAGTATTCACAGGGCTGATTCTCCACGTTCTGACTTGACAGACAAGACAGGTGATACGGGAGTTGGTGCTGGAGGAGAGGTTTGAACAGGGCTTTTCAAAGAAGGCAATGGGCTCGCAATCAGTACCATCTCTTCCTCTTCCTCAACGACAACAGCATCGTCGACTGGGTTCGCAGGCAAAGCTGCGAAAATCGATCGCATCGACGCAATCATCGCAGTCATCTGAGCCTCCAAGTCGTCGATCAGACTCTCCAAGTCTTTTGCAGCCTGTTGTTGCGCCAGCTTGGTGTCCTCATTATCCTCTTGCTCTTGGTCGATTGAGGGGGCCAAGGCCATGGCTGCTATGCCTGCGCCGCACATGCCCAAGCCTATTGCGGCAAATTGGTCAGCGTCCACCTTATCGTCATTAAGGCCTTCAGATGGCGCGGCTACTGGAACAGTCTCTTCCGTAGTTTCTGCGGCCATGGGCTGTTCTGCTTGAGCTTGTTCAATTGGCTCTTCCGCCATTTTAGCTTCAATCTGCTCTTCTTCCTGCTGCAGAGCTTCCTCTTGCTTGGCTTCTGTTAATTCGATTGCTTGAGCTTGTTCTTGATTCTCTACAGCCTGTACAATAGGAACTGCTTGTTCCGCTTGTTCAGCTGGCTGATCTTGAGCAGCATCGTCTTCAACTGGCAATTTCGACTCTTCGGCCTCTTGAGATGCTTCATTCTCAATGACTAGAGCAGCAACTGCTACACCGGCAGTACCAGCAACGGCGGCGATGGCAATTTCCTCTTCCAAGACTTCCTTCGAATCCTTGGGAAGTGGCCCTTCCACCTCGTGTTCCTTTTCCTCCTCTTCGGTGATGTTTTCCTGCAGATCTGATGGCTCTTTTGCCCCTTGTACGTCTTGAATATCTGCGGGAGCAGACTCTCCAGGAGCATCTTGCTCAGCAGGCTCTTCCACCGCGGTGGTAGCCTCCTCAGCGGGCTGATCAATGTCCTCAACAGCCAAAGGGACTGATTCTTCGATTGCCTCTGCAGATTCTGCAGTGGTCTCAGAATCAGTGCTTAAAGCCTCCTCTGCTACTGCTGCTTCCTCTGGAGCTCCAGCACCAAGTTCACATGGTGATTCTTGATTCGCTTCTTCAGTGACAGCAATCTCTTCTGAAGGGACATCCTGTACCCGAGACTCTGCAGCTTGTTGCTCAGTTGCTTCCGCTGGTGGCTCAAGTGCTTGTTCTTGAACGACAACGATCTCTTCGACGATAACTTGATCTTCTTGTGGAGCTACCGGATCATCAGCTTGAGGTTCTGCTACGGTCGCCTCTATGGGTGCTTCCGCTGAAGCAACCTCTTCAGGGGGAACAGCATCTAATACAGTTTCTTCCGTTTCTTCCGCTTGTTGTTCTTGAATCTCAAGAGCAGCAGCAGCGTCATTCTCTATGACTGCTGCTTCACCTTCAACTTCAGCTACCGGAGCGGCATCAGCAGAAGGTGCTATGGGCTCCTCTTGCTTGGCTTCAGTGACCTCTTCTTGTTTGGCCAGTTCTTGTTCAGTATCAATCGGCTCCACTGCCAAAACTTCTTTGATTTCGTTTATTTCAGCTTCTTCAGTCATGGCGTTGTTTTTATGCCGTCAAGGTTTTTGTCGGCTTTATATCCCATCGCAGGCGTCCTTTTCTGTCCCCAATCGACCAATCAGAGTTTAGTATTGCGACATTAAATATTCATTATATAAATCAATTTCAATTTTCCCGCCAATACCACACATCGAGAGATGGCCAGAAGTAAGCGACCATCAGTAGTCGTTGATCATCAGCCTTTGGCCAGTGTGCCGACAGTTGAAGCAAAACAAGACATTGTCATGGCTGATGAAAACACTGAAAACAATGCCAACGTGAGTGAATCCAAAATAGTACAACACGACAGTGAGCGGTTAATCCGTCTCTTCTTGAGCAATGACACTATCAGCATGATCCGGGAGTTGGTGCACGTTGTCCTCCAGGTACCTCATTTCTTGTCTTTTTGATACCCGAAAAACCAACAAAACACACACACAAACAGGCTGCTGGTATCGATGAGCCTATTTCAATGGATTACTTTAAAAGGAAGGTGGTCGATCCTGCCCATGTTTTGGGCGATTTCATCGGCAAGCTGGAGGGCAAGGGAAACCCTGACTATCCGGTTTCTGACAAGCGCGGATCAAAGCCTTTTAGAAAGTCGTATGCGAGCATGTTTAAAGAGTTTGGCAAGAGTGTCATTCTCGACACCACCTGCAACCTGGACCAGTTCAAGACGGTCTTGCTTTCATGGATCCTTTCAATGTCCAGGTATTCCTTGTGTTTTCCCCCCACTAATACACACATCCAATAACTATAGTGTGGGGCATCGTCCGATTAGGGTGGCAGCGACTCTGGCCGGATTGTCTATTTATGAGGGGGTAGCTGGGGGATTGCATGCCTTGACTAAACAAGTCGACAGACTGAACAAGATGAAGCGGAGAAAGGATTCGGAGGGAGCCACGGTGAGAATATCGTTGACGGAAGGATTGCTGCAATGGTTGACGGAGGGATTGCTGATCCAGCGCTACCGAGACGTTGATGCAGGGATCCGGGGCGACGTGCTTTCGACCCTGGCCGACTGCATAATCAGCGTCCACCCGGAGCTTTTCCTCGACAATGCATACCTTCGCTATTTAGGGTGGAGCCTGTCGGATAGAGAAGAAAAGCTCCGAAATGCTTCCCTCAATTATTTAATCAAACTGTACAGCATGAACCAGGCAGGTGCCCTCTCTGCTTTCACGGACCGCTTCAAGGCACGCATCCTCGAAATGGCTTCAAAAGATGTGAGCCAATCGGTGCGTCAGCGGGCATGCGATCTGGTCGAAAAGATGACACAAACCGGATTGTTGATTTCGGAGGACTGTGTCGAATTGGTCAAAGGGCTTGTCGAGCAAGGGGACCCAATGCTTTTGCATTTACGCCACTCGGCGAATCTGGTCCTGTTTGGGCGGAACAGTGGAGACATGGAGCCGGCGTCTGTCCTCTTGAGCATTGCAAACTTTCTGTCCGACGAACATGCAAACGATATGCAGCAGGCCAGGACAATTGCCGGGGTTGTCACTTTGAAGCAGCCCGACCAGTTTTTAAGTTTACTATCATCGGATGCGTTGGAGCCGCGTTTGAGGGGATTGTTTTTGAACATTTGTCATGTCAAGGGCATTCAAGTGCCATTGGGCGACATTTTGAAATTCCTAAACTCGCTATCCACCGATCAAGACCGTTTGGCCATGTTTTCCTATTTAGGAAATCACGATTGCACAGAAGCCTTGCTGGAGGGCGTCATGAATGAGCTGGTCCATACGCGCACTGAGCCGGCTGCAGTCCAGGCCATCAAGCTGTTGAGCAAGTGGCGCGCCGCCGACAATCACAATATGCAGCTGCGCGTCGAGCAGTGGATCCAAACCGCCCTGAAGGAAAGTTGGGCCAGAATTGTGGAGCGGCTGGACACGCTGGAAGCGACGAGAAAGATTGACGAGGACGCCCCCTATGTGGTCATCAGTTTATTGTCGACAATGCGCCGACTGCAACTTGACACAGCCGACCTCGAGTGGTTGAAGAATCGCTTGGAGCAGATTGAAGGGATTGCCCTGTTGCCGTCGAGGGGAAAGAAGAAGACTGACGTGCCATATGCAGTGTACCACCGACTATTGCTGGTCATGTACAATGACTTTTTGTGGACCTTCAATAAAAAGGAAACCAGCGACGACAATGTGTGGGTCGACAAGGCGATGAGCTTGAAACAGTACGCCAGTCTACAAAGGCCGATTGTCAAGCAGAACGGAGAATTGCAACGGGCATCGATAGCCATTCTAACGGACGTTGCTTTGGTCACCAAAACTGTCGACGACATTCAGGACATTTTGGCGGGCATCCTTCAGATTGAAAATTCTTCGGACGAGTGGAAGTCGATCATTGTGGGGCGGCTGTACATGGCCGACTTGATCGAGGACCATGTGGCCATACCGTTGCTCATCTCTCAACGTAAAGCCACGAGGACCAGTTTGGAGATTTGCAAGGCAGCCATGGAAAAGTGCAAGTCGAATCCAATTTCGTTGATCAAAATTTTAGGAGTCGTCTTTGTGGATGTGGATTCTTTGCGGTTTGCCTTGTCCTCTTACAAGCCAGTCCTAAAGGGTTGTGGACGGGGGCACGAAAATATTTTCAGACAGGAAATCCACAACCTCCACACTAAAATCATCGAGTCATCAGCCAATGACCAGGCAGGCTCTTTAGTAGGATTTCTACTCGAAGAGGCCGGCATTGAGCAGGGCGATTTTGCCGTTCCTCCTCCGACCATGAAATCCTACCGACGCCTCTTTGACAAGATCATCAAGAAGCAGCAGCAGACTGGGAAACCATCGACAAACGGTAATGAAGACCCAGCCCAGACATTCAACCTAACAAGTCACTTGACCAGCCAAACAGATGGAACCATGATCGATGAAGACAACGATGATGATTTTGGCTCAGTATCCCCCAGTCTACCGGACAGTCCTCTCGACAAGATAATCCGGCTCGAATAAACTACTTCTTGAGTGCTCCATCCTCTTAAATAATCAAGCATCAAGAAAAAAAACTACTCGGCACCATCGGCTGCAGGCCGCACCCACCCGGCACTCACAAAAAAGTCATACAGCTTGCTCGTCTTGTTAACGTCAATCTTGACGGCAGCGCGGGCCTGTGAACGCCTTAAGTAGCCGTGCTGTAAGTACTCCCTGATCAAAGTGTCCTTTATGGACAGGTACAAACGGGGATATAACCTCAAAATGGAACAAATGTGCCGTTCCTTTTCACTTAGCAACTCGTAGCCCTCCAAATTGGTAATGTTCAAAGGGGCACTGGCCTTTCTCGATGATTGTTGCTGTGCTAGGGCTGTCTGATTAAATGTATTGGGATTTGGATTAGAGGGGTCGTCATAGAGGATGACCTCCTTTGGCGGCTCCAGTAAAGGCATTATTGAGCCACCGCCTTTCAAGTACAGATCTAAATGCTTTTGGTCCTGTTCAAAGGCAGCCACCTGGGACAGCGAACGCAGACCGGCACGGCGATAGTCCTGCAATTGCTGGATGCGGCGTCTGATTTCCTCCTCTTCTACACACCCCTTCACCAGCTCCTCATATTCAGACAATTGCAGGAAGCGCGCGAACGGGCGTAGATGAGAGTGGACGCGCTGCTCGGTCCGAGACCGGGCCCTCTCGGCCTGCTGAATCTTTTTAAAGTCTTTGGTGGCTCCAGAAGCCGCAGCAAACTGCCGCCTGGCCTGTCGCTCCAGTAAGACCCCACAATAATATTTCAAGACGGCCAACTTCAAGGCTGCGTCCTCATCCTCCCCCACATTCACCGGGAAATTAAGGTCTTTTAGAAAAGACATTTCCACTTCATTCTCCCACTCAACTTCGTACTCGCCACGGCCAGGCATGAAACCGGAGATTTCATGCACAGCCGGATGGGAGGGTGCATTATTGTTGGGTGGAACAGGCTTCCGCACCAACTCGACAAAATCGCCGTGTGCATAGTCGGGTAAATAAACGGCACAATAATGCAGCATGCAGTCGGCCAGGGAGCGACCCTCCAACTGCTCTGCCACCTCGGCCCAATTTCCCATGCCATTTGCCTCCAACGCTTCAATCAACACAATTTCTTCGTCAGCGCGCCAGTTACCCTCCATCCCGGGAACCTCTGCCAAAGGCGGGATGACCCGATACGAGTGAGTTGGGAGGTGGTGCGAGGCGGTGGACAAGTGTGTCCCGTTCCCAAAGCATTCTACACACAAATCAACCTCTTCACACTCGGCACACTGAATGTGCACGACGTTTGAAATGTCCCTAAAGCAGCTGTCGCAGTTGTACTTTAGCACCGACGGCATGCTATCGATTACTCGATTACAGCTGACTGACCAGGGTCAGAGTATAAGATGTTGTATGCAGTCATCTGTGCGAGCAACCAGAATAGAAGCATGGAGGCCCATCATGCACTTGCTAAAAAGGGCTTTCAAGTATGCAGCTATGGGACGAATAGCATGATCAAATTGCCCGGAACAGCCCCTGACCGGCCCAACACGTATCCGTTCGGGTGCACGTATGCAGCCATCGAGGACGATTTGGTGAAAAAGGACGCCGAGTATTACCGCAACAATGGCTTGCTCTTGCTCCTGGATAGGAACAAAAAGATCAAGCCGGCACCAGAACGCTTCCAGGACCGCCCCGTGTACCCGCAAGACCCGCCCTTTGACGTCATCATAACGTGCGAGGAGCGCTGCTTTGACATTGTCGGGGAGGACTTGCTGTCGAGGGGGATGCATAGGGGTCGCCCGGTTTGGGTCGTCAATTTTGACATTCGGGACACGCCGGAGGATGCGGCCATCGGGGCCAGGCTGATCCTTCAAACTGTGCAGGCGTTAGAGGCGGCCGGGGGTGATGCTGATGCGATGGCAAAGATCCTGCATGACCTGCAGTCATCGTCGGCTTTCTCCAAGATTCCCGTCCTTTACACTGTGCATTTCACATGAATAAATATTTTTAAAAATATTGGTTTTATTTTATTTACCAGAATTGGCAATATCGCCGACAATCTCGTCAACACTCGACGACTTGCCGTACACCTTGACAAACTTGCCGTCATGCAAAAAGTAAAAGAAGATTGAATGGTCCAAGAGATAGTCGTCTGATCCGGTGCGGGCCGGTCTGTAATATACTCGGAACGCCTTTGCCATGCTCTGCAAAGGCTCCGTGTCTCCGCCATCTTCGATTGTCAAACCAATAATCCTTGGGTGGAAATCACGCAAATATTCCCGCAGTATGGCGGGCGTATCCCTCCGCGGATCACAGGTCACGAAAATCGGCACCACTGACGGGTCTTTATCGCAAATCATTCCTAGTTTGTCAAGTTCTTCCGGGCATATGTCAGGGCAGTGCGTGAATCCGAAATACAACAGAGCCTTTTTGCCGGCTAATTCCACAGTAGAGTCGAAATCTTTTCCATTCTGGTCGATCAACTTGAATGGCCCTCCAATGGACGGCGTCCCATAGTCCTCCGGCTTCATCAATTCCTTTTGCATTTCCTTTTTCTTGTTCTCCAAGTGGTCCGCGTACAGGTAAATGGCACCAGAAGTTGCTGCCAATCCCAAGCCCATCCTCAATCCCCTTTGTCCCCAAATAGACGATCCCTTGTTGCCGTTCAAACTTGACGAAAATCTCTTTAGCAATCTCCGTCCAAATTGCATAATTGCCGGCCGCATCTTCCTCTGTACACCCCGGCAAGTCAAGGATCGATGACTGAACAGCAGTTACTAGAACGACAACAACAACAAGCAAACACAGTCAAACGGGACTTGATAAAAAAGACTCATCACTGGGTGCCGTGGGATGATTTGGATCTCGAAAGGACAGCATACAAGACGGCCATATTGAGTCTCGTATTTGATTGTGTCGGAGTGTGGGGCTCGTTACTGCCTGAAGACATTTCCATCGAGCGCATGACGGAAGCCCTGAGCAACATTGTCCTCAAAGTGAGCATTGTCGATGATGCTCAAAAGAGAGCTGACGGGGACAATAATTTGGAGCCATCTGCAATAATCATCAAACAACACTCGGACATTGAATCGAAAGAACTAAAATGGCTTCGCATCATCAGTTCGTCCTCTCTGCATGCTCCAAAGCTGCTAGCCGAGTTTGCCAATGGACACTTGGAGGAGTGCTTGGATGGCCGGTCCTTGAAAGCAGCGCAAATGCGGGACATGCGCATAGCAAAGGGAGTGATGCAGGCAATGTCGCACTTGCACAAGACACATCCAGGCCCATTGTCGAATAATGATCTTTACGACAGAGTTGAGCGATGGAGGCTTCGAGCCGTTCAAAGCGGCATTGCCGGGTTCGAAGAATACTTGAGCAAGGCGTTTGCCGACGATCTTGTCAAGAAATGCCAAGCCGTAAACAGCCCCCTGGTCCTCAGCCACAACGACCTTCAGATGGGAAATATCGTGTTGGAAAGGAAATCAGAAAAGATTATATTAATCGATTATGAATATTGCAACATATCCCCCCGGGGTTACGACATTGCAAACTACTTTTGCGAGTGGATGACCGATTATGCGGCAGAGGATCGCGAGTCACTGGACCCCGGTAAGTTTCCCAATCCAGATCAGATTACAGAATTGCTAGCGTCCTATGGAGACGATGACCGTTTAGAGTACAAAGAGATTGAGCCCTTCATCAATCTATCCCATTACCTTTGGACGTGCTGGTCCATCCGGCAGATTGCCGTGAATCCGACCGTCAACTTTGACTTTTTCAAATATGCGCATAACCGGGCCAAAATGATCAACCCCGGTCGGAAACTGGATGACAAAACTGACACCGGCTTGGATAGCGGCCAACCATGAGGACGCCATGGAGAAGGAAGAGCTGACCGTTGAGGGACAGGGAATCACCGCCATTGAAGACCTAAGTCACTTAGTAAACCTAAAACATTTAGACCTTGCCAACAACCGGCTAGCCCACCCAGACTCTTTGAATGGGTTGGCGCACCTCAAGTTTTTGACAAAACTGAGTCTGGCCGGGAACCGGCTGTCCGAGGGAGTGGGGATGCACCTGGTGCGGATGCAGCGCCTGACTGTACTCAATCTGGCCGGCAATGACCTCACCTTTATCCCGCCCTGCATTGAACAGCTGAAGGGGCTGAAAGCGCTAATCCTGAACAACAACTGCATTCGCTCGCTGGCCGGGGTGACCTTGCCTTTAAACTTGAATTCCCTGGTCTTGTCGCACAATCAGATCGAAGTGATTGAAGGGAACGACATTCGACATTTAAAGAATTTAAAATCATTATCGCTGTCGCATAACAAGCTCCACAAGTTCCCTGAAGGGCTTGCCTTGAACGAGTTGAAGCAGTTGCGGCTGAATGACAATCGCCTGACCAGCATACCTGGATTGCCGGCCAATATTGAGATTTTGGATTTGGGGAACAATCTGTTCACTGCTAGCTCATTGCTTGCCGACCTCCAGAACCTGTCCATGCTGAAAAATGTCAACGTCCGGGGGAACCCCGGTTCTGAATGCAAACTAACGAATCCCCGCCTACTGATTGTCAACAACCAGCGCATAATCAGGAAGAAGCAGCACAACTATAAACAGCTCAAATCACAGCGTGTAGAAAAGAACATAAAAGAGAAAGATAGCACACACGAGAAAAAGATCAAGAAAATAATAACAAAAGACTCCACATAAAACAACAAATTGGTTTTTTTGTTTAAATAATCGGAGACTTTTCCCTCAAATCGCCTCCTCGCAAATCCCCCCTCATTGGTGTTGCAGTGTTCAGGGTTTCCCTGAACCGCTTACTCAGGCCCGGTGTCTGTGGCTGTTGTTGTTGTGTGCTGCTGCCAGACATTGGACTGTAGAAAAAGTGTCCATCCGACAATGGCCCGTTTGGTAACAAGTGCGGCGGCGGTCTGTTACCCACATTGCCTGGTCGGATTGTGTTTGCCGTCGTGTTAAAGCTGCAAGTGTAGCCAGAATAGTTGCCTTCTGAATACAATCGCCGAGCGTCATCCTGTTGATTGCTGCGTGCAGTGCTCATACCAGTTCCACCACTAGAGCCAGCACCGGCGGTATTGTAAGAGGGCATGTAGGGGTAGAGATCTTTGGGCAAAAAGGCCAAACACTCTTCCCTGCCCATCACGTCCATTCCCATCAATCGCATCAACTCAATGTCTTCGTTGATGAAAAAGGGCGCGTCGAACTCGAAAAAGTATTGTGTTCTATATGAGGTTGGTTAGAAATAATAATGAGACACAAGAAAATTAATACCGATCTTCGAGCATCTCGCAGTGCACTCGACAATCTTTGGGCGCATTGACGAGGATAAAGGGAAGGTATAGCCGGTCATTGGGGGCGGCTGTCTGGGACGAGCCATTGGACACTTGGTCGGGCAGGATCAACCGATTCACCGGCTTTGTCTGGTAAACATCCAAACGCTGGTTCCGGGTGATCAGGGCCCGCAAGGCAACACTCCTGTGCACCAATTCACCAACCGCCTTGCGCTTGTCTGCCACTTTCTTCTCCATCGCCGCCCTCTCCGCCTCCAGCATCTTCACGTCCTGGCTCGCATCCGTCGGCATCCCCAGCCACTGAATGTCTTTTTTGTCCTTTTTGATAATGTCAATGGCCATGAGGACATTGAGGGCGTCGTAGACGCGTCTCCGAATGTTCTTGTGATCATAGCGCTCCACAATGCCGGCCTCTCTGCCAATCTCTTGGACGAGCTCGTCGGCCACCTCATTGTACGTGGTGCAGCCCTTTTGCTCGACCTTGGCACTCACCCTGGCCGAAAAGTGGCGCAGACCCTTGTCCGCTTTCGGGGTTGATGGGGTGTTATGGGTGCGATTATGGTGGTGGTGATTTGTTGTGTATGGGTGATGATGGGCTAGCAGGGGTTGCCGGGGTGTCGTTGGGCGGGACGGGGTGAGCAATGCAATCCCAGTCTGCTGTTGCTGCAGTTGGGGGGAGACGGCAATGCGACCAGGGGTGTGTGGGATATCACTAGAAGGGATGTGTGTGTGTTAGTCGGGTAATTATTACAAGACACACAAAAAGAATGTACAGCGAATCTTCGTCGATCGACAGGAACGGGTTCGTGATTGACTGTGCATTCATCATTGTGATTGGCTGATTGAGATTAAATTGGTCCGTCTTCACCATCACAAAACCACCTTCGCCTGCAGAGGTCCGCTTCTTTGCGCTCAATCCACTTCCCACAGCCGGCATCTTTTCCGCCTCTGTCAATGACCGCTTTCTAGTCGAGCGAGGTCCCACTGCTTCCGGTGACTGTCCCAACATGTCTTCTGTATGTGTGTATGTATATGTGTATGTGTCTGTATATTCAAGTTGTATGATGTGGCTCTATCAATGTGTCTGTGTGCGCAAAAGGCGTCTCTCTCTTCTTTTTTAAAAGTAGTGAAAAATAGTATGAAGGGATTGAAATGGAGGGAAAGGAATTTGGCGGCAAAGAGGTGGTTGGTTATTGGAGGAGGTCAGAGAGGGCGGGAAATTTTGTAGGCGGCAAACCAGGGTGATCTTGAATGTGGAGGGGGTGTGGTTTCGAGTGAAATTGCAAAATTGAATGTGAAATTGTATTTGTAAAATGTTTTCCCTTTTTGTATTTGGTTGCTGGGTTGGATTGGATTGTACATACAGTACATACTTAGCCGACTATGCATGCATATTCAGATCCAGTCGCTGCAGGGGACATTAAGTTGATTGTCGAATAGTTGTTCCAAAGTCCGCCAATCTCCAATGCCCGCATCCACAGGGTCTAGCTTGTCCGTTTGCGATCGGTCAACTATACCTCGTCTGGTGTCGGCATACTGGTTGAACAATTCCAGCAATCGCCTTCGGGTGTCGACCATGTGGCTGGGAAAGGCGACGGCCAGATCCCCGTCCGCATACTCGGGAAACTGCGAGTTCATGATGCGGTGGCTGACACGCTTGATCCGACACCGGTAATCGGCCGGCCGAAAGGTCATCAATGCCAAAAAGATGCCCGCGTCACCGGTCCAGAAGGACCCCTCAGTCCCGCAAATGTGGAGCCACCCGTTTAAGGCCGAAGCAGCCCCCGGATTGTCGAGGATGAACTGTCCGCAGTGCTCTTGTGACAGCTTGATCAGATCGTCCAGGATGGCGTGTCCGTCGCGATCATTTTTCAACATGAAGTGGCGTGCGTCCGGGAACAGGTCTGGGTCCCTGTCCGGCAGTGGACTGGAGACAATCAAAGAATAACGTTCGTCAATAATGTCCTCCAGCCTTCTCGAATGGTTCAGGAAAAAGGTGTCTTCGTCCGCCCACATGACCCAGTCATACAGGCGGTGGTCCAAAAAGGCGGGTGCCTGCAGGACCATCTTTATGGCTGCGAACGGGCGCTCCCCAAAGCCTCGCTGTTCGAGGGCCTCCTTCAAATTTTCATCCTTTTCCGCGTAATCGTTCAAGACGACCAGATCGTAGCCGTGTCGATCGCAATAAGCCCGCATGTTTCTCTCCGTCAACTGGCGGAACCTGGTGTCCTCTTTGAATCTGGTAATCACGGCTACACTCAATGGATGGATTGGCCTACCTGGAAGCCGTTTGAATTTGTAGGCTTTCTCGACAGACTCTCTCAAAATACCCGGCAGATACCCCACAAACACAGCATCAAACAAGCAGACCACCAAAAAGGCAAGAATGAAAAGTCTCGTGGCCGGCAAAAACATTGTTTATTGTTTTTTGGATGACTGCGCTGTTTGTGTAACCGGGGTTTACTGCATGAATGTAAACAATCCGGGTAATATTGCGACTAATCAGGATAGAGAGCATATTTGAGTATGGGAATGTGAAGTCAACCCCCCGTAGCCCGTCATGCATTCATTGTACATTACCGCATTATCAGTCATCTTCGCCTTTCTCTCCTTCACCCCAGTGTCGTGTGCCGATGAAGAGGCGGAGGGAGGCGATTTTGTCCTCACCAAGGACAACTTTGACTCTATCGTCAATGGCGAGAAGCATGCTCTGATAAAGTTTTACGCTCCATGTACTATTTGTTGTTATTGAATAGTCATTTATACTTCAGGGTGCGGTCACTGCCAGGCTATGGCCGAGGATTACAAGAGATTGTACAAAATCGTCGGTAAACACACCGACAAGATTGTCATCGCCAAGGTGAACGCGGACAAGGAGAGAGAGTTGGGCGAGCGATTCAAGATTGGCGGATACCCCACTCTATTGTGGTTTCCAAAGGGCAAGGACGTAAAGACGCCGGAAAAGTACCATGGGGGCAGGGATTTCAACTCCATGCTCAAGTTTGTTCGGGAACACGCCTCCGATGTCAAACTTGACATTCATGTGGACGACAGGAAATACTCGATCGACGCCGACTTGCCCAAACTTAAAGAGCTGACCGAAACAGAAAACAAGAATGCCTTTGTCATGTTCTATGCGCCATGGTGCGGGCACTGCAAGGCCTTCAAGGACCACTTTGAATCAATTGCCAAGGCCTTTGTTAACGAGAAAAAGTGTGCGATTGTCGGTTTGGACGGGAACCAAGACCGAACAGCGAGTGAAAAGTACATATTTCTTTTTTTTGTGTTCGAATGATCCACTAACACACATACACTGTACAATAGGTTCGGCATCAAGGGATTCCCAACGTTCAAGTTTATCAAG
>ERZ1066135.244-NODE-244-length-41607-cov-11.538025_pt1 | contig 41607 bp, 22 predicted proteins | sample MGYA00382782_ERZ1066135 | MGnify/ENA primary metagenome ERZ1066135 (study PRJEB33369, sample SAMEA5778365) | biofilm metagenome | biome: Industrial cooling water; feature: Water cooling tower basin; material: Biofilm | place: United Arab Emirates | collected... | reverse complement strand
CCGTGGCTCCATGCACAGATCCTCCTCATCCAGCCCAAAGTGCTCTTGGCCGTTGGGAAGTTCGCCGCCAACGCCTTGGCTTCGACCGAGGATCAGCCGCTCGGAGCCCTTCGAGAGCGGAAGAACCTCGTCTACGAGCACCCCAAGCTCCACCGGTCGATCCCGGTGGTGGCGACCTACCACCCCGCCTACATCCTCCGCTCACTCGAGTACGGATCTCGTGAGTTGGAGAAGTTCGCCCGTGACATCAAGAAGGCCATCCGAATTTCGCAGGGGTCGGAGGTTCAGGTCTCGACCTCCGACGTGTAGTCCGGGGAGGAGGTCAGGATGTCCGTCAACGTGAAGCCCCTGATCGACGCCGGGTTCGATCTGAAGAGTCTGAAGAAGTGGAACACGCACGACGGCGGGGGCTACACCTTCACACTCACCCACCACGGAAAGTCGGTGGCGGAGGTTCTTGAGGAAGGCCACGGAGGCGAGATCCGCGTGAACTGGCTCGGTCTGCGTTGGGACGGCTCCCTGATGCCGGGCCTGTCCCCGGCGGACACCAAGAAAGCGATGCTCGCCCAGGCCGCCAAGACCGCGTTCGACGCGATCGTGAAGGCTGCCCCCGAGTTCGAGTCCCACGGGATGAAGTTGACGGTGGACAAGGGCATCCTTCTCGAAGGTCTCCTCACCTACACGGAGGTGCAGAAGCTCTGCAAGACCAAGACGGTGTTCCGTCTCCCCGAAAATCCCAATGCCGACCGCGTTCTGAACGCGCCCTTCGACGCGAAAGTGCGCGCCTACATCCTCCAGAAGTGGCCGACGGCGATCATCTTGAACGAGAACCCCTTCGCGTAGAGCAGGGGGGATGCTCCGACTCTCGATCTGCGTATAGACACCCAACCCCTACAGGAGACCCGATGTCGAAGCCCGCCATGTCCAAGGAAATGAACGAGTTCATCACCAACTTCGCGTTGAAGAACGACCTGTTCCTCAACGGCGACGAGACGAAGCCCGACACCCGTGGGGCCGCCGAGGCCATCATCCGGGCCGCCATGCAGATGGCCACCAACCACCCGGAGGAGGCGCTCGTCCTGTTCGCGGACTACCCCGCGATGCTCGCGGACCTCGAGGCGAAGATCCCCAAGAAGCCGAAGGCCGAGAAGCCCGAGAAGCCCGCCAAGGCCGAAAAGCCCGCCAAGGCGGCCAAGGCCGAGAAGGCTCCCAAGGCCGAGAAGGCCCCCAAGCCGGAGAAAGCTCCCAAGGCCCCGAAGGAGGCCAAGGCGAAGGCCCCCAAGGCCAGCACGGACAACACCTCCATCGAGGGCCTGACCCCCGTGTCCGTGTCCGTCGGCGGCACGACCACCCCGGTCAAGAACTGGCGGGCGGCCTTCGTGCTGTTCGCCGAGCATGCCCTCCAGTCCGGCAAGGGCGACCAGATCCCGGCTTCGTTCCTCAAGAACGACGACCCCACCAAGAAGAACAAGGCCCTCTCGAACGGCCGCTTCCTGTACACCACCCTCAACGTGCCCGCTATCTGTGGCCGGACGATGCGGCTGGCGTCGCTTCTCGGCGAGGAGGTCAAGGCCGTCGTCGTGGACGGTGACTCGACCCGCGAGATCACGCTCGCGGGCTGATCCTCCCGAGTCCAGAAGCCCCGTGCGTCCTCACAAGAGGGCCACGGGGCTTCGCGCTTAGAGGTAGAACTGCACCGAGGCATCCTCGGCCAGAATGGTCCGAGGCACCTTCACACCGAGCCGGTCCACGTCTACCCGGTACGGCTGACCGGACAGCGCAGAGGGCATCCGTGTCTCGATCCGCAACATCGACGGAGACACCCGCACCTGCGTCGCGGGTCCCGTAACGAACCCGACGGGGCCACCGTTCGACCCAAGCAACGTCTCAAGCCGGTACGACCCCGCGTTCGGACCCGTCGGGAACGTGAGGATCTCACCCTCGACCGCTGCCCCGAAGTCCTGTGAACCGTCGGTGATGACCCCAGAGGCGACCGTCGCGGTGCCGACGAGTCCGCTCGGGGAAGTGGTGTAGGGTCGCGGGAGGGTGTCCGTGGACACGGGGAACGTCAGCACCTCCCGGATGCGGTAGATCCCTGCGTTCGGACCGGCGGTGATGGTCAGCCGCCCTCCGGTCTGGACGCTGGCGAAGCTCCGCGAGGGGTCGGAGAACAGCGTGCGTCCCGAGAGGGTCGTGCCCGAGGAGCCCGTGATCTCCTTGGCCCCGTAGCAGAACTTGCGGAAGTCGTCGTAGTAGTACGACGACAACTCCCACGTCATCGAGTCCGAGAACAGCGGCCCAAAGGCGTCGCGGAACAGGTTGGAGTACCCATACAGGACGTGGGCGGGCTTCAACGCCTGGAGCACAAGCAGGACGTTGTTCTGGAGGACGAACGGGTCCTCGGGGAATGCGGTGCCTGGCGGAGTGCCTCCCTCGACGTAGATGTCGAAGAAGAACTGGTCGTCGATGGTGAACGCAGAGCCCGGGTTGCGGGCCTCGAGGAAGCGTTCGAGGATCTGGACCTCGGCTTCGGTCAGAAGCTCCACGCCGTCTTGCATGGTCGCCGGGGTGGCCCCCTGAAGGAGCAGGAGGACCATCTTCTTGAGGAACTCCCGGTACGTGATGTCGCCATCCAGTTGGGGGATGCCGGACTGGTCGGTGGCTCCGGGGAACACGAGCGTACCGAGCACCTGCCAGAGGAACTCGGGGCGGGTGTAGTCGTAGTCGGAGTCCTTGAACACTTCCTGGGCGGTCACGATGAACAACGCCAGTTGCTCGGCCGCCGCCTGGAACTGGAGCGTGTAGAACGGCCCGTTCACCCGGCTCACGTAGTTCGAGGGCAACACCCGCATGAACTGAGCCATGATGAGGTCGGTCTGCTGGCGCACCTTGTCGATGACTTCTTGCCCTTGCAACGGGAAAGGAGCCGGGTTCTGCGTCAGGGTGTACCTGGTCAGGGGATCGTTCGGGTCGGAGGCCATCACCGATCCTCGTCGTAGGTGAACTCGACGTTGCCGACCACCAGGTACTCAGCCGCGCTGGTCGAGATGTTCTTGGGGCCCGAGTCCGTGCCCACGACGTAGGTGGCCGCGTAGCTGTGGTTGGCGGGCGAGTCGTCCACAGACGTAGACACCAGGATCCTGTTCGCCGTGAGGGCCACGCGCTGGGCTTCGATCTCGACCTGGGTGGTGTAGCCCTCGGCGATCAACGTGGTGTCGTCGCTGATGCCGGGGATGACGTAGCCCGCAGAGCCGATGATGAAAGTCTGCCCCACGCCTGTCTTGAGGGAGGAGCTTGGGGAGGCCAGCAACAACGTGAGTGCGATGTCGTTCTGGAACACACCCCGGAACTGGTTGGTCGGGCCGCCTCCGTTCGTGGTGGCCGCCGACAAGGCGTCCGTGAGCAGCCACACGGAGACGGTCGCCGACGACCATCCCGCGATGTACTTCGAGTCGGAGGCCACGTCCTCACGCACCACCGTGGAGCCCTCGCCACGCACCATCGTGGTGAGGGGGACCTCGACGTAGCTCACGCCAGTCGTGCCCTCGATGACGGCAACGATGTCGCTCTGCCGAACCGGGTCACCGAGGCGGAAGTTCCCGAACAGGTTCGTCAGGTTGGTGCGGATGGCCGAGTCCACCGTGGACTGCTCCGCGCCCCGGATGAGGATGACCGTGGCCGCGATGTCCACAGGGACCTCAACGGCCTCCTTCACGAGCACGTCCGCTGTGACGTGCCGCTTGTTGTTCACCACGTCCTGCACCACGTCCACGATGACGTTGGTGGTGTACGTGACCGTGAAGTTCTCGTCGTGCTCGTAGCTGATCAGCACGGTGTCGCCGGACGCGATGTCGCCCGTGGGAACACGCTGGATGGCCAGGGCGTTCGTCTCGTCCCCGTAGACGAGGATGTAGTCCGAGATGCCGCTCGGATCGTCCGGACCCCGATAGGTGATGGTCCCATCCGAGTTCGTCACCACGACCGTCAACGGGTCCGCGCCGAGGCTGTTGAGGTACTCGGGGTACTCGCCGACGAGCACATGCGACTCGTCCGTGACCGTGATCGAACCACCCGAGGGAATGAGCCCGCCGCTCCCGTCGCTGACGGGGACGATCTCGAGGTAGTCCGCCGCCAGACTCGAGCGCCCTTCCTCCAGCGGGTCCTTGGGGAAGTAGAGGGTGTACGCCGTGGTGGGTAGCGTGCCGCTGACCGTGCCCACCACCGAAGTGACCGCCCGCACCGGCTGGCGGAGCATCACGAAGGTGTTGCCCGTCCGACGGCGGTAGTCCCCGAGCACCACATCCGAGAGGGTGACAGGAGGCTGGGGAAGGCTGGTGTCCAACTGGATGGTGTCGTAGTTCGTGATCTGCACGTTGGTGAGATCGAAATCCAGCCCCGTCGTCGCGTTGCGGAGTCCGAGCCCCTGGGCTGGAACGTCCAGCATCTCGACGATGGGCAGCCCGGCGGAGAGGTTCGGGTCGATGGCCCGGAAGATGAGGTCGGCGGGGTCTCCGACCACGACGAAGTGGATGTCCTTGGCCTCGTCGAGAGCGAAAGCGAACGTGTCGGTCACGGTCGCCAGGTTCTCGCCTTGAACCCAGATGTCCACCTTGCCGCCGCGATGCACACCCGCCGAGTCGAGGTCCCGCATCATCAGCGGATCCCCAGCGGACACCACGTTGGCCTGCAAGACGCCCGGAACGTCCGCTGCGGTCTGGAGGTAGCCGCGAGCCGTACCCGAGTCCACCGAGGCCAGGGCGTTCTGGGCCCGTGTTGCAAGCTGGAGGTTCGTCTCCTGGTTGGCCCCGCCGAACATGCTGCCGGTGTTGATGACCGAGAGCCCGGTGACGCCCGACACCACCGAACGCACCTGGCCTGAGGCCACGTTGCCCGCCGAGCCCACTGAGGTCGCCTGGACCGACACCGTGACCCGATAGCGACCTGTGGTGGGGTCGTAGTAGCTGGCCAGGTTCTCGAAGGGGATGCTCGAGGTCTCGGTCGTTCGGAACACGATGGAGCCGCCCGACACGGTGGTACCAAGCGGGATCGGGATGGTGCGGGTCGGCCGCTTCGTGGTGAAGAACGTCACCTCGCCTCGGGCGAACTGCCCCGCCCGCCGGAACACCCCGAGGTTGCTCGCCAGAGACTCGAAGGCACGGTCGATGACCGCCTGGGTGTCCGTGTCCGAAGTGAGCGCGAATGCCGTCTTGAGAGCCACCTTGTAGGGCGTGGTGCCCACGGGGGCCGACGTGCCTGTGTTCTGGGGGTCGTCCACCGCCAACAGGCCCGCGAAGCTCTGTGCTCGGTGAAGGAAGTCCACGATGAACCGCAGACGCTCCGCCTCAGAAGAGAACGGGTCGATGAAGGTGTCGCGGAGCACGGAGCCAGGCTCGACCTTCAACTGCGGGTTCGTGCGGAAGATGGCCTCGACCGTGTTCCGCACGATGGTCTTGCGCGTCACGACGGGGAAGGTGCCCACCGTGGTGGTGACGATGAGCGGATGACCGACCACTTCGATGGACACGGCGGATTCCGTCTCGAGCATCGTGGTCGGGTCGTAGAAGACGGCCGTGACCACGTAGAACAGCGGGTCCGAGACGGGCGCAGCGGCGAAAGCACCCACGTACACCGTGGGCGGGGTGGACGTGGTGGTGGCTGTGCGGGAGTGGGAGAAGGTGTACCGGTTGACCACCCGCACCGACTGGAGGGAGATGGAGGAGCGCAACCGAGACGTGGTCTCAGGGACCTCCAACTGCTCGGTGAAGTCGCTCTGAAGAACCGTCCCGTCCGAGTTGACCTGAGTGCCGACGTACTGGACGTAGAGCGGGTCGGCAGCGTGCGAACCATCCAGGTTGGTCGCCACATCGGACTCGATCTCCAGCGAGCCTACGTCGGTCGTCTCCTCCACGGTCGTGGCATCGTCCACCGTCTGGATGTTCAACCGGGTGTAGCCCGTGACCCCGCCGCCCTCGTACAGGCTGGCGTAGTAGTTCATCCCTCGGAAATTCGTGGTATCCGAGGGGGCATCGACCGTGATCTCCACCCGTCCATCAAGCTGCTCGATGGTGACGTTGGTTGGAGCCACGGTGATCGTGCCGAGGTCGCCGGACTGGATGAGCCGGACCGAGATGGTGGCCGCGCTGGACACCGACCCAGACGTGGTGATGGCCCGGACACGAATCTCGTTGACGCCAGCTTCAAGCTCCAATCCGTCTGGGTAGGCTTCGGGGTTGGGCAAAACCCAAGAGGTGCCGTCGAACGAGATGAGGTCGGGGTCGGGTGCGAAGGCACCGCCCCGGATCGACACCTCCATGTCCACGGTCGAGGCGTCGATGGTGCCGGTGAAGAACCGGGAGGCGATGGTGGTCGTGAACAGCAGGGAGTTGCGGAGAACTCCGTCTGGCCCGTACACCTGCGGTGTGATCGAAGAAGCCACAGGTCACCTATTCGAGGAGTCGGCTGGACTGGGCGGCGGTGAGGCCCACCCCTTCCAAGCCAAGAGATTGACCATTGGACCCCGTGAGGGCGACAACCCCGGGCACGGTGAACACGATGGTGAGGGAGATCGGGTCACCAGACGCATTGCGGATCACCACGTCCACCCCGAACACGGTGGGATCCGATGGGCTCGGGGACACCCGAACGGACGATACCGCGTACAGGCGCTCCTTCGCGGAGACAGGCTGAAACCGGGCCTGTTGGTTCTGAAGGGACTGCATCGTCGAGAGCGCCCGCTGTACGTCCTCGGTGATGAGCGAGGCCGTCGCCCCGATGGCCTTGGTGCCGATGCGGGAGGTGATGGCCGAGCCGTAGGACAAGTGGTACGGGTTCGACTGGATGCGGGTGAGCAGGATCTTCAGGGCCGCCTGGTAGAGCAGGTTCTCGTTCTCGATGAGGATGGCGTCGCCCTGCAAGTCGTACCGGTAGTCGTTCTCGACGAACGTGGCGGAACAGCGGGGGCACCGCTCGACCGGTGCCACGTAGGACACCTTGATCATCGGGTTGGTCTTGAGGGGCTCCCTGAATTTGGGGTAGCGGCCCGCGATGACCCCGGGCATCGAGGCAAGCTCCCAGGCGGGGTAGATTTTCCGCCCCTTGGCCCCGTACTGCTTGCTGAAACCAAGCGAGGCCGCTGCCGGGCCTCCGACCAGGATGAAGGACGACAGGCCGTAGCTCCCGGCATCTGTCAGAACGAGTCGACCCCGGATGACCTCCACCGCCACCTGGGTCAGCTTTCCCCGAAGGATCTTCGCGACAGCCTCGGCTTCGATTCGCGCCCCGAAGGGAAGCTGGAACGTGGCGGTTTCCGTCGAGGAGGTGACCGTCAACGCGGTGTCGCAGTCCGCGATGCGGTAGGGGCCGGAGATGTCTCCCGTGATCTGGGCTTGGGAGAACAGGCCGCCACGAGGCACATACGCCTCGTCATTCACCATGATCCGCACCGTCTGTGAGGATGCGACGGGTGCCTTGGGCACCAGGGTTCGCCGGTCGCTCGCCAGGGGGACGACCTCCTCGAGCACCAGGTGAGGGCACGGATGAGCAAGCTGGAAGTCGCGGCTCATCAGCCCCCCTTGTACGATGCGGTGATCGCCCAGAGAAGGTGCTCGCGAAGCTCGGGGCGCGCGTAGGCCAAGCGGATGGTCCTCTCGGTCAGGCTACCCTTCTTGCCATGCTTGTACGGGTTCAAGGCAGCCAGAAGCTCCTCGAACTCGTCGGGATCCATCTCCATGACCCGCTGTTTCAAACCAGGGTCGTCCGTGTTGTCGAGGAACTCGGCCTTCATCTCTGCCACAGACTTGAAATCGTCGGGCTTGACCATTGCGTCGAAGTCGGCGTCGGGAACGTCCTTGAGGGTGTCCTTCAACTCCGGGTCAGAGTCGTTGATCTCCTGGCGGATGTCCTTGGCCGTAGGAGGCTGCGGCGGGTCCCCCAAGGGTTCGGGCTGCTTGGGGATAGCCGGAGCCTTCTGAATCTTCTCGAACATCTCTCGCGAGACCATGGGTGGCTGGTACTCACCCCGAGTGGCTTCCGGCTGAGCCTCCCACTTGGCCTTGTGATCCTTGAGCCACTCGACGTGGGCATCCACCGGTTCGGGCTTTGGTGGGGGCTCGGTGCCCTCCTCCTCTGCCTTGTCCCGGGCCTTCTCCCACTTGCTCATCTGCACTTGTTGGCGCTTGTTGTGGCGCTGTGCAAACGTGTAAGCCGAGTCGAACTCCCCCTGCGACCCCCCGGCCTTTTCGTGTTCGGACTTCAAGGTGTCGCGCTGGTTGGTAGCCTCTTCGGTGGCCTTGTCCGCCTCCGCCTTTTCCGTGTCGTACTGGCGCTTGTCCTTGTTGTACTTGGAAAGAGCGGCCTGGTACTTCTTCTGAACCGTGTCCCGGACGCGATTCAGAGCCTTCTCGTCACTGTCCTGGAGACCGTGTCGCTTCTTCACGTCCTCGATCGGAGCACGGGCTTGTTGCCGAGCTTCATGCTGCGCCTTTGAGAACTGTGTCAGGGTGTCTGCCTGTGTGCCAGACAGCTTGTGCTTTTCGAGTAGTTTCCGCGCTTCTTGGCTGACCCGCTTTAGTCCGAGTTCAACCTTGTTCTTGTCCTTGTCCTTGTTCTTGTCATCAGGTTCTTCGCCTGCCCACTCTCGAAGGGCTTTCTCGCGGTTGCGGAAGAACTCCACAAGACTGCTGGCGGAGGCTCCTTGTTCGAGGAGCGGCTCCAGATCCTTTGCCAGTTCCTTGTCCAAGTCTGGTTCGGGGGCTTCGGGAGCCGACTGGGGGGCAGTTCCAGGAGGTTTCGGGGCCTCCTGGGAGGGGGCGGGGGCGTTATCCAGGTCGGGCTCGGGGGCCTTGTCCTGGGACGGAGCCGCTGGAGCATCCTGGGAGGGGGCAGCGGGAGCCTTCTTCTTGGGCGGAGCCTGGTCTCGGGTGTTCACGTAGGGGTCGTAAGCCTCCTGCATGTCCTGTTCGGAGGGCTCCTGTGCCGGAGCCTCCTTCTTGGCCGGAGCCGCATCTCCAGGAACCGCACGGACATCCGGAGCTTCGACTGGGGGTGCCTTGACCTCAGGGGCCTCCACAGGAGGGGCTTCCTGGGCGGGGGCCTCCTCTTTGGGAGCCTCGTCGCCCTTCGCCTTGTTCTTGTCCCGCCACTCCTTGAACAACTTGTTCAGGAGATCCTGGGACTTCGGGTCCTCCTGGTACTTCGGCCCGGTCAGGGTCTTGAGCTTGACCTTCTCCCCGGTGAGCGGACTCGTGACAGTCTTGGTGCCTTCCTCCCGGAGAAAGTTCTTCATGTCCAGCTTGCGCTTGCCCGGCGTCTTGTTCGCCCCTTCGCGGTACGCCAGGAACAGCATGGCGACGCGCTCGCTCGAGGGACGGTCGGACCCCCACGCGGGCGAGAAGGGGTCGAGAGGCACGGAAGCCGTGCGAGCCGCCCACTGGGCAGCCACCCGAACCCGCATCTCACGCTGAAGCCAAGTACCCACGACGACTCCTGACCCCCACGGCGTATAGGCGAGGCACCGTCACAGGGCGGTGTTGTCCTCCTCGCCCTCGATGTCCAGGAGCAAGGACCGGTAGTTCTCGAGCATCGGCTCGTTGACCGTGGTGAAGTCCGGCACCCCCTCCTCATCCTTCAGGTAGAAGATGGAGTCGATGGTGGCCACGATCTTCGCCACACCGAGCTTCTCGTCGTAGAAGTCCTGGTTGAGCGTCGGGAGGTCGCCCGAGATGCCGCCCATCGCCATCGTCAGCGAGTCCAGTTCGTTCAGAAGCTGCTCGCGAAGGTCACAGAGCTTGATGATGCGGGCTTCGAGGTCGTGGATGCGGTGCTGGATGGTCGTGTTCACCCATCTCCGGGAGGTGTCCACAGCCCCAGCCACCAGGCTGTCTCTCACATCCTTCCGCCCCCCGTACCGGGCCGGAGGGTACTTCTTCACGACGAGCCATCCGCCCTCGTAGGACGTGCCGATCCCGTAGCTTCCGTCCTTCGGGTAGATGACACCGCCGTAGGGCTGGGTGGCCTTGGTCTTTTCCGGATCGGCCGGATCCACGAACGTGCTGTCGGGCGTGAGGAACAGGCTCACGTCGAACGGATTCCCGCCCTGCGCGATGTACGCCTGGAACAGCTTCTCCAGCGTGGAGCCCTGAGACACGGAGATGCCCGTCCTCTGCTCCGAGATGGTCGTCTCCCCCGTGTCGGTCGTGACCTCGGCGTACCCGACCATCACGTTCCCGATCCGCTGAAGCTCGGCCTGAATCACAGCCATCCGACGACCGACATCACGGCGTTCGTTGAGGACAAAGGAGCGGTACGCCTGCCACTGTCCTTGCCGAAAGGTGCCCAACCATCCGTAGCCCATGTCAGTTCTCCGTCGGCACGAACAGGAGTTGCAATAGGTCAGCCACCGCAGCAGGAAGCCCGCCCGCGAGGATGACCGCTCCAGCCCCGTATGTGGCCGCCTTGATGGTCTTGCCGTCCGCGTTGACGCGGGCGAACGAGGCAGAGCCGTCCGAGGGCTTGTCCTCGGCGGTCGTGAGGGCGGTGAGGATGCCGTCCGTCCCGTTCGCCGTGACCACCAGGCCAGAGGCCAGAGGCACCTCGATCGCGAGCATGATGTCGAGCAACGACTGGATGCGGCGAAGCAGACCTTCCAACTCCAAGATTCGGGCCTCGATGAACTCGATGTAGGCGACGATGGCGTCCGCGATGGAGGTGATGCTGTCCTTGATGGCGTTGAGGAAGCCGATGATCTCGTTGAGGGCGGCATCGACCGGAGGGATGCCGTTGGGGAACAGGCGGTATGCCTGCCACGCCCCCTCGCCGGGCTTCCGGACGGAGGTGAGGGTGGCCGCCGAGATGTTGAGGATGGTGGCGGCGGAGGACAGGATCGAACTGTTCGCCAAGAACACGTTCCGGCAGAACACCACCGTCTCGGCGGACTGAGCGTACACAACGGGGGAGTAGTCGGCCGAACCCGCCCCAATCTTCGCCTCACCCTCCACCTCGTTGGTGGGCAGCAGGAAGCCCGGTGCGCGGTCCAGGAGATAGGTGGTGCCGTACAGGGCGGTGAGGAGCATCTCGTCCACCCCAATCGACATGGGGTTCGGGGCGACGCCCACGGTCGTAGACGCCCCGAACTCGCTCTCGCTGTCCAGAGAGTCGAGGATGGTGGCGTCCAACCCGATGCCCGGGATGAGGTCGGACCAGGTCACGTCGTAGATCGGCTTCTGGACACCCGTGGCCGTCGTTACGACCGCCTGCTCCAAGATGGCGTTCTCCAACTCGGTCGGGAGGATGCCCGTCACCTGAAGCATTGCATTCGCGGACTCCTGGCACATCTTCAGCAACCGAGAGCGGAACTTCGCGGGATTGCGGCCTGCCTGTCGGAAGAACCGAGCGGTGCTGAGGCCGATGGTCTGCGGCACGATGAACCGGGCAAGGTTCTCCAGCCCGGTCGGCTGAGCGCCTACATCTGGCTGGAACGCCACGTCCGTCGTCCCCACAGCCGACAGGTCGGAGCGGGACAGGATCAGAATGGCGATGGAAGTGGTGACCGCCTTCAGGTACTCGGAGGTGCTCAAGCTGGGGAAGGTCAGCTTGATAGGGACGGAAGGGTCGCTCTTGGCTGACGCGGGCATTCCAGGAGCCACCGCGAGAATCACGGATGTCTTGGTGTCGGACCCCGCCACGACATCCTGCTGGTTCACCGTCCAGTAGAAAGAGGTGGTGTGGCCGCCTCCTGTTCCCGCAACCACATCCTTCGTCACCGCCGAAACCCGCACGTAGACTTCCCGAGCGGGCTCCTCGCTGACAACGACCTTCACCTTCCCATCACCTCCAGCGTCCTCGAAGGTGGCGTCGTAGGGCATGTCCGACTGGTTGAGCTTGAGGACGAACGGCTGTCCCGGCGTCAAGAGCGAGCCGATGAACGTCACATCGACGAAGAAAGTACGTTGCAGCACGTACTTGTCCCCGACACGGAAGGCGTTGGGCGGGATCGCCACGGTGTCCGCAGCCGTCTTGAAACCGAACAGTCTGGTCTTGCCGTTCTCCAGAGGGGGTGGGGTGAAGGTGCCACTGGACTCGGACCACGCCAGGTCACCCGGGTCGAAGATGTCGAGGCCGCCGAAAAGCTGGAAGGGCCGAGCATCGGGGCCCACCACGATCCCGGAGTTGGTCGCCCCGATCTCGGCTCGAGCCGGAGTCGTCACGTAGGCGAGTGTGATCCCGTTGGGGACGGTGGACACCTCGACCAAGAAGCCTGCTGGAGGAGGCACCGGCCAGGCTGGGTTCAAATTGACGGGCGGGGCCATCTGCCACCGCAACACGGCCACCACCGGCTCCTCCCCTCGCTTCAGGAAGTCCGCCACGGGTCCGTAGAACCCACGGGTGGAGGCCAACGTCCCGTACTGAACGTTGAGTCCGATAGGGGTGGTGTAGGGGAGCGACCGCTTCTTGATGTGGAAGAATCGCTTGATGGCGTCGATCAGCGCGATGGCGCTCTGGATGGTCGAGGTGTCGAAGGAGACGTACAGGAAGATGGCCACCACCGCCGAGTTCGAGGTGAACGCGGGTCGGGTCGGATCCGTGCGGTCCACCAGCCGCTTGATCATCCGCTGCTCGTAGGCGACGAACCCCCCATCCACGGTGTCGAGGCCGCCGATCAGGTTGTCGAAGGTGGGACCCTCAAGCTCGTCGAACGCGATGTAGACCCCAAGTTGCCGGATGTCGTTGAGGAGCGCCTCGATCTCCGAAATGAGGGCCTCGACGAGCGTGGCGATGGGGTCCAACAGGCCGACGAGCAACGCCTTGACGATGCTCAGGACGGTTCGGACCACCTCGAGAATGGCCAGCAACACCCCGATGAGCGAGTTGAGGAACTCCGCCAGGTCGGTGACGACCTCGGGTAGCTGCACCTGTACGGTGGTCCACTTTGCCACTTACTGCCCCCCTCCGTGCTTGAGCCGGGTGTGAACTTCATACAACGCGGCTCGCTTCTCCCGATCCTTCGCGAGTTGAGCCTCCAGGATGCCCTTCAACGCCTCCAAGGTTGCGCGTTGCCTTTGCACTGTCTGCGGCATCGCCCGTTTACCGGGCTCGGTTGGACCCCACGAGCCCACGTTGATGCCCATCTCCTCGAGCTTCTTCTTCAGTTCGTCAGCGGGGGTCATGCTCACTCCGCATCACTGAGCGACTGCTGCAAGCGCAACAAGTCCTCTTGTTCCTGGAGAAGTCGAGGCAGTTCGAGGAGGAACCGGTCGATGGAGAACAAGGTTCCGTTCTCCCGGTTCGCCCGGAACTTGATCCACGAGTAACGGAGCGCACGCAGACGGTCGCTTCGATCCAGCACTTCCTCGACGAGATCCGGCTCCACCGGACGACCCGAGCCGACCGTGTACCCCGAGGTGCTGTTGTCCACCTCGAAGGACGAGTAGGGGTCGCCCGCCACCGAGTACGGGGGGAACTCGCTGTCGAGCCGCGTGTCGAGCACCCAGTAGCGCCGGTCGAGAACCGAGAGGCAGTCGGACACGTTGGCGAACGGGGCGTACTGGGTCAACCCGCTGAGGCTCGTGATGAAGATGTTGCTCGGCACACCGAGTCCGTCGTCCCCATCCGTGGCGGAGCCCAGGTCGCCAATGTGCTGGTCCTGCTGGAAGATGTAGTAGGAGCCTTGCTTCTCCGCGTTGAGGGCCGCGTCCATCTCCTCGAGGAAGGACAGCATCCGCTCCCGCATCATCAGCACCAGGTCTACCGTCTCCTCCGAGACGAGCTTGGTGGGCCGGATGATCCGGTAGCTGAAGGGCTCGATGCTGCGGAACGACCCGTCCTGGTAGGAGTTCGAGCCGTCCGCTGTGTGGGTGAGGCGAAGGTCCATCTGGCCTTCGACCGGACCACTCGGACCCCCCGAGCCCGTGATGTCGGGGTACACGACGTACTGCTGGTTGGTGGGGGCCGCCGAGCCGAAGATGACCGGCGTGCCGCTCGGCCCCGTGAACTCCGTCTCGCCCGACACCGCCAGGTAGGTCAACGTCACCGAGGGGTCGTCCGTGATGCGGTACCACCCACGGTTGTCGTCCAACTCGCTGGGACCGCCTGCGATGTGCGAGCCGTCCGTGCGGGTGGACACCGACTGGTCGCCCACCGGACGAGCACCGTACTCGACCGGGCTGGCGGGTCCCGTCGGCCCCTCCAAGGCTCCTGCCGAGTCCACCAGCACGATGTCTCCCGGCTCGGGGGCCGGGTTGAGAGCCGCGAAGTTCGCGATCCCGTTGTCCTGAAGCTGGTTCACCGTCACCACCCGACCACCCTCGCCTGCACCCCCGCCCGCCGACGGATCCGCCGTCCGCGTGAGAATCACCTGGTCGGTGATGAGTTCGAGGAGTTGCTCGTTGGACTGCGCGTGCGGGACGGGAGCCTGCTTCAGATAGACCTGGAACACGTCGTTCAGGACGGGGGTGTACGCGGTGAAACCCGGCGAGCGGAGTCGGAGGGTGGTCGAGTCGATGATCGCCGCGATCTCGGCACTATCCACCACGTTCCCGCTCGAGTCGAGAATGCGAACCACGTCGCCCGCGTTGATGTTCACGTCGGGGTCGTCGAAGCCCCCAAGCTGGGTGCCCGTGCCGTTCGCCACCAGCGTCCGGGTCGAGGCCGTGTAGCTGGCCACCGAGCCCGTGCGGATGTCGTAGGCGTACCGGAGCGGCCCGAGGTTCGTCCCGATACCGTCCAGTACCTCGTGGAAACGACGGATTCGACGCACACGGAAGTTGACGGTTTCTGGCGACGTACCGCCGTTCCCGGACGGATTCCGCATCCCGATCCGCCCCGCGCTCAAGGCGGAGTTACCCGCATCCACGACCTTGATCTCCCCGTTGCCGAGGTTCAGGATGGGCCGGAATACGGACGGCTCGATGAACACGCCCGCCTGTGCGCGGAAGCCCGTGCCCAAGGTGCCCGCCCCGTCCGACCCGAACAAAGTCATGTTGGGCAGGAGACAGGCCACGCCAGGCTGACCGTGGATGGCGTTCCAGATGGCCTGGATGCCCGCATCGGTCGGGTCGTCGATGCCCGTCAGGTCGAAGTGGAGTGGCACGCCCCGGTACACCGGGGTGGTGATGTCCGTGACGAAAGAGGTCGAATCGTTCGTTGTGGTCGCGTCCGAGGCGCTGACGCCAAGCTCGGTGTTGGACGGGGCCACGGTGGTGGAGTCCACCAGGTCCACGCCGAACGCGAACGTGAACGTGCCAATCGACCCCTCAAAGGTCACGTTCACGAAGCCGTTGGTGGTCGTGCCTCCGTTGTCGTGACCCACCGTGTTGTTCGAGGGAGCCGGGGAGGGGAACTGCCCGATGGGGAGATAGGTCATCCCCGAGACGTAGGTGCCCGCTGTGGCCGCCGCGATCACGTTCGCGTTCGTCACCAGGGTCGTTCCGTCTGCTTCCAGCCCGGATCCCGCCGTCAGCGAAAACGTCACCGTGGACGGCCCCACCGAGAACGAGGCGTAGGCCACCGAGATCACGGTGGCGGGGTCGTTGATGTTGGGGATCAGGAACAGCCTGCCCGACGCCGGGAAGTTGTACCCGCTCGGAGACGTGCTGACCGCCAGGATGGAGGAGGTCACGATCTCGAAGGGCACCAAAGTCGCTGACTGGACCTTCGGGAACGGCGTCTTGAGCCAGCCGACCGTGACGCCTGTGGCCACTTTCGGAGCCACCTCGGCGTAACCACCACCATCGTCCGGGACGGCGTGGCGGACGATGTAGGTGCCCGTGGTGACCGCCCCCTCGCCGACACCGCCCGTGATGACCACGATGTCGCCCGACTGGACGTTTTCCAGACTGGAGGCACCACCAGCCACCACTGTTCGGATGCGATCCTCGTCATCGTAGACCTCACCGGTCCCCCAGAGGATCTCTCCCGTCTCGTTCTGGTCCGAGGACGGGATGGCGGAGAAGGTGACCCCTCCCGTGGTGGGGATGGGGGTGTTGTTGTGGCCCTCGAAGGCCATGACCTTCACGGAGCCAGCCCCCGTCCCAGGGCTTGGGTCGAAGGTGCCGATGTCGTTCGGCGAGCCCGAGTCCCGGGCCAGGAACGTGAAGGGATCTCCGCCGTTGACCGTCGCGGGGTTGTTGACGGTGCAGGTGTCCGTTCCGGCAGCTTCCACTCGGAACACCGACAGTTCGCCCTGTACGGACACCAACCCGATGGTTGTGGCTCCGCGAGGACGCACGGTGCGAAGGTCCATCGACTCGATGAACGTGAGGCGGTCCTGGTCCACGTAGGCCGTGGCCGATCCCGTGGACACCGTGGGGGCGGTGACGAACGTGTCCACGGTGATCTTGAAATCGAACCAGGTGCTTGGTCCCGGAGCCACCGTCCCGAGGTTCGCGAAGTTGACGAAGCCCACGCCCGTGACTGTGAGCACCTTCTGGGAGAAGGTGGGCATCGCCCCCATCACGACCGCGCCCGCACCGCCTGTCGCGGTGTTCCCTTGGATGGTGATCGTCTCGACCACGAGCCCCGTGGCGTTCGAGATGATCTCCAGCGTGATCCGGTTGTTGTTCGGGTAGGCGAACAGGCCGTTGGAGACGATGTTGTTGAGGCCACCAACCGTGCCGACGGCTCCGTTGTTCAGGAACAGGCCACCGACCGACGTGATGTTGAAGGTCGTCGTGAGGCCACCATTCTCCTGGACAATCACGCCCGAGGTGAAGGTGGTGGTCAGGTGAACCATCGCGTTGCCGAAGGTGTAGCGGATGCGCGTGCCCACCACGGTCGGGGTCACGAACCGAGGCACCTCGAGCGTGTCGGTGGTGACTTCGCCGACGGAGAGGATGCCCTCGGCCCCGTCTACGATGTCGGTCTGTCCCTTCTGGACGAGGAGCAGGTCGTACCGGCGGACATCACCGATGCCTGAGTGCGGGGTGTAGACGCCCGCCGTGGCGACCGGAGTGAAGTCCCGACTCGACAGGAGCGTGGCGGGCGGGGTGGTGCCAGAGGCCGCCGAGAGGATGGAGCCGTCGTTGCCCACGATCTCGTCGGGGTAGACCGCCAACCAGGTGTGCGTGAGGAAGGGTCCGTCGGTCTGGACGATGGACGTGAACGTGCCCTGCACCGCGCCCAGCCGGTCAAGCTCGGTGTTCGTGGTGGTGAGGTACGGGAGGCCGTAGTCACCCGAGTCGTTCGTGGGGCCGCCGAGCAAGGCCGGGAAGTTGAGGGGGTCGCGCATTGAGTTCGCGAACTCGACCTCGGACTCGATGGCCATCAACGGCTGTGCGTGCCGGTCCCCAGCGGCCAGGTACGGGAACACAGGCGGGTGGTCCACGACCGCGCTGCTGCGCTCCTTGACCCCGACCTTCAAGTACGGCTGGTTCTTCTCGAACTTCTTGAGTTCCTTCTCCGTCGGGGGGTTGCTCAGAGCAGAGGGGTCCAGCGCATTCGGGTTGATGACGTAGATGGTGTCGCCACGGGTGACCGAGAACTCCTCGGTCGTGCCGTTCGGACCGATCACCACGATGTCGTTGGGGTCGGTGATGGCGTTGCCGTCCTCATCCGCGAACGTGATGATGCAGCCCGAGAGCACCTGGCCGACGAACACGCCTTTGAACACCGGGTCGAACGTGATGTCCCCGCCGAAGGCGTTGTCGAACGTCCCCGAGGACTGACCCACGTTGAACAGGCTTCCGTCAGGGCTGCCGAAGGACACCTGGGGAAGCACATCGTTGGCGGAGTCCACCACCTCCCACGGAGGTGTGGAGAGTTCGGGGTCGCCCGTCGAGAGGTCGTACAGGCTTCCACCACCTGCCGTGAGTTGGGTGAGGTCGGGGAGGCCCGTGTCCGGGTCGAGGGGGAAGTCCTTGAGGAGCAACGGGGTCGCGATGACGGCGGGCATCCCGTCCGAGGCCGGGTCGATGTCCGGGAACCCCGTCGCGGAGTAGGCCCAGATGCGCGCCCGTGGATACCGGGCCAACACCTCGACCTTCTCGGTGATGTTTTGGATGAGCCCGAGCACCGGGTTCGAGATGTCGGCGATCTCCTTTTTGAAGGTGGTCATCGCCACCACCTTCTGACGCTTCAGGAACTTCTCCACCCCAGTGTCCACCTGGACCATCTTCAGGAAGGCGTACTCACCGGGGTTGTTCGGCAGCGCACCTGCCTCGATGCCTGGGTAGGTCGTCGTGAAGAACGTGGTGCGCTCGGGGAACAGGCGCGAGATGACGCTCGGCTCCCACATGCGGCGGAAGTCGCCAAACACCTTGAAGGTGATGAAGCCGGAAAGACGAGCACGCTCCTTCCCCGCGAGGATGGTGTCGTCCATGTCGTTGAGTACGAGTGCCCGCTGCTGCCGGATGTAGAAGTCCAGCATCCAGGGGTCCATCGGGTCGCCGTCCACCTCCTTGGTGACGGGATCCTGCGTCGCGGTCACAGGGTTCACGATGGGGTCGAGGAGCGACACCTCGAAGTTCCCGTTGGCGGCCTCGAACACCTGGCCCCACACGAACCTCGAGGTGAGGAGACCCGTGATCTGGTCCTCGTAGCCTGGGCCGCCGTAGACCCGATCTCGACCGACGAAGAACCGGAACTTCCCATCCCGGTCGCCGACCACCTCGCCCGCGATGGTCTCGTTGACCTGCTCGAACGCCCGCACGAACTCGTCGTAGAGGCTGATGAACACCCGGGCCGCACGGTCCTGGTCCTGAAGCTCCCGCTCCTGCGACTGGATGGGGACGGTGCCGAAGTCCCAGTTGTTCTGGCTCGGCCCCGTGGTCACCATCGGGCCGCCATGCGGAGTCCGCGAGGACACGCGGGAAGCCGCGATCTGGGCCACCTCACCCATGTAGTCCACGAGCGGGACGGTCCGGACGTAGAACGCATCCGGGCTCGAGAACGTGTACGTCCCGATCAAGTAGGCGTTGAGGAACCCGTTCTTCTTCGTCGGGGTCGTGACGTGGACGTACTTCGCCCTGTACCGAGGCACGATGATCATGCCGTCTTTCAGGAGCGGAGCGAGACCCCGACGCTTGGTGTAGCTCAGGAAGAGCTTCTGTCCCGGCTGGAGCGGCCGTTGCGGCGGGTTGAGGAGGGTCACCTCCCCAGTGGAGGTGGAAATCTCGTAGTCCCGGCCCGGAACGAGCGTGCGCCCAGGCACCGGGTCGCCCACCGCATTCGTCTCGCCGAACAGCACCAACTCGACGGCCTCGGAGGCGACCGGGAGCCCGATGCTCAGGAAGAAGTCCGCGTCCGGAGGGTAGATGGGGCGGACGGACACCTTCACCGCATCGACCGTGGGGTCGAACCCACGGTCGAACGGACTGGTCATGTCCACCCGAGTCGTCGTGCCGTCCTCGGACAACGTGCTGCTGGCGATGATGAGCGGGTAGCCGCCGATCTCCATCAGGTGCCCGGCCACCGTGAACTGGGTCACGTTGCCCTTGAACACGATGGAGAGCATCCCCCTGTCGACGGGCTCGTAGTCCACCGCCAGCGTGAGGAGGAACCCCGGGGCTCCGCCAGTCGGGTTGCCGTCTACGGAGGTCGTCACAGGCTCGCTGGTGAGGAGCGTGAGGGCGTCGTTGCCAGGTGCCCGACTACCAGCCTCGGCCAGCGGGGTCGGGAACAGGAACACCTGCGTCTCGTCCTCGATGGGCAGGTACACCGAGGACTTGATGTAGAAGGGCGTTGCGCCCACGCGGAGGAGCTTGCCCGGCACCAGGTCCGCCGTGCGGTCAGACTCGAGCGTGAACGGGTTGACTCCAGCCTCAAGGAAGAACGGCGGCCGGTAGACCGGGGGCGTCGAGACGGTGTAGGCGGACTCTCCGCCAAACGCCTCGTTGACGGCGTAGGTGATCTGAACCACAGACCCGTTGGGCACAGGGCTGACGAAGTTGATCGTGCTCGTCGTCGCGTCCACCGTGCATTGGACGACGTTGCTGTAGTTCATGAGCCGCTGGTTGACCCACACCTGCGTCGGAACATCTCCGCGCACCGTGCGGCCCGTGGGGTTGAACGACCACACGAGGTCCGAGACGTAGGTGGCCTGCTCGAGGCGAACGAACAGCGGGAGCTTCTCGGTGATGAGCGTCGGGCTACCCGAGCCGTCGAGCACCTGGTTGCCCGCAGTGTCCGCCTGGTAGTAGCTGACCTCCACGATCTGACCCGCACGCATCGGGCGGTTGAACATCGTGGAGCCGTTCATGGGGCTGATGGCCACGTCGAGGCGGTCCTCGGTGATCATCTGCTCAACGAAATACGCCTCCGTGCCCGTGTACGCGGTCATGTCCGCGTCCGAAAGGTTCAAGTCGCCCGTCACCGGGTCAACCTCGGCCTCTCCCGCCGCCAAGTCGTTCGAGGCCGTGAACTCCTGGACGTAGTAGACGTAGGAGGTCTCGAGTTCGTCGAGGGTGGTTTCCCCGAAGTTGAGTTGCCCGTCGATGCCCGAGCCGGGGAGGCCGTACTCGATGAGGTCACCCGGCAGGGGCACTGTGAACGAGTTCACACCGACCAGGTTCGAGCCCGAGATGGTGTACGCCTCGTCGCCCACCAGGATCGAGAAAGCAGCGTTCGTGAAGTGCGGGTCCGCCAGGTTCGGAACGGCCAGCGACCCGTTGATGATGACGCCCAGCTTCGTGCGGGTCAGGGCTGTGAGGGTGGCTTCGGGGCTGCCCGCATCCTGTCCGAAGCGCACCCACATGGGACGGCCGTGGGTCAGGGCATCCGTCACCACCGCATTCAACCGGGTCGTGTCGTCCGGCGGGGTGGGTCCGAGCCCGGCCAGCACCCAGATGCGGAAGGGCTCGCTCGGCAGGTGATTGAACTGCTCGTAGATCACGTCCGCCAACAGCGAGGGGTCGTAGGCCGCATCGGTGACGCCCTCGTACATCTCCCAGGTGGCCCCCGAACCCGTCTCGGGGAACGGGATGGCCGCCTCCACGTTCAGCGTCGTCTCGTTCGTGACCGAAGCCACGATGTACGAGCCCTGGGCCGCGTCTGGACCCCCCGTGACTTTCAGGCGGTAGCCCGCCACCACCCCGTCCGTGACGAACGTGGCGTCGGGGTCCGTGAAGGTCGTGCCCCCGGCGGTGAAGGAACCCCGAGCCCCTACCGCGACCCGACCCCCCACTCGGTCGATGAGGGTGGCTTCACCCGGAGGCTCCGCGAGCAGGTAGTCCGTGTCCAACGTGAGGAGCGAGAAGGGGCCGCCCGACTCGTCCAGGTAGAGCCCGTAGCCGTTGCCCACCGCCGGATGCAGCGTGAGTCCGATGACACCAGAGTTGCCCATCGGGAGCACGTCGATGGGGGAGGTCACCGCTGCTGTGATGGAGCCCACCTCGGCCCACGAGAACCGGTTCTCCTCGAACTGGTAGTAGACATCCTCGAACGGCTGCAACAGCCGTTGGAAGCGGCCGTCGATGATCTGGAAGAAGATGCCCTCATTGAACCCAGCCACGTCGAGGAGCGGGTTGTTGTTGAGCAGGAACGAGGGGCTCGCCAGGACACCCCTCGAGAATACCGCGTTGTTGAAGCGCCCGCGAGCCTTGAAATCGGCGTACTCCTGCGTCCGATCACGGTTCTGAGGGCTCCGGTACACACCAAGAGCCACGCCGGAGTCAGGCAGCCAGTTGTCGTTGGTGCTCGGGTCGTCTACGCGCCAACCTGGCGGGAAGCCGAACACCGCACAGCCCGACAAGTCTCGGTCGAGGAAAGGGGCCAATGTAGTGCCGAACCCGATCTCCACCGACCCCGTGTCGAGGTTGCCCGACTCGATGATGATGCGACCGTTGCTGGCAACGACCTGTCCCGTGCCCGAGACGATGGAGTTGAGGCTGGTAGCCACCGCTGAGGCCGTGAACGACCCCGCCCCAAGGAGCGCGTTCCACACGTAGGTGGTGCCGTCGATGGCGAAGGCGAACACCTCGGTGCCGTCGAGCACGAACGGCTCCATCAGCCGGGAGATGACCCGAGCCTGATCCGCGTAGATGGCTGCCTGCACCTCGGCCTGCAAGAAGTAGATGGGCTGGCCGTCCAACGCCTGGCGGTCCTTGCGGCCGATCTCGAGCTTCGAGCCCGCCCCGCTTGCGTTCAACTCGAGGGCCACCACTCCACGGCCCTTGCGGATGAGGAAGGGGAACTTCGGAAGCTCATCCTCGAACTCCACCACTTCGAGGCTCTCGATGGCTCCACCGATGCCGAAAACGATGAGGTCGCCGCTTCCGGCGATCTTCCGCACGAGCCCGGACCCGTTCGGTCGCGTACCAGGAGTCGCCGAAGTGTTCGGCACGATGCCTGTCTCGTCGGGCACCAGCATGACGCCCGACGTTCCTGGCGAAGGGAGCGGGGTCGAGGCGGGGATGAACAGGTCTTTGCTGCCATCCACGACTGTCGGAGTGCCGGTGTCATCCACGATCTGGACAGGCTTCCGAGTCCCCACGGAGGTGCGTGTCATGGACACGCCGTCGTAGACCACTTTCGCACCCAGGTAGAGAAGCTCGAAGCCCGGCGCGTCGGGGTCCGCCTTCTGGATGTCGACATCACTGAACTTCAACTGCCCCGTAGACCTCGACCAGCCCACTTCACCCTCGGCGGGGGTCAGAAGGGCCAACTCCGCATCGTTGTTCACGGGGAGCGGACGGAGATGTCGCCGGGAGCCGAGTCGGATGAAGGGCCGGTCCGTGAGTTCCGGGATGGGGCAGATGAACAGTGGGTCGAGGTCGGCTCCCTTCAGGTCGCCGATGATGCCGCTCGAGTCCTCCACGTAGGTCTCGTTGAGGTACCAGGCGGTGCGACCCGCGTTGGAAGCCACGAACGCGGGGTTCCACTGAAGGACACCGCTCGTGACGCCTACGACAGCGTTCACGTTGGGCGGGAACGAGTAGGGCTCAGCGGCCTCCGTGTCCGTGACCACCAGCACCACGGCGGGATCGCTGTTCGCGTCCGGGCGGAGTCCGACGCGAATCATGGCGTAGGAGTCCGGGAGGAGGGTGTCGCCCGGGAGGTAGTCGCCCGTGTTGAACCGGGACGGGCGCGGCTCGAGCGTGTAGCTCTCGTCCTCGAGGATGATGCCGAGATTGACGGCGGCGTTCCCCTTGAACGGCATCCACTTCTGCTGTGAGCCGTTCCAGCCGAACCGCTGGAGGTACGAGTCGTTTCGGGTCCACCAGAACTTCTGGGCGGCCAGGTAGTAGGTCACCTGGGAGATGGTGTCCCCACGGTTCTTCGAGAGCCCCCCTCCCAAGGCCGTGAGGGTGGCCGAGTTGAGGGTGACCACCCCAGCATCCGCGTCCTGGCTGGCGAAGGTCGTGACCACGATGGGGGCGAGCGGGAGGTCGCCCCGCACGATGGTGAGGCTGACGACTGCGCCGATGCTCCGGTCGTCGTTGTCCGTGACGATGACCCGATCGGTGCCGTCGGTGTAGACGCCCACCGTGAGCGTGCCCTTCGGCACCGTCCCTGTGGCCTGGTCGAGGACCCACGAGGGGTCCTCAAGGATGGCCAGGTTCGACGAGTTGGCCGCCCAGAACAGGTACTCCTGGGTCGAGTCGGTCGGGTTGTCGAGCACCGCCGCCCGATACTGGTCGGCCGCGATCTCAACGAGATCACCGGGGAAGTCGAAGGAGCCCGGAAGGTTCGCATGCTCCCGCAGAACGCCACTGCTGGCTCCGGCCGTGCTCGTCGCGTTGGACGGAGCCGACCGGGCGGACTTCAAGACGTAGCCGGAAGTGTCGAAGCCCATCGTTCAGAATACCCTTGAGACGCTGGTTCCAGCGGCGGGAGCGGGTCCGACTGGACCTGCTACGACACCGATGCCCGTGCCTGTGAGAAGTAGAGCCGCAATACCGGGACCGAGCCCCGCACAGATACGCGGAACGTTGACCCCGACGAGCCCCGAGGACGAGGCCGCGAGGCCGAGAGCCGCGACCAGAGTGGGGCCGTTCGACAAGGTGACCTTCGAGACATCGGCTCCAGACCCGACTCCCACCGAGGCCCCCTGGTAGGTCGCGGTGGCGTTGACCACCGCAGCGATGCCAAGGCCCACGGCTCGACCCACCGAGGCGGCATCAAACCCGAGCAAGGAGGCTGCGGCCACAGCGGCGGGGACGGGGAGGGGGGCTGGGACTACCGAGAGCTTCCCCGTCACGATCCCGCTTCCCACCGCCCCCGTCGTCACCCCTTGAAGGGCGAGGTTGGCCGGAAGCTGCGACCAGGCCGCCACACCGATGCCAATGGTGGTGGCGAGTCGAACCCACGACGGGCCTTTCAACTCGGGGCCTGCGGCGAGGATGGCAGCGGTGATGGCGGGGGGAGCGAGCGGCACAGATCACACGTTGGCCAGAAGATGTTGGAAGCTCCCCATCCCGAGAAGCTGAAGCGGGAGCCCCGAAGTCGGGTCCAGATCGATCCCGCTGACGATACCTCCGAACTTCGGAGAGCCCACGGCGACAAGCTGGACGGATCCGGGGGTGGCTCGAACACCCGCCGTGCCCGCCGCCAGGATGTTCACGGCAGCCGCCCCGTTGATCGCCACCACCCCAGTGCCCGTGATGGTGACCGCCCCCGAGGTGACGGACACGCTGGCCGGGGTGATGGCCAGCGAACTGGACCCGACCGCCACCGTCCACGACCCGGCTCCAACGGTGTAGAGGCGATTGCCGACACCCAGATTCGAGATGTGGTTGCCCGTGGCGATGGTCTCCATCTTGTCGCCGTAGATGAGCGTGTACTTGTCGGCGGGGCCGCCCACGAAGCCGGTGGCGGGAGTGGTGGCGATGGTGACTTCCCGCGCTGCCCCGTTCGTCGGAAGGCCGTCCTTGGGGCCAGAGTACGTCTCGGTGGTCTTGCCCATCGAGGTGACGTCGCGGGTATTCGAGGTCTGGTTGAGGGCCTTGCCAGACGACAGCGACAACTGGGCGTTCGAGGAGAGCGTCAGGTTCGAGGTCTGCTTGAGCACCAGGGCGGCGGCGGCGATGGTGACATCGTTGTTCGCGCTGAGGAGGATGCCCGTGCTGCTCTGGATGGTCACGCCCGAGGGAGGTGTCTCGTTCACGCCCCCTGTCGTGGCGTTCCCCGCCCCCGAGATGAGCACGGCTCCCGTCGTCGAAGTGATCTCCACACCGACGTTGGACTGGTTGTCCACCCCGTCCGCCCGAACCGAGATCACACCCGAGGAGGACAGGTCGAACCCACGCCCACCAGGCGCAGCACCTGTTCCCAACGCCAGGCCCGCCCCGAAAAACAACTCCGCGCTGTAGTTGGTCCCAGGCCCCGCAACAGACGCCTTGACCCGTCCGTCCTTCGTCACGGACCAGAACGTCGGATTCCCAGACGGGTTCGTCGGCGGAGACAGGCGGAACAAGGCCGCCGCGTGGTCCGTGATCGGAAACCCAAGCCCAGAGGCGAGTGCCGGATTCGGGTTCTGTGCCTTCGGGTTCAGGAAAATCTGCGGGCGGATCGGCAATCCGTACAAGGTCTTGCCGATCAAGGAGAAGGGATCGTTGCCGACGACAGAGCCAAGAACGAACTCGATGAAGGGCGACGCCGTCGAGTCGTTCAGGGGGCTCGAGAGCCGAGGCACGCTGTCAGGAAGGCGGTCCGCGTCGAACCCGTCGGTCTGCTCGGTGACGGGGAGCCTGCCGTCCGAGGTGTGGGCCACCTCGACGCGGTACTCGGTCAGAGCCTCGGCCTCGGTGTCCAGCACCGCGTTCGTGCCGTCGGTGGACACCCGGTACATGGGCTTGCCGCCATACACGGCGTCGGACTGCACGTTCGCAGTGGCCTTCCCGTTGGCGTCGATGAACAAACCCTTCTGGAGAAACACGTAGGGGTCGAGGTTGCCCGGCATCTTGAGGCCGGACTCGCGGTTCCCAGCGGTGTCCTTCTGGAACACGGCGTTCGGGGACAAGCTCCCGACGGGGACAGCATCAGGGCCGAGGAGGGACTCGGTGATGGGCAGCCCCTCGGCGTCCACCTGTGCGGGCTGGTCCCAGAAGACTCCATCCGAGAACATCGTGGTGGGCAGGAAGGTGGCGTCTCGCTGTACCAGGCCCGAGTACACCCGGAAGCCCGCCCCTGCGTGGAACTGCTGGAGCGACCGAACGATGAACGCCTGGTCCTGATCCCGGAGACGAAGCTCGTTCCCCCGGCGGTTCGCCAGCATGACGCCTTCGTCGAGCACGAGGTCGGAGCCCTGTGCGGAAGAAGCGACGATGTTGCCCGGGAGCATGTGCCGGAGCTTGTGCCGGGTGCGGTTGGCGATGCCCTCCCACCGCGCCCGGTCCTTCGGCGTCATGTTGTGTTCGTCGGTGCCCATCGGCTGGGTGAGCCACCAGTCGTGGCCACCCATCACGCCGCCCGCGAACCACCCCAGTACGAACGGCTGCCTCGAGCGACCAGACTCCAAGGAGCCCCAGCCCACGAGGGCTACATCGCCTGGAAGGGGCAACGCCCCCAAGAAGTGCCGTGCCCCCGACGCGGGGTAGGTCATCCCGATCGGGAAGTTCTCGAAAGTCTCGCCGTTCTCCGTGCGAAGCGTGACCTCGTGCTTCTCGTAGTCCACCTGAATCACGGTGGCGACGCTCAGCATCGAGGAAGTGCCGCTGTTCGCGGAAATCTGATCGAACTTCGACTCGGTGACCCCCGAACCGGGGGCCTTCATCGTCGAGTCGGCGACCGTGGTGTTGAGGTTGGTCGGTTCGGGCATCAGTTACCCCCGCCGACAGTCACGCCGAAGCCCGTGCCTCCGAAGTTGGCGATGTCCTCATCCAACGCCGCCTGAGCGGCTTCGAGAGCGTCAGCGGAGGTGGTCAGGTTCGAGGCTGCGGTACGGGCGGCCCCTGCCACCGCCTCACCCGCCGTGCTGAAGGCATCCAAGAGGCTCCCCTGCCCCGCCGTGGTGGGGTTGATGACCGTACCGCCTGTCGGCGAGAGGGTGATGTTCGCCATTCCACGGTAGGCAGCCTGCACCGAAGCCCACGAGGTTGCGGTGGTGGTCGCCTGCTCCTGGAGGAAGGACTGGATGTCCTCGAAGTTCAACGCCTTCTCAACTTCCGCGAATTGAGCATCGAACGCCAGCATGAGCACCTGAGCCTCGGAGCCCTTGCACGCACAAGGACTGGTCCCGCCGCTGGCGGTGTCCACGACCAGCATGTCCGCGAGGCTGTAGGCCGTGTTGGTCACACTCAGCTTCAAGGGGGTCTGCTTCTTCGCGTTCGCGGGCTGGTTGGAGCCACCCTGTTCGGTTTGCGTGCCGTCGGGGTTGAGGATGGTGAGGATCTCCTGCGCCTCGGTGCTGTCGAGCGCAGCTACCAACTCCGCCTTGGTGGCCGCATCCATCGTTCCGATGACCTTGGAGTAGTCCGTGCCCTTTCGAAGGGCGGCCAGGAACTCCTCGATCTGGTCGTAGTTCGGGCTGCTGTCCGGAGTGTAGTTGTTCAACTCCCCCAGTTGCTCGGTGGTCATCCCCCGTCCGTACCGGTACGTGCCGATCACCTCGTACCCCAGGTGGTCGGACACGGGGAACACAGGCACGTAGTAGGGCTTCTGGTCCCGAACAGGCTTGGCTTGGGAGTTCTTGCCCGCCGGGGTCTGCGCGAAATCGCCATTCCACACAAGCGTCCACACCTCGGACAAGTTCGTGTCCCTGGGCAAGAAGTCGCCCTCGAGCCCCGTGGCCGACATGAACTGGCCCTCGGACAAAGTGCCCGCCTGGAAGGAGGCATTGGCGAGAGCGGCCTTGGAGGCGACGGACGCGCAAGCCTCCGCCATCAAGGTGGTGAAGTATTGGAGCGCGGCGGCGGGCTCATCTCCCGGCAGGTCATCAAGGGTCGTAGCACCCTCAATGGTCGGGAACACCGGAGTGACCTTCAGGTTCGTCTGGATGAGAGTGCTGATCTCGTCGAAGATGGGCTGGAAGTCCGTCAGCGGGGTGCTTGCACCCACCTGGCCCTGGAGCGCCTTCTCGAAGAACTGCCGCTGGTAGACCGCCGCCAGCGAGTTCTTGCTGTACGAGGGGGCGGGGGTGCCTTCCACCAGGGCCAGCGTCCGGTCGTTGTCGAGGTTGAAAACCGCGATCTGGAACGTGGTGATCTGATGTGTGGGTGTGGAGACGTACTCGCCCTTGACGCCCGGCTTCGCGATGGGGATGCCCGCAACAGCCTTGATGGGGGAAAGCTGGTTGGTCGTGTCGCCGTGCTTGAACCCCATGGCGGTCTGATCCATGGTGGGGTCCACTAGGATCTCGTCCGTGGCGGTGGTCAGGCCCGTGGTGGGGTCGAGCTTCAACAACCCTGGCCCCTGCATGGCCGCGTCGGGGTGTGCCGACGAGTAGTAGCGGTAGGCCCCGGGGAGCGCCCCGCCGGGGTTGTAGGACGCCTTCAGGTCCGACAACAACTCCAAGTAGCGGGACGAGGACTCGGGGAACATCGCGTCCTGGGTCTGCTTGGAGGCGTTGATGAGGATCTGAAGCTCCTTCGTGCTCTCGTTGATGGCCTTGATCTGGTCCACGGTGGACTTCTTGTTGGCGTACACCTCCGCCGCTCGGGCAGCCTGGGCCATGAGGGCTTGAACATCGGGGATCTTGGTGAAGGTCCCGTCAGCGTTGGGCACCTTGAAGGGACCCTTACGCGGGTCGGCGGGTCCGCTGTCCTCGTCCAGTTGCAGCACGGGCTTCCGTGCGAGTCGAGCCAGGTCGATGAGTTGCTGGACGGCCTCGGGGGAGTCCTTCAGTTCGTCGAGCGCGATGCCTGTGGTGAACGCCAGGGGGTTGACCGCTGTGGGGTCGACGGTCATCACGACGTTCGGGAACCCCTGAAGTTTGGGTGCGATGGCGACGCCATCCAGAGCGGACACCTCGAGGGGCAAGGCGGGGTTGTAGGTGTTCTCGAGCGTGATGTTGCTGACGGTGGCGGGCGTCCCATCCTGAGGGCGGACTCCAGGGGCGTAGAACTTGGCCCGCTTCCCGACCAGGTTCAACGTGGTCGTGCATTGGCCGCCGAACGAGAGCGAGTGGCTGAAGCTGTGGATGTAGTAGTAGCAGTCGAGCGGGGTGATGTAGACGGGGTAGCCCGGACGCAGTTCGGGGCGGATCGGGATGGTCAGGGTGGCGCTCTTGACCCCGATGTTGAACAGGTCGTACCGAGCGATGCAGGCGAAGAACATCGCCTGTGGGTCGGTGTGGTAGGTGGTCTCGAAGGTCTGTTGCCGCCAGCCGAACTGGGCGACCATCCGGTAGTCCACGAACTCGGCCCTCGTCCCCCACTCGTTGTTCTCGAGGCCGAAACCCGTCATCCCCTTGAAGTGTCCGCCCGTCGCCTTGACGACCGTACACTCGGGTTCCTTCTCGCTCACGGAGAGCGAGATGATGTCGATGTCCTCGATGCGGTAGACCCGGTTGCCGGACGTGTCGAGGTTGTAGAACGGGGGCTTGAACACGATGTCCCCGTCCACGTCCATGTAGAACTCGTAGCCAACCGCCTCCTTGACGTTGTTCGCGATCTCCATCTTGGTCGCGTACTGGGATTCCCAGAGGTTGACGTTGCCCCACTGGGAGATGTCCGAGGCGAACGCCTGAATCTGCGCGGGGTTTACTCCCAGCACACCCTTCTTGATGTCGTCAGGCGAAGCGGCGGAAGCGTTGCTTTGAAAGGGGTTCCCGAGGAATCGGCTGATCTTGAGGATGGGGTCGTTCTCGCTGGCCTTTGCCACATCCGAGCCCGCCTTCGAGGACTCCGCGAGCTTCGCGATGTCCCGAGACTCGAGGCTGGCCAGGAAGGCGGCTTCGGCGGCGTTGTAAAGCTGCCCATCCACGCCGAACATGCGGAGAGACATCGTGTTCTGGCTGAACCGCTTCTGCCAGTAGAGGATGGACAGTGAGAACAGCGAGTCGCCCACCACGGTCGAGTTGGCGGCGGCGTTGGTGGAACTCCCGAGGGCGAACTCGACGCCGCCCGCCGAACCCTGTACGTCGCGGAACAGGGTGTAGATGATGGCGTAGGGCGACATGCCCGTCATGTTGTGGCCGACCAAACTCATGTTGACCTTGGAGTTGGTCGGTCGGGCTCCGAACGCGGAGCCGTTGGTGCTCATCCGCTGGTACTGCCAGAAATGCAGAAGGTCGGTCACCGAGATGGAGGCGGTGTGCTCACCTCCGTTGTACTCGTGGCTGACATCGGTGATGACCCCGTGATGAACGAGGTAGTACGGATACATCACTGCGTTCGTGATGTCCACACCGCCTGTCTGGGTGGCGTCCTTCTGATCACTGAACAGCCCTTTGACCGGGAAGTAGCCCCGCATGTAGATGTGAATCTCAAGCCCTGGACGAAGGACGAAGTTCCCGTCGCGGTACAGCGAGTCGCCGACGTGCTTCGGGATGTGCATCGAGATGCTGGCAGTCGCGGGACCCTCTGTGCTGGGGTCCACGCTGACCTGTGTGATGTACTTCTGGATGTCGATCTTGGCTCCGCAAGTCGCACAGCCAGGCACCGACAGATCCCCGTTGACGTACACCAACGCATCAGGGGTGTGTTTCACCACCTTCTTGTTGTTCAGCCGCCAAGTGCCGATGTATGGCCGGTTTTCGAGACTCATGCGAGCATGCTCCCATCGTAGTCGTCGAGTGGTGTGGTGGACTGCTCGACTGTCGGCTCGCCCGCCATCATCACACCGTCAGAGTCGGCGGCACTCGAACTCACCGCCGTTGGGCTGGAGGACTGCTTCGCTACGTTCGTCGATGCCTTGGCGCTGTCGTACATCCGAGACACCTTGAACTCCATGCTGAACTCGACCCGGTGCGGCATCTCCGCATCGAAGGAGAACGAGAAGTTCTCAATGTGGCCCACGTAGGTCACCTGGTCGTAGTCGATGGCCACCTGACCGATGAACAGGTGAGCCTCGGACTTCCCGATGGTGTCGTAGATGTAGCCGTTGCTCCTGTAGAACTGGTACAGGTTGGCGAAATTCTGCCACGCAGCCGAGTCCCGCCTGGCCGCCGCCTGGTAGCCAGAGATCCCGTTGGTCTCGGTGATCACGGCATTGAGGGAGGGGGGCTGCCCGATCGATCCTGCCACGAAACCAGCCGTGGTGCCGGAGAACGAGATGGTGGGCTGGTCCTCACCCCATGCCTCGAACACGTAGCCGACGCGGGTGCGGGACTGGTAGCTCTGAATCTTGGTGTAGGTGATGCTCATCTCGGTCGGGTTGACGAGAAGCACCAAAGGCTCGGCGTTCAGGATGAGTTGGAACTGAAGGGCGATGTCTGCTGCGGTGAGGGCGTCGGTGATCCCAGGCTGGAAAGCCGCGTCTCCACTCGTGCCTTCACGACCTTGGGCCACGAACTGTTCGAGTTGTGCCTGGGTTCCCGTGGCGACCACGCTTTGAGTGGAGTCCGCCTTGGCCAGCTTGTCTGCCAAGGCGGACTTGTCGGCCCCCAAGGCGGCGGAGGTGATGAAGTCGACGGATCCCACGCCCGAACCGGTGGGGTCATAGGATGCCTCGATGAGGGCGTCCGGGATCACCATCCGCAACTGGAATGGGGACAGTTCCCGCAGACTTGCGTTCGTCCCGTCGACGGGGGTGCCGTCTTGGGTGTCGAACCGGTACACGAACCGAGGGCCACCCATGATGCCCGCGAAGCGGTCGGCGGGCGGCGAGGTGCCGATTTTCGCCATCACCCACCTCCGTCGGGGTCAACCACGGGAGTCTGGCTCTGTTGACCGAACTGCTGATCGAGCACACCCGAGGGGATTCCCGCCGTGGTGTCGTATGCCTTCTGCCAGTTGGCCACCTCACGATGCACCGTGAACGCCGACGAAATCTGGAACTGGTAGGGCTTCTCGGCGGATTCAGTTACGGTGAAACTGTTGAACCAGCCGAGATACACGCCTCCATCGAACGTGATCTTGATGATGCCCTGGAGAACGATGTTGCCCCTCGAGTCGTACACCGAGCCGTTGTTGTGGAACAGGGCGAGAAGGTCGAGGTACTTGTCATAGGCGATGGTTTCACGACGGGTGCCGCCGTAGGCCGCGTTGGTGATGTTCGAGAGCCCTGTGGTGAGGCGCATGAACCCCCCCGTGGCCTGCTCGAAGCTGATCTCCTGGGTGGAGTCGCCCCAGTGCTGTTCGACGTAGCCGCCACGGGTCTGGATGCGCTCCACCTGGCGGTTGTACTGGAGAGACATGGTGGAGGGGTTGACGTGCAACACCATCTTCAGGTCGTCGGGGAGGATGCTGGTGTCCCAGTCAGGCCCGAGGATGTCGAGCACTACGGGGCGCTTGCCCAAACCCGCCTGATCGTCCTGCCACGACGTGAAGGCGCTTCTGAAAACAGGCTGGCTGGGCATGTTTCAGTCCTCCCTCATCAACGGAGTCCGGAGTTCTTGAGGGCGTCCTTCACGGTCTGGTAGACCTTGGCCTGGTCGCCTCCATTGATGGTGATGTTGACCGTGCCGCCGCCACCGGCCGCTCCGGCGATAGGACCACCGGGCTTGAACCCGACGATGGTGTCGTTCGAGTTGAACCGCTGCGCGGGCTGACCCGGCCGCATCACGAAGTCGTCGGCCTTGGACTCAGCCAGTCCGAAAGAGGCAGCATCCGCTGTCAACTCGGGGTGAGCCGCGATCCGAGCTTCGACAGCGGGTCCCACGGACCCGCTCATGATAGCCTCCGCCACGGCATCCACGTCCTCGCCGCGATAGCCCAGCTTGGCCGCCAACTCCGTGGCCTTCAGCTTCCGACCGGCCTCGAAGTAGGCGTCGGTGGTCTTCTTCTCGTAGTCCCGGGTACGCCAAGTCTTGTCCGCCCGTGCGCCCTTCTCGTCCAGGATGAGGGCCTGATCGACGGAATCGTAGATGTCGTAGAGGGACTCGTCCTGAGTCTCGAGAAGGGATGTCTGGTCCTCCATCAGCGGATCTTCGGGGGCCTCCTCCGGCAACATCACCCCGTACCCGGCCTCCGCCATGGGGTCGTAGCCAGGAGCCCAAGGTCCATCCATCATGTCCGCCGCAGCCTGGTCCACGGCGGACTGGTCCTCCGTGGGCTTGAGCTTGTCCGCCAGAGACGCCTCGAGGGCGGCGATTTCTGCGGCCCGTGCCCGTTGGGCATCCGCACTCTCGGTCGCTATTTTTAGGTCTTCCCAAGTCTGGAAGGGGTTGGCGACAGCCATTGCCCCAACCCCCGCCGAACCTGCCATCCCGTCGCCGCGATACTTGAGGGCAAGCTGCTGTGCCGTTTCGTTACGCATCACTTCGCGGCCGAACTGTTCGGCGTGCTCGAGCTTCTTCTCGGTCAACTGCTTTTCGGCCTGAAGGCGCTCCAACTCCGCAGCCGCCTTCTTCCCCTCCTCGGACCCCTTGCCCTTGGTGGCGATGATCTTCTCGCGCTCCGCGATGGCGGCCTTCTGTTCATCGAGAGCAGTGGTCAGGTCCGCGATGTTCTTGTCGGCCCCTTCTTTCAACTGACGCTGGAGGGCCAATGTCTCTACGGAGGTGCCTGAAAACTTGGCCCAAAACTCCAAAATGACATCGTAGATGTCCTTCAGGATCTTCGCCATGCCCGTCTGGAGGTAGTCCAAGATGCTGGATGTCGCCTTGGTAGACTCCTTCGCGTAGTAGGTGTTCTCATCCTGGATCTCGGCGAGATCCGTCAGTCGAGCCTGACTGGCCATCGTGTAGTCGTCGATGTCCCCGAGGACATCACCGTTGGCGTCGTGAATCTTTCCCTGTGCATCGACGGTGGCGTTGTACTGCTCGAGGTACTTGTTGGCCTCCTCCTGGGTCATCTGACCAGAAGCCACCTGTTGACCGACCGACTGGATGGCGTCCCACTCGCTCATCAGCGTGGCGTCCATCTTCCGCAACTGTTCAAGCTGTTCGCCGCCGATGCCCGAGTACTGCTCGAATGCCGCCAGTTCGATGCCGGACATCTCGGAGAGGCGCTTGTCGCCCAACCCCTGCATCTTCATAGCGAGCTTGCCGCCCATCGACAGTTCGTCGAGGCCCTTCGCCATCTCGGTGACGCCACCCTGGGAGGACTTGATGAGCCGGTTGGTGTCCGCGATCTGACGTGCTGCCGCGTGCTCCCCCTGTTCGTGAAGGGTGCGGACAAGGGTGTCCACTTCCTTCTTGGTCATCTTGCCGACCTTCTCCTTCAACGCCTCGGGGTTCGTGAGGTCGATCTTCATGTCCTCGAAGACCTGCTGAACCTTGGCGTTGTCCTTGAAGCTCCGCGAGAAGTCGCGGGCCATCTTCAAGGAGTCCTTCTGCATGACCTTCCGCACGTCGTCGGTGCCCGAGATCATGATTCGCTTGAACCGATCGACGTAGGACTCGTCCGCGAACCCCTTGGTCAGCGACCGGATGAAGTCCGAGGCGTCGGTGTCACCGAGGATCTTGGAGGTTTTGGCGAGAAGGGCCGCCGCATCTTCCATGCGAACGTTGTAGAGGGACATGCCCGCCGTGGCCTGGGACACCGCCGAGAAGAACCGCTTGGTGTTCATCCCCGAGGCCGCAGCCGCCTCTGACACCTGCGCGAAACGCTCCTCGGTCCGCTTCAGGTCATCGCCGAAATCCGCGTTCCACTGGGCCATGATCTCCGCTGTCTCGGAGACGGACAACCCGAGGGAGCGAGAGGCGACGGTTGTCACCCGCATGTGGTCAGCCAGGCGCTCCTGCACTTCCTCCTGGGTCTTCGCACCCTTGGTCATCTCCTTGAACGTCAACCCAGCCTGGTTGAGTTGTCCGAGCATCTCGGTGAAATCTTTGGCTTGCCCGCGCCACTTCAGGGCCATCTCGATGGCCGCGTCTTGTCCAGCGGACAGGGTTTGATTGAGGTCCAAACCTGCTTCGTTGGCCTTCCCAAGTGCGAAGTCGGCGGATCCCGCCCCCTCCAACATGGTCTTGTTGAACTCTTTGGCCTGTTCATCGGCCATCGCGACAACCGCGATGACAGCCACCACGGCAGCCGCTACAGCCGCAATGGCCGCCGTTGCCGCGATAGCGGCCCCGGAGAGTGCGCCAAGCGCGGAGCCCACCGCAGTGGCCTCACCCGCAGCGGCCCCCGCCGCCCCGGCTGCTGAACCTCCCGCCGAGACCGCCTTCCCGATCCCGCCCGCCAGGGCTTCGGTGAGTCCGGCAATGTCCCCAGCCTTAGCCTTGTTCAAGGTGGACAGGAAGCCCTCACCCAACCCCTCGGCCGCCTTCTTCCACGTCTCGGGCTTCAGGGGGGCCTTCAACGCCTTGCGGAGATCCTGTGCCGCCTTGTGTTGCTTGATGGCAAGCTCCATCTCCTTCTCGATGTTTGCTTGCTGTGCCTGCAACGCCTTGATCTGGGCTTCAGAAGCCGTGGCATCCAACTCGGAAAACTTCTTCTGCACATCGTCGAACTGCTTGAGGAGCCCCTCGATTTCCTTGTCGAACGACTCGGCCAACCCTTTGCTGAATTCCGGTCCTGTCTCCTGCATGACCTCCAAAAGTTGGTCACGGAGCTTCTCGACCCCCTTCTCGCCGATGGTGAGTTCGTGGCGCTGCTTGAACAGGTGTCCGAGTGAGGTCTGAATCTTGGAGTAGGACCGCTTGTCCAACTCCACGAAGAACTCAAGCCGTGCCTGTTGTTCTTCATTGATCGGCATCAGCCACCCCCGGACTTGGCGGGGGTGTCATCCGAGAGCCGAACGCGGCGAGAAGCAACGGCGTCGTTCAAGGTCCCACCTCCGTCCTCGTTCCCCAACTCCTTGGGTGCGGCGATAGCCTTTCCACCATCACCGATGCCGCCGACCGAGATGTCCTGAGCGACGTACTTCTGGTAGAGCCGAGTCGCGTTGGTGCTCGTCGCCACGACAGCGCCCCGCTTCCGCAAGGGCGAGTTCGGGTCCATCCGAAGCTGACGCATCTGCTCCTCGGTGTACCCGACCAGAGCGGAACCACCGACAGACCCGGTTTCGGCCTGAAGTTGCTCGAGCGCCCGCATCCGTTCCTCGTGCTTCTGGCGGTCCGCCTCGTGCTTGGCTCGGATCTGGTTCTTGTAGTTGTCGACGATGAGGTCGTGGAAGTCCTTTTCTCCGCGCTGCCAGCGGTGCATCTCCTCCACGAGTTCTTCCGGGGTCACCGACCGATAGACGACCATTCCACTGGCTTCGCCCACACGTTTCCCCGTGGACTCGTAGTAGGCCCGGTCGATCACCTTCCGACGACGCTCGTCTTCGAGCTTCCGCTCCGACTCCTCCCGCTGGTTGAGCCTCCGCACACCCTTCGGCGAATGGGCTGAAGCAACGAGCTTGGCCGAAGCCCACTCCTGCTGCCACTGATGCCGTTCGTCCTCGGCGATGTTGAACGCAACCCACAGCCTTTGGAGATGGTTCATCCCCAGCGAGGACACGAACGGCACACCCGCCACCGACTCTTTGGCGGGGTTGTCCCGACCCACCATCCGCCACAGAGTGCGGGAGAAGTCCTCGTAGCAGAACGCCTCAACCAGATCGATGGCCTTCCGGATCTGGTTCTGGATGGAGGTGTAGATCGAGAACACCTTGTCGAGAGCCGAGTGCGGCAATGAACGCAACGCCGCTCGCACCCTCACCGCAGCGTTGGGGTCGCCAAACAGGATCTGCCCATCGATCATCCAGACCGACATGGCGACGGCCCACTCCTTCCAGTCCCGGTCCGTCCCACCCAAACCGATGCGATGTCGCAGCAAAAGGTACTCACCGGGGAACAGTGAGCGCATCGACAGCGAGATGCCGCCGACCGATACGGCCTGTGCCACAAACCCAGGCGTGAGCATCTCCTCCAGCGTGGAGTACATGCCCCGGCGAAGCGTCGCTTCGTCCCGATCAGCCGTGATGTTGAGCCGAGGCGGCACTCAAGACCTCACCGCCCAGGGGGCTTGAACCGAGGGTTGTTGGCACCCGTCTTGGGCTTGGGATCGACGGGAACCCGGGTATTCGGGTTGGGGCGGCCACGGTCCGTTACGGGCGATGGGGCAAGACGGTAGGCTTCCACCCCTTCGACCGGTCCAGCAGTCGGCCGGGCGGCTTCGATGGAGCTACCCCCCATGTCCACGACGGCATCCACATGTGCGGCGGCCCGGTGCGGCGGCGTCCGACGGGTGGGGACGCCAGGAAGCACATCCGTCGCGTCTGACCGAATGGCATCCATCGACGCCTTGCGGGCAGCCATTCGGGCGGCCTGAATCCGAGCCGTCTCAGCCGCAATCGCCTCGGGGCTGTCTCCGAGCGAGTCCATCACCCCCCCGAAACCCTCGGAGGGCGGCTCCTCGGGAGGAGGGGCCGGGCGAGGAGGAGCGGGGCGAGGCGGAGGAGGGGCCTCGGCGGGCAACACCCGCTGACGTGCGGCGGCGGGGGCGGCCGGAGGGGGCTGTGGAGGCGGGCTCACCGAGACATTCGGTGCGGGTGTGGTTCCGGACTGAAAGGTGACCGCCGGGGCGGGCTCCGGGGGGACTTCGGCCGCTCGAGGCGGGGCTTCGGGGGGCATCTGACCCGCCGCCCGCTCGGTGATGTCCTTGAGGTTCTGCGCGACAACCTGGTCCACCGCCGCGATGTTGGCGACCTGCGAGGCCGAGGTGGTGGACTTCAGCCCCTCCATCCGCTCCTTTTCTCGCTTCAACTCGGCCAGGCGCTTCTCCACCCGACCGATTTCGGCCACCAGGTCCGTGGGGTTGAACTGCACCGCGTTCTCGGCCTCGACATCAACTCGGCGCACCAACTCCAGATACTTCTGGAAGAGGGCCAGGGTGGCCGTCCGAGTCCACCCATCCACGATCTTCCGCACCGCAAGATGCCGGGGCATCTTGACGGGCACACCCTTGTCCGTCATCTCGCCCGTCGCGATGTAGTCCACATCGCGCAGGTTCGTCGACCCGACCTGGATGATGGCGTAAGACAGCGTGGCCCGCTTGAACCGCTCGAGGACAGGGAGAGCGTTCGCCTCCTCGTCCTTGTCCTCCGTGTCGTCCGAGCCCCGAGCGTACCGCTGGACCGCCAGATCCTCGTCTGCGGTCAGCACCCGCATGGTGACCGGAACGTTGTCCACGGTGAAGGTGAACTCACCCTTCCCCACGTTGCTGATGACGGCGAGCGCGTTCTCCAGTGCCTTGAGGTCCAACATCGCTTGTACTCCCAGGTGAAAGTTCCCGGGAGCAGCTCATGGCTAGGAGAAGGTCTCATCCGTCGATCTGTCGATACAGTCTGACCACCTTCAACGTGAGGTCGAAGGGGACTCCCCAACTGGAGAGGGACAGAGAAGCTCGGTTCACATCTGGTCTGTCGATCGATCTCGTAGCCGAGAGGCTGCTCCCGCTGCCCCCGTTAGGAGGCAGCGTGCAACACACTACCGTTAGCCGCCAAGTCCGCCACCGCCCGTGATGGACGAGCCGAACCGGACGGACCCGATCTGACCCTGCGTCGGGTCGTTGCCCGTGGCGAGGAACTCGCCGTAGACGCTCGAGAAGTCATGCACGTCCGTGATGTTCATCGTGCCGGACTCCATGATGATGCCCGTGTCGGCACCGAAGGTCGCCGACCAGTCGCCCCACCAGCACGTCTCGTAGAGCGTGATGATGGCCGTATGACCGCCCGTCGTCGGACCCGACTCCGGAACGGCGGTGACCGAGGGGTACTGGATGGCCTTCACACCACCGTTGTAGGCCCCGCTGGTACCCGAGAACCCGCTGCCCGCCGAGTCGAGGTCGCGGTCAGCAAGGGTCGAGAACACCAACTGCTGCTCCACGTCGAAAGGCCAGCGGTGGTGCCGAAGCGACCGCACCGGGCCGTCGATGCCCGCCGCGTAGCCTGTGGCCTGCCACAGGTTCGCCAGGTAGAGGAGCGCCCGCTCCACGGAAGCCGTCATCGGCTCCGTGACGCTGGGCACGAGTTCCGCGATGATGTCGCCCATGCCGATCCCGCGCACGGGCTCGATGGAACGCGACTCGGAGGGGTTGAAGCTGGAGAGCACGCCCACCTGGAACAGCGCCGAGGAACTCCCGTAGGCGGGAGCGAGGAGGCGAACCTTCTGCGACACCGCAACGCGGGTGTTCGGGCTCGTCCCCATGTCGTAGATGTACGACGAACCTTGGAGACCGTTCTGGGGGTTGCGGTCGGTGTTTGCCATGAGATGGCCTCCGGTGAGCGATCGGGGAACTCCCCTCTCATCTTGGGAGCCTTATAGGACGCTCACCGAACCCCACCAACTGAGGTTCAGGTGATCGCCGGGCGCGCGTAGTGATGGTGTCGGAGGCCCGAGATGAGCAGCACCTTCATGTGTCCCGAAGCGGGTAGCCGCGAAGTCCCGTGCGAGTTCTGCGCGCGGTACAAGGCGGAGATGCCCGAGTACCTGGTCGACGGGAAGTGTGACCGGTACTGTACCGGGACCCAGACCGAGTACCTCGGCCCCCAGGTGAACCTGTCGGGCTACAACACCTCGAGCATCCTTCGGATGCTCGACCTCCCCGACGAGGAGTACGGAAGCATCCCGGCGACCGAGGTGCCGGAAGTGCTTCGCCGGGTGATCCGAGCCCTCAACGTGACTTCCAAGCGGGCGCACACCGTGGAGGAGGCGTTCGAGGAGCGCGGTGCCCTGGGGGCTCGCATGGTGTCTTTCGGGAACACGGACGAGGACACCGTTCGCCGACTCACCTCGATGCAGAACCTCCTCGTCTACGCAGCGGACAACGGCTTCGAGGTCGTGTGGAGTTGAGCATGAGCTACGGCTACCTGTCCGACGAGATGATGGGCCTGCTCCGAGAGCATGTGGCCGGAGCCGAGGTGTGGGACCTCGGAGCGGGCATCCTCGGGAGGTCGCACGAACTGGTGTACCTGGGCGCTCGCAAAGTCATCGCCATCGACAAGGAGCGCATGCCTCCAGCCTCTCCAGGCACACCCATCGAGACTCGGCGGGCCTTGTTCGCGGAAGTACAGCCGCCTGTGGGTGGGATCGACGTGGCTTTCCTCGGCTGGCCGCAGAACACCTCGTTGGTGGGCCTGACCGAACTTCTCGTGGCGAGCCGGAAGGTCATCTACTTGGGTTGCAACACCGGAGGCACGTCCTGTGGCAACTCGAGCCTGTTCACCCACTTCTACGCCCGCCAAGTGCTTGGCCACGTCCCTCATGCGAGGAACTCCCTGATCGTCTACGGGGGGTGGCGGACGGGACCCCGGCGACCGCTCCCCGAGGAGTGGGCCGCCCTGCATCCCGAGCACATGTGGACCCTCGAGGAGGCAACCGAAGCCATCAGGGAGCGTTGAGCGCCCACAACCGCTCGAACTCGGCCTCGTACTCGTCCACCGTCTTGCGGAGACGGGCGACCAGGAAGTTCTCAGCGTTCTTCGAGTCGGCATTCTCGGACCAGTTGAAGGATCCGGTGGCGACGGCCCACTTCCCCGGACGGTTCTGGTCGCAGACGAGGAACTTGTTGTGCATGGCCGCCGACGACTTGTCGAGGCGGAGGTCGAGGCCAGCCTCGAGGAGCCGCTTGTGCTGGGAGGACTTGTTCAACGCCTGGGTGTTGTCGAGCAACCCCCGGATCACAACCTTGCGCTCGTGGGCTCGGATGAACGCATCCGCGATGAACTGGTGCGTGAACGAGTAGATCGCGAAATCGAGCGTGTGCTCCGCGCGATCGATGAACCCGATCAGCGTGCGGGCGGCTCCACGATCAGGGCTGAAGTAGACACTGCTGTAGGGACGACGAGGCATGGGCCACCCTCCACATACGGGCAGCCCATAGGCAGGTCAGTGAGTGGTGTCGTCGTGCGGGTAGATGCGGCTGAAGTAGTCCTCGGCCAGGACTTCCACAACCTCGATGGGTAGCTGCTCCGGGCGAACCAGGAACGTGATGAGCGCGTAGGTCAGAGCCTCGCCCTCCAGCCGCCCCTTGGGAGAGGGGGCCTTCGGGAGGTTCAGACCTGTGAGCCATCCTTCGATGTGCTGCATGGTGACCTCCACGCGGGTAGCGTACCAGGTCTCACTCAGTTTCGCCACCGACTTACAGGCTGATCGGTAAAAGTCCAAACTCGAAGAAAGTCGAAATGGGTTCGCGGGAGGTTCAGGTGGAGTCACTCCCGCGTATTAGGAGAGAGGGTGATGCTGATGTCGAACCGAGTCGTGATCGTTGGTGATGTCCACGGGATGCTGGCCGAAGTCCGCGCCCTGGTGGATTCCATCGGACTCACCAAGACCGATGTGCTGGTGTCGGCGGGCGACCTGCTGGACAAGGGGCCGGACTCGGCGGGCGTGGTGCGCTTCTTCCGCGAACTGCGGGAACAGGGCTTCAACGTGGTGCTGGTGAAGGGCAACCACGAGGAGAAGCACGAGCGGTTCCGCAAGGCGTTCGCCGCGAGCCCCGATGGGGCCTCGAAGTTCAAGAACTCCGAGGAACTGCGCCGGATCACGGAAGCCCTGTCCCCCGAGGACGTGGCCTTCCTGAACACGGCGGTGATGTTCCACGCGATCCCCGAGCACAACGCGCTGGTGGTCCACGCGGGCGTCCTGCCCGACATGCGGTCCTTCCCAACTTCGACGGAGTGGGCGGCGATGTCCAAGGGCGAACAGGAGAAGTTCAACCGCGTCCTGCGGGTTCGCCACGTCACGGGTCGGGCGACGACCAAGCTGAC
>ERZ1066135.241-NODE-241-length-41922-cov-15.923902_pt1 | contig 41922 bp, 34 predicted proteins | sample MGYA00382782_ERZ1066135 | MGnify/ENA primary metagenome ERZ1066135 (study PRJEB33369, sample SAMEA5778365) | biofilm metagenome | biome: Industrial cooling water; feature: Water cooling tower basin; material: Biofilm | place: United Arab Emirates | collected... | reverse complement strand
CTGTAGCTCAAATATTAACCTGAAAAAATTTCTTCTTTTCAACTTAAGCGTGCTAGCTCATGCAAATTCATCGGTATCTTTTATTGCATGAACTTCTCTAATTCGGGGAAGCAAAAGGGGCGATCGCGACAGTGGTACAGAGTAAGAGATTGATCGCGATCGCACCCAAACAAGAAATCAAAAACACGATGACGATGACTGAATGTTGCTTCACTCACTCAATACGTTGAACAGCAACTTAGCTTCAGCTAGAGATATAACGGTTGCGGTCAGCGGTTGCCGATCCCCTTGAACTCAGCACCAGCGGTTTCCTTCAATCCGCTGCACCGCAATTGTTATACAGCGTTATTATCTGGTACTTGATACTCATAAGCGATCGCTTTCAAACTGCCATCACTAAGCAACCAAGGTTGATATAACTTTATCTCACCACCAGTAGCATCTAAATCAGCTTCAGAATTTATTAATTTTATTTGACTGACAACGAAAAGAGCGGTATGAGGATAATTTTGCTGAGTATGTATGACTTCTTGATAAGTCATGAGGATTTTTGAACCTTCAGATGTTGTTCCTTTGACCTCTACATACAATTTTTCCTCCTGGCGAGTACATAGTAAATCGTAAGATTCATATTTTGAGACATCTTCAACGATCCAACCCTGTTGTTGAAAATGATTGATTGCAAGCTGCATTGCCCTAAGCTCAATCGCTCGTCTTGCTTCAGAAGAGCTTTGGAATCCTTGTCCAGAAGGTTTCCTGGGTTTACCTGCTATTACTCGCAAAGCCTCAACTGCTTCAGAAATTTCAGGTTGCTCATCAGCAGACGATTGAAGGAAGTCATCAATTGCACTACGAATGTAATCAATTAGAGATTCACTATGTTGTGTGCCTTCTCGTAACTTCTCATACTTTGCAGCAGCTTTAGAAATGAACTCAAAATGCAGTTGCTTTATGACCATCCAAATATCTTTGTGCTTCTCAGATGGAGTATAAAATCCATTTCTTGAAGGCACTTTTTTATATCTTGGATAATCATGATTGTCCCACTGCCAATCTTCAGTATTTTCTAAGAAATTGCTCAACTCCTGAGATTTTTCAAGAAGTTCTTGATCCAGTGCAAGCCATACACAACCAGGCTCAATGGTGAACACAATCAAGCTTCCTACCAAAAGCCGAACCTTACCGCGCTCGTAATAAGCACCCCATTTCTCAGTACCCAAAGAATTCGCGTACCTGACTGTTTCATCAAACGCCTCAAGACATACCCTTCTTACTTTCGCATCAGGCAACAGAGAATGTATTACTTTTTCTACGTCATCCATCTGAGTGACTCACAGATACCCTCTCGGCTACGCCCTCACCGATAACTGAAGCTGTATAACTCTTTATTAGAGAGAATCTATCTGCCTAATACCCCGATTTGGGGTGATTAGGTGGAATTATTTCAGCCTAATTCCCTAATTTGGGGTGATTAGGTAGAAATATGTCAGCCTAATTATCTGCATGGGGAGATTAGGCTGACTGGGTTCAGTATAACCACCGCTTCAATCGGTGTCCTGGGTTTGTTGATTTTGATTGATGGTTTTCATGGGCGTACGGTGCTGTGTGCTTGTCTGAGCCATCTTTAAGGAAAGTGTTGGAGCAAGTTTGGGATGCTGTTGCTTTGAAACTATACGGATGTCAGTCTGAAGAAACCTAAGACAGTGGATTTGTCGGTATATTTTATTTCTCAATCAGCATATTGGAGATAGGAGATGAAGGTTCCAGCGATCGCGGGTGTTTCTTGGACTAATTGATCACTAAAAGCAAGGGGCGATCGCGTCTTTTCTCGTTTCTCGTCAGGGGAAGCATGGTCTATCCTAGACATCCACAACCTTGGCTCCTACTGATCTAATGCCATCAATTTCTAGGCTCTTGAGTGCAAGTATTTCTAGTTTTGCCATCATTCCCTTTATGGTTGGGAGTTTAGCGGTGGGCTATGGGTGTCATTTGACATTACAAACCCACCAGCAGCTACAGCCACTTGTAGCTGCCAATGGGCGAGTGGTAGAGAATCAGCTTAAATCCCATCGCAAGCGAATTCGTAAAAATGAGTCGCCCAGCTTGTCGGTTTATCATCCCATTGTGGAATTCACGGCCCAAAATGGGAAGGTCATTCGCTTTACCGATGCGGTGGGCACCGATCCACCGGATTATCAAATCGGTGATAGAGTCAGTGTGCTCTATCATCCGCAGCTGATTCAAAATGCCCAAATTCAGTCCTGGAAACGGTTATGGTTTTTTCCCACGATCGCGATCGGCGTTGGAGGCATAGCCATCCTCGCTGGCGTTGGTGCTTTATGCCAGTATCAACACACCCAGGCCACCCAAGTCCCCTCCAATGGTGAGTAAGCTAATGACCCATCGCGATCGCTTGATGATTTTTGCCCGCTATCCAGAAGTAGGGAAAGCAAAAACGCGGTTAATCCCGGCTTTGGGGCCAGAGGGGGCAACGGCTCTGTATCGGCAGTTGGCAGAATATACGTTGGCGCAGGTGCACGCTTTCCAACTCCCTTATCCGGTAGATATTGAAGTGCGGTTTACCGGGGGCACGCAGGAGTTGATGCAACGCTGGTTAGGGCAAGATTTGCTGTATACCGAGCAGGGTACAGGGGACTTAGGGAAACGCATGGCGCGATCGCTCCAGGCTGCATTTGCGGGGGGGAGCCAGCGAGCGATCATTATTGGCACCGATTGTCCCCAATTGGATACAGCCATTCTTCAGTCAGCATTTGAGGCCCTGGCACAGCAGGATCTGGTCTTGGGGCCAGCGACGGATGGGGGATATTACTTAATTGGCTTGCGGCGGTTTGTCCCGGAGTTGTTTGTTGAGATTCCCTGGAGTACGGCCACGGTATGTAGCCAAACCGTGGCGATCGCGACCCACTTAAACCTGACGATCGCCCAATTACCGACCCTGACCGATATTGACTATCCTGAAGATCTGGCGCTCTGGCGATCGCCACCAACCGTTTCGTCTTGACGTTTCCTCCTGCGCTTATGCAAACGCCTGTCACCGTGAAAACCATTGACGATTTGCGGCGATCGCTTCGTCCGGGACAGCGAGAATTAGCCGACTGGCAAGGGGGGCCATTGGCCGTGGCCGCAGTACCCGGTGCAGGCAAATCGACTGGAATGGCGGTGGGGGCTGCGATCGCGATCGCGCGGAATCAGTTACACGCACGGCGACAGTTGATTGTGGTGACATTTACGCGATCAGCAGCAGCCAATATCAAGCTGAAAATTCGGGAAAACTTGCAGGCATTGGGCTTACCCGTCCAAGGGTTCCAGGTTTCCACACTGCACGGGTTCGCCTGGGCGATCGCCCGTTCCCATCTAGAATTGACTGACTTAAATGGGGAAAGTGTGCTGGTCACACCGAACCAAAACCATCGGCTGTTGCGGGCGTGCGTTGATCAGTGGATTACCGCCCACCCCCAGTTGTATCAACCGTTGCTCGAAGGCCGACAGTTTGACGGGGAAGAAACCGAGCGCCTGCGGCGACAGTCGGTGCTCCGCACAGAAGTGCTACCGGAACTGGCCAGCACCGTGATCCACGAGGCCAAAAGTTCTGGCGTTTTGCCGCCCGCGTTGCAGGCTTTGGCGACAGCGATTACTGATGATTACTTGTTGCTGACCGTAGCCGCTGGGCTGTATGAGGCTTACCAAAACGAACTGCGCCGCCAAAATTGGATGGACTACGACGAGATGATCCTGGGGGCGTTGCGGGTGCTGGAAGATGGGGCAGTGCGGGAGTTTTGGCAGCAGCAGGTGTTCGCCGTCTTTGAAGATGAAGCCCAGGATTCTAGCCCCTTACAAACCCAATTGTTGACGCTCTTGGCCGCTGATCCGGCGGAACCAGACAATCCCGATCGCGCCAATTTAGTGCGGGTCGGCGATCCAAACCAGGCCATTAATTCCACCTTCACCCCTGCTGACCCCGTGTTCTTTCGAGAGTTTTGCGATCGCTGTCGGGCGCACAACCGCCTTGCCACAATGACCCAGGCAGGCCGCAGTGCCCAACCCATTATGGACGCAGCGAATTTTGTTTTGCATTGGGCAAATCAGGCGGGTCTAACGGGGACAGAACGCCCCTTTCGGGAGCAAGCGATTACCCCCGTTGGGGTCGGTGATCCACAACAAAATCCCTTGCCGATAGGGGCAGGACTGGAACTTCATACCCCAGCCGATATTTTTGAGACGGTGCAAAGGATTGGCCAACGGGCGATCACGCTGTTTCAGAGCCAACCCCAGGCCACGGCTGCGGTGCTTGTCCGGGAAAATAAGCAGGGGCAATTTGTCGCGCGGGAGCTGGCTCGGTGGTATGGGGAAGCCCTGACAATTTACGACGTGGGGCAACAGGAACGCCAATCCCATGTGCCAGGCGAAATGCTCGCTTTGTTGCAATTTTGCGATCGCCCCCATTCCCCCGATGGGTTGAAAGCCGCGTTGAGCACTCTCGTACAGCGGAAGTTGATACCTGCGCAAGATCTCAATGCCCTCACCAGTTTCCCCGAACAATTTTTGTATCCTGGCCCCCTCGATCCGCTGCAACCAGAACCCATTGCCCAGGCCCGCCAGTTATGCCATCAGTTGTTGCACGCCCGGTTAGAACTGCCCCCCTATCAATTGATTCCGTTTTTTGCGCTGACCCTCGGCTATGACCAAAACGAACTCGCCACCGCCGACAAATTGACCGAACGGATCAACCAGCAGGTGCAAGGTCGCCAAACCCTGACCGCCCTCATTGCCACGCTCAATGAAATCGTGAGTTCGGAACAGTTTGCCCCCGTGGATACTGCGGCCACGGACGATCGCTACACCCGTGCAGGGCAACTCACCATCATCACGATGCACAAGGCCAAAGGGCTCGATTGGGATGCCGTCTTTTTACCCTTTTTGCATGACAATCTCATTTTTCGGCCTGCCCGAGTTCCCCCCCAAGCCCACTTTTTAGGCGATTTTACCCTGGCCGAAGTCGCCCGCGCCCAAATTCGGGCCTCGTTACATCACCGTGATATTCCTGCGACGATCGCCGCCTGGACACAGGCCCACGACCTGAAAAATGCTGAAGAATGGCGGTTGATGTATGTCGCCATGACCCGCGCAAAACGGTTGCTGTGGCTGTCAGCAGCGACCCAAGGCCCCTTCACCTGGAACCGCCCCGACAATCTGAGCGATCGCGCGCCATGCGTGTTGTTTACGATCCTGCAACAGCAATTTCCAGCCGCCATTCAGACCTAGCTTACGGCCCTAGGGTGTGGGAGCCTGCTGTTGTAACCAGGTCAGGAGATCGCTGGGCGCAGTGAAATCAAGCAAAGCCTCACCGAGGGCTTCCAACTGGTCTACAGGGAGCGATCGCACCTGGGCCACCATAGACTCCGCGATCGGGCCACAGCGCCGCTCCAGCAACCGCAGGATCAAACTGGCTTCCCCTTCTTGCCGTCCTTCCTGTCGGCCCTTTTGAACACCCTGGGCCAAGATATCTTGATAGATCACTGAGTCCTGCATGAGTTCCTCTCGCAAGATTTGCTGAATGACCGCTTTTTCTAATACTAATCCGGCCAAGATCGAGGTTGCCGCCGCTACATTTCGTTTCGTTGCCGGTTCGGGAATGGCCTCAATGCGCTGGGCGATCGCCCGTAAACTCTCAGGTTTGTCTGCGGAACGACAGAGAATCGCCAAGGGTAACAACCCCGGAAAGGCAAGCAACGCCTCTGGCGAACACTCCCACAACCGCACCACTTCAAACTCGTGGCGCAAGCCCGAAATCGTGAACACCGTTTGCTGTACCAGTGCCGAACGAGTCGGTTTCAAGTACAACACCACCTGACGCATGGGTTTAGTGGGGTAGCGGCGATGGGTTCGCAAGCGATAGTCCGCCATCCGAAACGGAATCTCCGGGTCAGGCCGCGTCTGAAATTCCAGATGGAGGACGATCGCCGCCGCCTCAAACAGCATCAGCGCATCGGCACGAATCGGTTCCAGCAAAAGCTCTGCCGGACTCAGTTGCGTGAGGGGAATGGGTGCCCCCAGCAACCAGGTGGCAAAATCCGCCGTAAACGTTTCCACCAAAAACTTACAGACGTTATCAAACATGGGCGCAGTCTGTCGCTGGAGGAGAGTTGGCCTGGGCCGCTTAACGAGATAACTGGGTGTGGTACAAGCTAACGATGCGATCGCAGACTTGGGGAATCGTCAAACCATCGGTACTGAGTTCGATCGCGTCGGCGGCTTTGCGGAGCGGCGCAATTAACCGCGTACTGTCTTGGCGATCGCGATCGTGAATCGATCGTTCCAACTCGGCCAAATCTACATGGCCCACACCTTGATCGATCAAATCCTGTTGCCGACGACGAGCCCGTTCTTGCACCGAAGCCGTGAGAAAAATCTTGAGATCCGCGTCAGGAAAAACGTGAGTGCCAATATCCCGCCCCTCCATCACAATGCCGCCCTTGCGTCCGTAGGCTTGTTGTTGATACACCAATTGCTCCCGCACCGAAGGCTGGGCGGCGATCGCCGAAACCTTAGACGTGACCTGCAACTGTCGAATCGCCTGGGTCACATTCTGCCCATTGACAAAAAGGCTGGGCGTGGGGCGCAGGGTGCCGGGAGTCGCCGCCAAATCTGGGGCTGGGGTCGCCGCGTCCAAATCCTGATCCCGAAATTCAATCTGGCAACGGCTCACCAACTCCGCGATCGCCGGTTCATCTTGCAAATCCGTGCCCGACTCCAGCGCCAACCAGGTCACCGCCCGATACATCGCTCCCGTATCCAAATAAAACAGCCCTAGCATCTGGGCCACCAAACGTGCTACAGTCGATTTCCCGGCTCCCGCTGGCCCATCAATCGCCACAATGGGTTTGCGATCGCTCAGCACAACGTTATCAATCAACCGGGTCGAACCCAACCGCGCTGCCACTGCCAACAAACCAGTCTCTTTAACTTCTTGTAATGTTTCCATTGTGGTGGGGTGAACGAGTTCAATGTATTCAACGGCGATCGTAGGCTCTGCGCTTAATACCTTCTTAACCGCCTCAACCAGGGTACTACTTAATCGTTCTCCTGTGCGATAGAGATCCTGCCCGTGCTGCAAAGCTTGATAAAGTTGGGCGGCAACTTCACGATCGCGCTCCGAAAGATATTGATTCCGCGAACTCAAAGCTAGCCCACTCGGTTCCCGCATAATGGGGCAGCCCACAATCTTCACAGGCAAATTCAAATCCTGCACCAATTGGCGAATAATCGCGAGTTGCTGGGCATCTTTCTGGCCAAAATAGGCCCGATTCGGTTGCACAATATTCAGCAGTTTGGTCACGATGGCCGCCACCCCCTGAAAATGCCCCAGGCGCGATCGCCCACACAGGCCAGTCGTCATGGCGATCGGGGGAATAACTTGGGTCAGAGCCGTGGCAGGCACCGCTTCAACGGTTTGGGTTATCGGGTGTAGGCGGGCCACCCCCAACTCCACGGCATCCGGCACAAACAACACATCCACCCCAGCCTGTTCGCACAACGCCTGATCTCGTTCCAGCGGGCGAGGATAGCGGTGGAAATCTTCCTGGGGGCCAAACTGCAACGGATTCACAAAGATGCTGACGACCACCAGTTTATTTTCGCGACGGGCGTGGTCAATTAAACTGAGGTGGCCCTGGTGCAAAGCTCCCATCGTTGGGACAAACCCAATCTCTAGAGGTGGCACCGCGATCGCCGGGGGCCTGTTGGCCATCGCTTCTAGCCGAGTGTGGCTAAACCGTTGGGAATTTAAGTAGCACCTCAAACCGGCCACGGTGGTAAACAGACGCACGGATCTTCCTCTCTGTGGTTGCGATCGCCAACAAGATACACTGGATAGCCACCTAGCCATCCACTGCCGACACCAACACTCTAATCAACTTTAGCCAGATCTCTAAATCGCGGCTAGGAGAATTTACCCAGCCTCCACCGCACCCAGTTCGATCAAAGCTCCGCGTTACAATGCTTTAAGTGGTTTTCATTTTGGCTTGTCATGCAGACGCTCTCGAATACGGACTCCGTTCCCGGTCAGTTTTGGTCTTGGCGACAACAGCCCATTTACTATGTCCGCGCTGGGGAAAAACGGGGCGATCGCCCACCCATTTTGTTGATTCATGGGTTTGGCGCATCGACCGATCACTGGCGGAAAAATGTAGCCGGGTTACAGTCAGAGTTTGAAGTCTGGGCCATTGATTTACTGGGCTTTGGGCGATCGGCCAAACCCGATTGGCAATATAGCGGCGACCTGTGGCGCGACCAGTTGACGGACTTTATCCACGAGGTGATTGGGCAACCAGCTGTCCTCGTGGGCAACTCTTTAGGCGGATATGCGGCCTTGTGTGTTGGGGCGCAACGGCCCAATGCAGTAGCGGGGGTCGTGTTAGTGAACAGTGCAGGGCCGTTTACAGATCTCCAAGGGACAACCAAGCCCGATCCCGTTCGGGCGGTGATGGGCAGCGTGGTGCGATCGCTCTTTCAGCAAGATTGGGCCAGTTATCTGCTCTTTCAGTATGTGCGGCAGAAATCGACAATTCGCAAAACCCTGCAAAAGGTTTATCTGGATCAAAGTGCAGTCACCGATGAGTTAGTCGAAGATATTTACCGGCCCTCTTGCGATCCAGGGGCACCCAAAGTGTTTGCTTCTGTCTTTCGCACCCCCCAGGGCGAAAAAGTGGATGTGTTGCTGGGTCAACTGGAACGCCCGTTAATGATGCTGTGGGGCGAGGCAGACCCGTGGATCAACGCCCGCGATCGCGGGGCCAAGTTTCGGCATTACCACCCCCAACTCACCGAATACTACCTCCGGGCGGGGCACTGCCCCCACGATGAAATTCCCGATCAGGTGAACGAGTTACTGCAAAACTGGATCCTGGCCACAGTAGAGTAGAGCCGCTGCTGGGGTGACAAATCCCGGCGGTTTGTGCCAGCTACCGTATATCCAGCCAGGGAAATGGGAATTCTCTTCTTATAGAGCCGCAGAATGCAGCGCAAGCTATGAGCTTAAATATCGTGGAATCTTTCCAGAACGCTGAGAACCCATCGTGTTTCCCTGTCCCAGATGCTCAGTCCCCTTCGGCGCATCGGCCCGATCGCGATCCGCTACGAGCGCCTGCGGGCGAGCCCCAGCCAGGGGTGCCCACCGAGTTAACGCAACTTCTGGCCTTGCAAGGGGCGATCGCCCACACCCTGAGCCGCGCCAGCGACCTCAAACGGGTGCTGACAGACAGCCTGGAGGCGATCGTGCAGCACCTAACGGGTATTGCCACCGTTCGGCTGTGGACGTTTAACCAGGAAGCCAACTTGCTGGAACTCCAGGCGATCGCAGGCCAAGCAGATTTAGCCGCAGCATTTCCCAGTCGCATTCCCACGGGCATTTCCATCATCGGCTTCATCGCCCAAAACCATGCCGCCTATATGACCAATGCGGTCGGGCGCGATGCCGTGATCGGGGCTCAAGCCCAATTGCACCACGCGCAGATTACAGCCTTTGCGGGCTATCCCTTGCTGCTGGAAGACACCCTGATTGGCGTGTTGGCCGTTTTTAGCCACCAGCCCCTTTCCCCCACTGTCCAAACCGCCCTCGCCCACATTGCCACCCAACTCGCGATCGCGATCGACCGCATTTGGGCCAGAGACGAGTTAATCGTCGGTCGCGAAGCCCTTTTATTCCGCCTTGCGAACCAAATTCGGAAATCCCTGGATCTGGACACCATCCTGGCCAACGCCGTCCAAGAAATCCGGAGTTTGCTGCAAATCGACTCTTGCCATGTGTTGTGGTACGTTCCCCAGTATCACCAAACCCTGCTCTCCATCACCCACGAAGCCCACGCGCCCCACCTCGCCAGCTTGATTGGCGAATACCCCACCACCCAGGTCAACGCCCTGTACGAACAGGTCATCGCCTTGCAACCCATTCGCACCCCGGATGTTGCGACCGATCGCAGTCTGAGTCAGGCCCTCAAAGACGACTTGACCGAACTGGGAATTACCGCCCAACTCATGCTGCCGATGGAAATGCGATCGGGCCAGATTGGGGCCATCCTATGCAGCCAACACAGCAATGCCCGGAGCTGGACGGATAGTGAAGTCGAGCTGTTACAGGCGGTGGTCGATCAATTGGCACTGGCCATTGACCAGGCCGAACTGTATTCCCAAAGTCGGAGTGCGGCGATCGCGGCCCAAGCCCAAGCCCGCCAACTCAGCGAAGCCCTTCAAAACCTCAAGCACGCCCAATCGCAACTGATCCAGAGCGAAAAGATGTCTAGTTTGGGCCAAATGGTGGCTGGGATTGCCCACGAAATTAACAATCCCGTCAACTTCATCACCGGCAATCTCAGTCATGCCAGCACCTATGTCCAAGATTTACTCAAACTGCTGGATCTCTATCGGGTCAATTGCCAACCAGTGACGGACGAGATCCGGGAATGGGAAGACACCATTGATGTTGATTTTCTCACCGAAGATTTACCTAATTTATTTTCGTCGATGAAAATCGGGGCCGATCGCATCCGACAAATTGTTTTGTCTTTGCGCAACTTTTCCCGCCTGGACGAAGCGGAAATGAAACCCGTCCACATCCACGACGGCATCGACAACACCCTGATGATTCTACAAAATCGGCTACGGGCCACCCCCGGCCAATCGGCCATCCAAGTCAACACAGATTATGCCGCTCTCCCCAAGGTGACGTGCTATGCCGGGGAACTGAATCAAGTGTTTATGAATGTGTTGGTTAACGCGATCGATGCGCTGGAAGGCAGCCGCCAGGAAGGGGCCGTGTGTGACGCGATCGCCTGCTCCTTACCCCAAATTCACATTCAAACCGAATTACAGGATGACTGGGTGTTGATCCGAATGCGGGACAATGGCCCCGGCATGACCGATGCGGTGAAACTGCATTTGTTTGATCCCTTTTTCACCACCAAGCCCATCGGCAAAGGGACAGGACTCGGTTTGTCGATTAGTTACCAAATTGTGGTGGAACGGCACAAGGGCAAATTTGAATGTGTCTCAGCTCCGGGGAACGGCGCAGAATTCCAGATTTATATTCCCCTCAAGCCACCCCACCCCTACCCAGAAGAGCGGCGATCGCACCCCGAAGACTTCGACGACGCAGCTTAAACCCCAACCTGAACTGCATGGCTGAACTGCATTATTTTTGGCGAAAACATTTAAGCCCAAAGTCTGGGTGGATGTCGTCCGGCGGTGCAATCGCTAAAATCGCTACAGCACAACGGGAATGAGGCAGGATGATGGGGAACCAGAGACAACACCATAACCAGGGCCAGCGCTTGCACCGTCACCCCGGACAATCGCTGTTGACCGCGATCGCCCTTCTCAGTCTCTCAGCCTGCACCAATGGCCCGTGGCCGTGGACCTCGGCTCCACCCGTTGAAGACACCCCCATCGTCACCACCCAAGCCCCACTAGCACCCAGGCCCACCCCCACGCCAGTCATCATTCCCGCTGATGTGTTGGAACGGGCCGCCACCAAAGCCGCCAGCGCCACCACCCTGGCCAAAACTGCCGTCACCCAAGACGACTGGAACCTAGTCATCCTGCAATGGCAACGGGCGATCGCCCTGTTGCAACCCATCCCCCGCGACCACCCCACCTGGAAAGCCGCCCAAGGGCCACTAGCGCAATACAAAAAAGCGCTGAACCAGGCCCAACTTGCAGCCAAGAATCAAACTCGCGCACCCGTTGTTACCGCAACAGCAACCAAGGGCGATCCCACCATCATCGGCATTGTGGGCGGTAGCAGCGCCACAACCAGCAACACTATCGCCAATGTCCTTGACCAACTGAACCAGCAACAGATCGCGTTCTGGCAACAACAACAACGATTCGCTAAAACCCTGGCTGAATTAGGGAATGCCGCGACAAGCAACATGCCTGAATATAGGGTCTTTTTGAACCCAGTTGGGGACAATAAGGTACTTTTAACAGCGATCGCCAAACAAGATGGACTACTCAGTTACACCGGGGCCGTCGTTGCTGTCAGCCCAGAAGATAGCCCAACCCCCAGCCCAACCCCAACGGAAAAGCCCGAAGGCGCTAAAACCACACGGCTCCTGGCTATTGTCTGCGCTTCGGCAAAACCCACTAAAGACGCCCCCGGCTACCCCAAGGTGAACAACCAACAACTTCAGTGTCCAGCGGGGAGTGTTGTCGCCAAACCAGCAACAAGTACCCCAGGCCCAGCCCCAGCCGCAACGAAGCCGTAATGGCACGAGCACTTGAGCAGTAGTCTTGGGGATGGATAGCGCTAGCGATCGCCCACTCCGCCGCCTTTCGAGATCTCCTGAATCCACCTCACCAGTTGAGAGTTTGAGACAAGTTGAAATCTGGCCAGTTGGGAGCAAGCCTCAAGTAAAGTGAGGGTTAACCTGCATGATGCATCACCATTAAACCCAGTGCCCCGGTGAGGGTAGCGGCCCGCCCCTGACCAAATGCAGCAGTGGTGAATTGGCCAGGTTAAACCTGGTGTATGGCGATCGCCCCGGCCAGCAGGCTAAAGGCTGGGATTGGGGGCGCAATTCTTGGGGATTCTACCAATTCTAGGCTACCTACACTTAACGATTGGAACCAGAGCCGATAAAATATTTGGTGGCCAAAAAAGCTACACTCTATCCGCTTGAGGCAAATCGGGAACAATTTTTATAAAACTCCTTTCCGGATTAATTGCTCGGTTTCAGATAAGTGGAACGTGGGTTTTGAACCAGGAGGATGAACGGAGCAACTGCCGCAACCCAGTTCCAAGGCAGGGCTGTCAGCATCTCTTCCGTTGGGAACCCCCCCAAAGTCACGTTTTACTACGGAGATATGAGCCATATGAAACCAACTTCGTGCCTCAAGTTGTTGGGAATTGGTGTGCTGGGCTTAAGTTTGGCGATCGCCGCTAGCCAGCCGAGTTTTGCCAAGAAAAAACCTAAAGTCACAGTGACCAAGGGGCCACTGACCAACAGTGCCGGGGACGTTGTCGTCCCGAATCTCTCAACGGAGCCACTTGCCCCTGGCCCCGCAGGCCCTTTACCAGGCAGCGCGATCGCACCGCCGCCGATCGCACCACCGACCGGCCCAATGGCTTGTCAGCCTGGGCCAATGCCCTGCGAACCGCCCGTCGCCCAAGACTTTTTCTTCTGTGGCCAAACACCCCACGGCACACCAACCACCTATGTCAACACGCCCGGTGGCAACCTGCCTTTAATTCGCTGGGTTTCCCACCATTTCAATCATTCTGGTTATACGCCAGGTGTGCGGTGTCAAGAAGTTTCCCAGCGCTTTAACCGCTTTTATACCCAAGGCATTTTGAACTATGTCACAACGGGGTATGTCAACAACTTGCCTGTGGTCTGTGTCGCGAGCGACATCGGCGGCCCCTGCACTGGCGTTCTCTTTACCTTGAAACCAGGACAAGATGCCAGTAGCACCATTCAACAATTGTTTGATGTGCGGGCTGGGGCAACCGGGCCTTTACGGGAGAGTGGCGATCGCCTGTATGTAGACATGAAACCTTACACGCAGGCGATTCGGGCAACTCGCTAAGCAACACACAGTGCAGGCAACTGGCAACCTGCAATACTGTCATCGGCCAGGATACAGTATTGCGGTGTCAACGGGCCTGAGGTTGGAAGCACGGGGCAAGCTTTACAGTCCCTTCAACCTGCTCGCATTGCCCGTGCCCTTCCCGCACAAGCCTTAACCTGTGCGGAAATCTGTGACCAACCATCAACATTGCCTTTTCCCTGCATAACAAGATTGACGGTTGCTCATACTTAAAGTTCCTTTTGCATCGGTTGTTATGGAGAACAACAACAGTGACCTGGGTAATCTGGGCGATCGCCGCATTGGTCACCCACAGTGGCCTAGTCGAAGCACCATCCACCATCGGGGCGATCGGAGCACAGTCAAGGCTGGCTCCCCTCTGGGTGTCGGCCAAACAGCCGTTCCACGTTGCCTTGCAGCGATCGCAGGCCATTACTGTCCAAATCCACACGACTGAACCTGTCGGCTCTGGCATTCTGATTCGGCGGCAAGGCACGGAATACACCGTGTTAACGAATCAGCACGTAGTTCGGCGCACTCTACCTTATTTGATCCAAACGCAGGAAGGCAGCACGTATCCGGCAAATTCAGTCCGAAAAATTGATTTTCAAGGTACGGATTTAGCCCTTTTGACCTTCCGTAGCGCCAACACCTACGCGATCGCCCACCTGGGAAGCGCCAAAACCCTACGCCCTGGGGAAACCGTGCTAGCCGCAGGCTTCCCCCTCGATCCCCCCAACCCGCGACACAGCCACTTTTTCAGCTCCGTGGGCAAAGTCGCACTCTTACCAGTCCAAGCTTTTGAAGGGGGCTATCGCATTGGCTACACCAACTTGATTTTGCAAGGGATGAGTGGTGGCCCCGTCCTCAACCAACGGGGTGAAGTCGTTGGCATCAACAGCCTGCACGCCTATCCACTCTGGGGCGATCCTTATATTTTTGAAGACGGCTCCAAACCTTCCCGCGTGGAACACCAACACATTCGCCGCCTCAGTTGGGCCGTCCCTATTGATCGGTTTCTGTGTCTCAGCCACCAGCGACAGTGCCCCGGCTAGGGCGATCGGAATGGAAGGGGCGGGGGGAACCGCAGGCCCAGGTCAGCGTCGCAAAGCCTATTAAGCTGCTCCATTCTGTATGGCGCAACCGACCCGTAAACAGGGACTCTACCGTTTGATGAACAGGTGTGTGTATTTGAAGTACCCCGGTTGAGTTATGAATCGTTTTTTGAGTTTGCCTGCTGTCCTCTTGGGAACGGCGATCGCCTTGGTGCAAAATGTCCCCGTATGGAGCCAATCGTCACCACAAATTCGCCCATTAGCCGAAAGTTTTACCGTTTTGATTGATGGGGTGAATCCAGGTTCAGGCGTAATCATGGCCCAGCAAGGGGACACTTACTACGTCTTAACGGCACGGCACGTCGTTGGCACCCAAGATGGTTACGTCATTCAAACGCCCACGGGAGAGCGGGTGCCAGTCAACTATGGCCAAATCATCAAACTCGCGGGAGTCGATTTGGCGATCGTGCCGTTTCGGAGTCAACAGCGGTATGCAGTGGCGACTCTCGCCAATTATCCCTATGACGATAACTTTCGGAATGTGTATACCGCTGGGTGGCGGGCAACGCGATCGCGGGTGTTTACTGGCGGTATTTTGAGCGATCGCAGTTTTGCCCTGGCCTTAACGCAGGGCCTACGGCAAGATGGCTACGACCTGTTTTATAGCAACCTCACCGAAGTTGGCATGAGTGGTGGCCCCGTGCTCGACACCGAAGGACGGGTGATTGGTATTCACGGTTTGGCTGAAGGCGAAGAAGTGCGCGATGGCATTCGGGGCATCACGCGGGTCAAACGGGGCTTCAGTTCAGGCATTCCCATTTCCACGTTTCTGAGTCGGCAAGGACAATTGGGCCTCCGCTTGCCCCTGCAAATCACCAGCACCCCGCCGCGCACCGTCACCCTCCAACAACCCAGCACCTTACCCGATTCGGCCCTACCGGGTACAAGTGCCCCCGCCTGGACAAATCGGGGCAATCAACTCTATCGGCTAGGCCAATTAAACGACGCGCTAGATGCCCTCAATCGCGCACTTCAAATTGATCCAAGCTTTCATGCCGCCTGGTATGAAAAGGGGAATGTGCTGTTTGCCTTGAAGCGCCCAGTGGATGCTTTGGCCGCCTACGATCGCACCATTCAGCTCAAACCCGATCTTTATGGCGTCTGGCGCGATCGCGGGGTGTTGTTGGTGGGGATGAACCACTTCAGTGCGGCGCTGGGTTCTTTTGACAAAGCCACCGAACTGAAACCAGATGACTATGTGCTGTGGTACATGCGCGGCAACTTACTCAACAAAAATTTTCAAGATTACCGCCGCGCGATCGCATCTTATGACCGCGCCTTGAGCATCAATCCAGGGTTCGCTGATGCCTGGATGGGCAAAGGCAAAGCCTTGTATGACACTGGCAACTATAACGCCGCCCTCACCGCCTATGACAAAGCCCTGCAACTGAACCCAAACTTGGCTGTGGCCTGGATCTTACAAGGGCAAACTCTGGGCGCAATGGGCCGACGACCAGAAGCACAACAGGCTCTCAATCGAGCACTCCAACTCCAACCAAACAATCCCGAAGCCCTCCGAATTTTGGGCACCCTCCGCTAACCCAAAGCCTGAAGCGATCGCACCCAAGGCAAGTCCCGTCGCGATCGGGGTCGGCCTTGCGGGTGCCCTGTCAGCAGTGAGCTAAAGTAGGGTACAGTCCACCGAGAACCACAATGCAAGTGCGCCAGTGTCTCCATACAGCCATCTTAGTGAGCGATTTGGCCCAGGCCGAGCATTTTTATAGCACGGTATTGGGTTTGCCCAAAGTGGAACGAGCCTTGCGGTTTCCAGGCCATTGGTATGAGGTTGGTGGGTATCAACTGCACGTGATGGTTGGTGCGGTGCCAGCCCTGGAAAATCCAGAGAAATGGGGCCGCAATCGTCATATTGCGTTTGGGGTGGTTGATCTGGCTGTGGCCCAAGCTGAGTTAATCGCCCACGGCTATCCTGTGCAACCCAGTGCCTCCGGACGAGCAGCCCTTTTTACGCAAGATCCGGACGGTAATGTGATTGAGTTGAGTCAGATATAAGGCAGCGTGGGGCTGGGAAGCGGCGATCGCCAAACGGCTTAGCAGTTCATGTAGCCCTCAATCTCCATCAACTCAGATTCACCATGAAACCCAACGTTTTTTTGACCACTGCAACGCTGGTTCTCGTCAGTACGGCATGTTCTGGGCCGGCAGCAACACCAGAACAGCCCACCGCAACGCAATCGCCCACTCCCAATCTCAGCCCCACTCCGAGCCAAGCAACGGCGATCGCCCGTCAGTTTTTGGCCCAACGGGAGCAGTTTGGCGCGTGTCAGGAAGAATTTCGGCCCATTGATAGCCAAGAGGCGGCGATCGCCTATCCCATCGATGCAGACACCTATTTTGTCCAAGTGCAGTGCTTTTTAGCGGCCTATCAAGGCAATTACGAATTTTTTGCCTATACTCCAGCCAACCAGACCGCCCAGCGCCTGACCGTGACCCAATACACCCAAAATGAACAAGGCCAGTGGCAAAAAGCCGAACAGACCTCTGTGGGTGGGCTACCGACCTATGACCCAACGACCAAAACCCTGACCATCAACAGCAAATATCGAGGACTGGGGGATTGTGGCGCGATCGGGACTTATACCGTTGCCGCCAAGACGTTGAAATTGACCGAGTTTAAGGCCAAGCCAACCTGCGATGGCAAAATGGAACCGTTTTTACCCGTGTATCCTGTCACTGTATATCCTCAGTAACGGGCCTCCACCCAGGTTCAAACAAGCAAGCTGCCGCTGGTGCATCGCCAGACAGAAAGGGATTAGGCTGGGGTTGCAAGCGCACTTGAAACACCTTGGCAAAGGCGATCGCCACTTGCTGTTGCACCGTGGCCAAGTCAAGCTCAGGCACCCACTGGGCCAAACTGCCCACGGCTTTGTCGGCAATTCCGCAGGGCACAATCTGGTCAAAACCGCTCAGATCGGGGCACACGTTCAGCGCAAAGCCATGCATCGTAATCCAACGGCTGACCTTAATCCCGATCGCCGCCACTTTGCGATCGGCCACCCACACCCCAGTTAACCCAGGAATGCGATCGCCCACCAGCCCATACTCCGCCAACACCTGAATTACCACAGCTTCGAGTTGGCGCAGATACCAATGCAAATCTTTCTGGTAATGGGCAAGATTCAAAATCGGATAGCCCACAATCTGCCCCGGACAGTGGTAGGTCACTTCACCACCCCGCTCAATCCGCACCAAGTCATGGGAACTCGTGGCTGGGTCAAACTTGAGAAATTGCTGATCCGACCCTTGCCCCAGGGTATAGATCGGCGGATGTTGCAACAACAGCAACGCATCGGCCAGGGCGGGATTGGCTTTCCGCGCCGCCACTTGCGATCGCTGCCACGCCCACGCTACCCGATAGGGCACCAGTCCGGCCTGGAAAAAGTGACACTGACGCTGCATCCCCACCTGTATCTCGCAATTTTGGTTGCCTGCCAATGGCCTTATGGTACAAGTCTGGTACAAGGGCGATCGCCCCTACCAATCCCCGGTAACACGCAAACTAATACTTAACCGTATTCTTTAACTTGTCTATAGATTCTTAGAAATATAAATCCCCAACTATTCAGAATCCTTCAAAATCGGGTTAGAAGCAAGAGGGAATCAACGGAATTCCGGCCTAATTTGCCTCAGTTAAAATCAAGAATTATCAACGCTTGCAAATCATTTTAAAGCCGACTGTTGTAAAGAATACAAAGTGCTAGGGTGAAGTTAAGACCCACCTAGGGTTACGTTAAACAACCCAGTTTCTAGGGGAGGAAACTCCATGAAGCTTGTCATTCAGGGCAAAAACATTGAAATTACCGACTCCATTCGCGAATATGTCAATCAAAAAATTGAAAAGGCGATCGCCCACTTTCAGACCATGATTACGGAAGTTGATGTGCATCTGTCGGTAGCCCGTAATCCCCGAATAAACTCCAAGCAAGTGGCAGAAGTTACGGTTTATGTGAACGGTGCGGTGGTACGAGCTGAAGAAGGCAGTGAAACGCTCTACGCAAGTATCGATTTAGTCGCCGACAAAATTACGCGCCAATTACGGAAGTTCAAAGAAAAACGCCGCAGTAAGCAGCACCAACCCGTGAAAACGGCAGAAGCCCTAGGGGATCAACCCGTGGTGACAGAACTGCTGCCCGAACGTGAACCCGAATTGCCGAGTCAAGTCGTGCGCACCAAGTACTTTGCGATGCCACCCATGACCGTGCAAGATGCCCTGGAACAGCTTGAATTAATCGATCACGATTTCTATGTCTTTTGCAACGTGGAAACGGGTGAAATTAACGTCGCCTATGAGCGGAACCACGGGGGTTATGGCATTATTCAACCGCGTAAAGGGAACGGCCATACCCATCATCACAACAACCTGCAAACCAGCAACGGAAAGCATTCCCCCGCTGACGAGCTAGACAATGTGCCTTTAGCACAAACCTGATGTTTAGTTGACTTGACGTTTAGTTGACGGGCAACCCTGTCACCTCCAGACCGTCCAAGCGATCGCTGCCCGATCAATGCCGCGATCGCCCCTTGGGCGGTTTCTTTAGTGGTCAAACACAAGCGGCATACCCAACGCTTTCAGAAACCGCTGACGGTTATTCTGTAGTTAAGCTGGAGTTAATCACCAACCCTACTCCGGGCTGAGAATAACAGCAATGATGATTGCAGCGATCGCAAATACAATAGCGGCCATAATAATTCCCGCAGCCACATTCCCATCCCGAATTTCAGCGCGATAATCAATAGGATCTAGGGTGTCAAACAAGCGCAAACAGCCATAAAAAATTACCACAGCGAAAATTGACCAACCCGTTGTTTCAGCAAGTTTGAGTAAAAAAGGCATAACTCTCCCTGGATGGCATTTTCTAGTCCGAATTATTATTGCACCATACGCCCTGCTCACTGCCTAAGATTATGGCCTCCCCTGCACAAATTCATCGCGTCGGTCGGTATACAGACCCATTCTTTCATCTCCTATGGCTCATTACAGGTGGCATGATCGCTGCCTTAATCATCGGAACAGGTTGGGGCAAAACCCTCCTCTCAACAACGGTGCGCGTCACGCCAGACCAACCCTATACATGCCCCCCCATCGAACTGCGGTCTAACGCGATCGGAGCCTTCCGGGCAGATGTCGAGGCGATCGTGCCCACCAATCGCTGGCTCACCTACGAACTCCAACTCAAAGACGCTCAAGGTCAAGTCATCCTCAGCGCCTTGAAGCAAGCCTGGGCAGAAAGTGGCACCTGGTCAGAAGAAGGCGAAAGCGGCAGTTGGGCCGAAAATGACCTGTTGGCGGGCTTAGATGTCCGGGCGGGCAAAACCGAACCCGTCACCCTAACCCTCGCCGTTTTGGACTATTCCGACACGAGCGGCCAAGAGTTGGAACAACCCGTCAGCTTTACAATCACCGTCACTGAAGGGGCCGTAGACACCCGCTATCTTTGGGCTGGCTTGGTCGGCACCACACTGCTCGGCCTGCTGGCCTCCTTTAGTTTTGGAAAATCTGGGCGCTTGGTCATCCAGCGGCGCACCCCGGATAGCGAAGTCGGAGGCCGCGCCATCTTAGGTGGAGCCAAAAATTTGGTGCGCGTTTATCTTTACATCAAAGCCGATCGCAGTGCCCCGCCAAATCTCACGGTGCAGCTATCTATCACTGACAGTAACGGCACAGAAATCTACAACAATCATCACACCGTGAACTTGCAGCAACAGAAATCCGATGGGAAGGTCACCTCGGCTCGAGGGCAACTTTGCAAGTTTTTTGAGTTAGCTCCCCGCGATTCTTACAAATTTTATGCGATCGTTTCTCCTGCCAACTCCATTGACAATACCAAAATTCAAGTGCGGGAAAAAAGCCGGACACTGTGGCCAGTCGAGGTAACGACCATTCAAGCATCGCTATAATCTCCACGGTTCTTTCATCGATTCAACAGGTTATGATTACTAAAATTTTTGTGGCGATCGCGATCGCCATTGCAGCGTTCACCCTCACAGCGGGATTCGGCCAACAGGCGGCGGTCGTCTTACGCCAAGAACAACAAACCCAATATTGGCCCCGTCGTGGCACCCAGTTATCCGGTGTGTATCAAGGGAACAGATGGGTTCCTTCTTCGGTTCGCAGTTCTTACAGTAACTTTCGGGGCGGCGGCCCTGCTTCCGGCAAATAATGCCGCCCTGGCGATGGGCTTCAGGGCGGCAGCGTTTGGGGCAAGGGAGCGGTGGTACTCAACCACTCCAAAAATCGGTCACTCAACTGTAGTCTATTGTTTGTGATTTACCTGTTTTTATTCTCCTCTTATGGAACCAATTGGGGCGATCGCCACTGCTACATCCAAGGCCCACTTTAGTCGCCGCCAACGACGCTTATTACTGGTAACAGCCGCGATTTCTTCCAGTTGTAGCTTAGCGGTTGAATTACTCCTAGGCACTCTAGCAAGCTATTTAGTTGGCAATCAGGCACTCTCCTATGGCGTTGCCGTTGGTGGTTTTTTAGCCGCAATGGGCTTGGGTGCTTATTTGAGTCGATTTATTGCTCCAGACGAGCAAGAATCAGATTACTACAACCAATTAAAACAAGCGTTTATCCGCCTCGAACTGGGGTTAGCCCCATTGTGCGCGATCGCCCCCCTCGGCTTATTTACCTTGTTTGTTGTTGATGGCCCCTTTTGGCTGGCCCTGTTTCTTGCGACCCTCATTTTGGGCACCTTATCTGGCATGGAATTGCCCTTGCTGACTCGCCTGCTCGAACGCGATGAAGGGCTGAAAGATGCACTAGCCGGAGTCTTAGCCTTAGATTACGTTGGGGCGTTGGTTGGCTCCCTGGCGCTTCCCGTGCTCTTGTTGCCGTGGCTTGGCTTATTTCCTTCGGCGGTGTTAATTGGGGCAGTCCAGGCGGGGCTCGTCGTCGCGATCGGGCTTACCTTCCCCGAACTCAAACGCTGGGGCCGAGTTGGTTTAGCTCTCATGATCGGGTTATTGCTCTTCCTACCAATTGTCGTGCCCTTGGGCGATCGCCTCGAAAACTCCCTCTACAAAGCACCCGTTATCAGTCGCATTCAAACCCCCTATCAGCGCATTGTCCTGACTCGCCAGGGCCAAGATTTTCGCCTTTTTCTCGATGGTAATTTGCAGTTTTCTAGCCTCGATGAATATCGCTACCACGAAGCCTTAGTGCATCCAGCTTTAAGTGCAAATTTAAGGCTTAGACAAGTTCAAACAAACTCTTTAGATTCCAATCAGACTCCACTAAATCCAGGTCAAGCAAATGCTAGAAGCGTACTAATGTTGGGTGCAGGTGATGGTCTAGCATTACGGGAAGTTTTGAAATGGAAAGATGTCGATCGCGTTGTTTTAATTGATTTAGATCAGGCGATCGTTGACCTTGCTCGTCATCATCCCTTTTTAGTCAAAGCCAACGCAAACTCCTTTGCAGATCCGCGTGTCAAAGTGATTCAAGGCGATGCTTTTATCCAGGCTCCAGAGTTACCCGATAGGTTTGATGTCATCCTTGCAGACTTTCCCGATCCCGATCGCCCAGCCCTGGCCAAACTCTATGCCCAAGGTTTTTATCAACGGTTACTGAACCGCCTCGCTCCTGATGGCATCTTTGTCACCCAAGCCTCCAGTCCCTTTTTTGCGCCCCGAGCGTTCGCTTGCATTGCTGCCACCCTCCAGTCGCTCCACCTCCACACCTATCCCTATCTAGCAGATATTCCCAGCTTCGGCCCGTGGGGGTTTGTGTTGGCCGCGCGATCGCCCCTCACGTTTGATCAACTTGACCTTCCGGTGCCGACCCAATTTCTGACTAAAACATTAATTCCAACCTTGTTTGAACTACCCAAAGATATTGTTTTAGACCATGTAGAAGTGAATCGTCTAGCTCATCCAATCATTGTTAAGTATCAAGATGATCCCCGATGGTCAGCTTATGATTAACAATCATAGTTACTCAACTGAATTCAGCTTTGAAATCAGCTTTATAACTGAATTGGATAACGTCTAAATCTATTCAAAATTGTGTCGATTAAAATCAATTAAAACTGATTTAAGGAGAGTGATGGCAATGCTCACATTAGTGTGGTTAGGAATCGTCGCGATCGCGATTGGGGCACTGATGTTAGTGCTTTGGTATCAACAACAGCAAAATATTCCTATCGCACCGCCAACGGCCAACCAAATCCCCCTTAAACGGGGTTTCTTTACATTGCAACTGGGCGATATTGTGCAATACGAAGGGATTGATTGGGTCGTCGAAGAGCGCCTATCCTACGAAGAAGAAGGCGACGTCTGGTTTGACTATTTGCTACAAGATCAAGACACGATCCGCTGGTTATCTGTGGAAGAGGGCGATCGCGTGGAAATCTGTTGGATGGAAACCATCACCGATTTAGAAGTGAGCCACCACCCCCCCGCCCAACTGACCTACCAAGGACTCACCTATCGCCGCCGTGAATCTGGCGTTGCCCTCATGACGAAACTCGACAGCCGCGCCAGTCACCACTCTGTGACCTGTCATTACACTGACTACACCGCATCCAATCAGCACATTCTGTCCGTCGAACGGTGGAATGGGGATGTAGAAATTACCGTGGGCAAGCAAATTCCAGCGAGTGCATTAGTCTTGCTACCGGGAGATGGCCACAGGGTTTACAATGACTGAGCAACTCCACTCTCATCACTGGTCAGCCATTTTGCAGGCTTCGCCAACACTGAAGACTTGGACAGAGACTCAGTTTTTAACCGCACTTAAAACCTCTGTTCAAACCGTTGGTCTAACGCCAATTAGCCAGACTGGATTTACCTTTGCACCCCACGGCGTTTCAGTGGTTGTTCTGTTAGCCGAGTCCCACGTTGCCCTGCACTATTGGCCAGAAAAAGATAAAGTAACAGTTGACATTCATATTTGTGATTATCAGCAAACTAATCGACTTAAAGCAGAACAATTAACCCATTTACTCACCCAATGGCTCAGCGAAACGTCTGGGCACTGGCATCGGCTTAGCCTGACCGAATAAGTTTTGATCTAGCGAAATCAGCCTAATTAGAGCATCATTCAAGCCTCAGTTACGACTTACGATCGCAATCAATCAGAACCAGAAATTGGACTCACTTTAGCGCGATACAACAGAGTTAAACCTTGTCGATAGCCAGTATAGCGAACTCGCACCCGATCGCCGATCGCCGCCTGACCATCCATCAACTGATGCAACTTCGGATCATATTCCACCTCAGAACCAACCGGGGCGATCGCCTCAATTCCCCATGCTTGCAAAAGCTGATCGAGGGGTCGGAGCAAGGGCAGCAGGCGCACTGCCGGAGCCTGGGGATTTTGTTGGGCAGCATAGGCCGCTGTAGGCCACTGCAACAGCAGGGATTCCAATGTCTGAATCGTCTGTCGTTGAAACTCCTGTTCTAACTGGTCGGCCTGGGTGGTCAGTTGCCCTTGCAGGCGATCGTACTCTTGGCGTAGAGCCTGGAAGGATTCAGGAGTGGGTACAGATGGAGCGCACGCTTCGTGCTGGGCAGCGTTTTTTGGGGATGCCGCCATGAATTCGTTCACCAACTCAAACCAGGATATTTGCAGACATTCACTCAGTTTCACCAGCGTTTCTACCGTCATTTTTTGCAGTTGGCCCTGCCGCAGATGCCGAATTTGAGTGCGCGATACGCGGGCTGCCGTGCTCAAGGCTTGGAAACTCGGTAAACCAACCCGTTCCATGTGGACACGCAGTTGGGCGGTGTAATCCGGGGTGGTAGCAGCCATAGAATCGCGATCGCCCTGGGCTAAATATCGCTATTGTGCAAGATTCCTGCCCCTTCCTCAAGCAGGGTGGGGGCAATGCCACCGCGCCCCAGCCCATGCCCCCAAGCCAGACAGAGTGTAGGAAGATAAAGATATTGAAAGTTCAAGATATCAAAAGTTCAAGATATTAACAGAACAAGACAGCAGACCCATAAAAAGATAGAGGGAACGGATGACAGAGCGACAACCCAAAATCATCGTTGTTGGTGCCGGATGGGCAGGACTGGGGGCAACAGCCCATCTCGTGCGCCAGGGATATGACGTGACGCTGTTGGAGGCGGGAGCCTATCCAGGGGGCCTGGTGGCAGGGTGGCAAACCGCCCAGGGACGCTCCGTCGAAGCCGGGATTCATGGCTTTTGGTATCCCTACCGCAATATTTTTCGCCAGGTAGAGCAATTGGGCCTGCGCCCGTTCACCCCGTGGACTCGCTCCTCCCAATATTCCCCCGCCGGACTGGAAGTGGAATCCCCCATTTTTCAGGATGAGCCGCTGCTCCCCACGCCCCTGGGCACTTTTTTGTATACCCGCTTCAAACGGTTACCCTTGAGCGATCGCCTCTCGGCTTTACCCTTGCTCTACAGTCTGATCGACTTTGATCATTCAGACGAAGCATGGCGACGCTATGATGCGATCACCGCTCGGGAGTTGTTTAAACAATTTGGGGTCTCCGCACGGCTATATCGAGAAGCCTTTGAACCCATGCTGTTGGTCGGCTTGTTTGCCCCCGGAGAACAGTGTTCCGCCGCTGCGGCTCTAGGGATGCTCTACTACTTCATTTTGGCCCACCAGCCCAACTTTGATGTGGTGTGGTGCCGGGGCACTGTCGGCGAGCAGATTTTTCGTCCGTGGGTAGAGCAAATTGAACAACAAGGTGGGAAAGTACGAACGCATCGGCGGGTGACTGACTTAATCCTCAGCCCGGAAGATGTCGAATCCCTGGATAAAACTCATCCCCGCATCACCGGAGTCGTTTGTGGAGAGGAACGCTTCGAGGCAGATGCCGTCATCTTTGCTGTTGGTGTCACGGGAATGCAAAAAATCATTCAAGGGAGTGCCACGCTCCGGCAATTTCCTGAATTTTGCGCTGTCATGAACTTGGGCGCGATCGATGTCTTGGCGACACGCCTCTGGTTCGATCGCAAAATATCCGTGCCGCTCCCTTCCAATGCGTGTTTTGGGTTTGATGCTACTACGGGTTGGACGTTCTTCGATCTCAACGCCTTGCATGATGAATTTCAAGCTGCATCTGGCAGTGTCATTGAAGTTGATTTTTACCATGCCAATCAACTGCTGCCCTTGAGTGATGAGCAGATTCTGAGCAAAGTCCAGCGGGACTTAACAACTTGTATTCCCGCGTTTGGGGCCGCCAAAATTATCGATAGCAGTGTGATTCGGTTGCCCAAAGCCGTGACCCACTTTGCGCCAGGGAGTTACCAGCACTGTTTAACTGGCACGACCGCGATCGCCAACGTGTTTATGAGCGGCGACTGGATTGTAAGTCGGCATGGTTCCTGGTCGCAAGAAAAAGCCTTCGTCACAGGGCTGGAAGCCGCAAACCGCGTGATTGCCACCTTTGGCCAGGGCCAACCAGCCCCCATCATCCCCGTCGAACCGGACGAACCCCATATTCAAGTTGCCCGCACCATGAACCAAGCCATCAAAGCGATCGCCGCCGCCCTCCTGCCCAATCCCTGGCTGCCTTGACATCCCGCGCGCTTGCCGCACCCAACGATCACCCCATTTCCCGCAGGGTGGAATGGGCGTGGAGCAGTTCGAGGACAACGCCGTTTGTCCAGCCAAAGCCCACTTCATTGGAGCTGTAGCCAAAGCAAATTTCCTCAGACACGTTGGAGGAACAACGTTCCACGTCGTATTTTTCGACGATCGCCCCCGTCCGTTCAAACTCTTGGATCACCATTTGGAGGAACTTTGCCGCAATGCGATCGCCCTCGGTGCGGTAGCCATAACGATATAACCCTTGCACCGCAATCAAGGTCAGGGGTGCCCAGCCAAATGGTGCATCCCACTGGTTCCCAGTCACATGGGTACTGGTTAACAAGCCCCCCGGAGCCTCGAACAACTCCAAGTTTTCCACCACGCGCTGAGCCTGGGCCGGTGTGGCAATGCCCAACCACAGGGGATAAAACGTTGTGGCAAAGGCATATTCGCGGCGGCAAGCCGAAGCAAAATGATAATCCAAATACAAACCGCACGTTTCATCCCAAAGGAGGCGGTTAATTTGCGTTTGGCGGAGATCGGCGCGATCGCGCCATTGTTGAGCAATTTCGCCATGCCCAAAATAATCATTAAACCGGGCCAAATCTCGCTCTACTTGATACAGCAAACTGTTCAGGCAAACTGGCGCATAGTGGACGATATCAACGCTGAAAGGGCCGAAGCGATTGGAAATATCAAAACCCGACTCCCGCATCGAGCGATCGCCCTTGTAGAACAAGTCAGTCAATTCTCCCCGCTCTGCGTCATAAAACAGGCTGAGGTCATAATCGGGCACCTCAAACCGCTGGTAATACTCTTGCACGCGATCGTAGTGGCTCTTGCCCGCTTCGTCTTGCTCTGAAAACAATACCTCTGGCGCAGGCCCGTTACCCAAGGCAAAATAGCGCGATAAGCCCGTGCCCGCATTTAAATGGGGCGGCACGACCCAATAGTAATAAAACTGCTCCAGCAGGGGCAAAGCTTCCGCCAGCCATTGATCATCTTGGGTGCGATCAAACACTGCCGCCACCATTTGAGTCAAAATTGGGGGTTGCGATCGCGACAACATATAGGTTCGGTTTGCATTCAACACCGTGCCATAGTGCTGCACCTCGTAGAGCAACTGATCGACCTGACTTTTGGCCAGTTCCAATTCATCATCCCGGAGCAAGCCCAACAAAATGAAATAACTATCCCAGCCATACATTTCATTAAACCGCCCACCCGGCACCACATAAGAACCCGGCAAATACAAAATCCCATGTTGGCGAATCAAGTCTGCTTCAATCGGTAACGTGCGCACCTCAACTTGCTTAATCTCATCCTCAGCCAGGGCTTCACGTAATTCTCGGTGCACTTTTTGGCAGTCTTCCCGAGGCGAAATGTAGATATACCAACGATCATTCGCAGAGTGGGCCAACTTGGAATCTTGGGCGAGATCAAGCAAATGAGCTTGCGATCGCGTGAGTTTAAACCAAGTTTGTTTAATGTAGGTACGAATTGCTTGAATCTGTTCAGGTTGAATACTATGCATATCACTATGAGTGTTTTGACTTAAACCTTAACCGAACTAAGCCTGACCAATCATCAAAGCAACAGGGAAGTGTGCTAAAGCATCACCAATCATCAACACGCGATCAAGTTCAATCGCTTGATTTGTCAACACATTTTTCCAAGTCAATTTCGTATCTGTTGGAATATACACACTGGTATCTTGCCAAACAGCTTCACCCAGGGGAGCGGCCCCCGCCGGGAGAAGGGAGGTTAGAAAACGCGGCGCGATCGCCACGGCCACTTGCTTCCCATAACGACGGGCAAAAGCAATGAGGTGATGAGCATGGGGGCCACGAATTTCCAGTTGCAGATAGTCCCCTTCCAAAAATAACTCGCGATAAGCCTGACGAGCTTGCAACCCTTGCCACGTCAGGAATAGCTTAATGCGGCCATCGGCTTTGTGTTCCAGCAAATTGTGCAACAGGCCGAGCATATCGGTTTGGGCGTGCTCCCGCAGTTCCTTAAGCTGGTGATGGCGCAGGGTGAAATCCACTGGGCGACGGTTATCCGGATCCACCAAACTCAACTCCCACAGTTCTGTGCCTTGATAGAAATCGGGCACACCGGGGGCCGCCAACTTCAGCAACACCTGCGACAACGAGTTGAAAATGCCGTATTGGGCAATGCGCTGTTGAAAGGGCAAGAAAGTCGCCAAAAATTGCTCCGACACAGTTGGATCAAGCACCTGGGCAATGAACTGCGTCAAGGTCATTTCGTATTCATCATCAGGACGCAACCAGGCTGTGTGTACCTTGGCTTCACGAATAGCTTTGATCGCATACTCCTGGATCCGCTGGATAAACTCCTGATCTGGCTGCTCAGCAAAGGGAAATGCACCCACCAGAGTTTGATAAACAAAATACTCGTCGTTGCGATCGGGCAGCGCCACACCATTACGATCGCCTCGAAACTGCTGATTCAGCTCGCTCCAAGTCGTTACCTGGTCTTCCCATTCATCGGGAATTTCCGACAACACATTCAAGCGAGATCGCACATCTTCCCCCCGTTTCGTGTCGTGGGTGGCCGTCGCATTCATCGTATAGCGCCACGTTGTCCGCCGCCGTTGATTAAACGCATGGAACTCTGCCGCCGAAATTCCAAAGTGATCGGGGTTGCCGCCAACTTCATTCAAGGAAAGCAGCCGATTGTACACATACAACGTTGTGTCTTCCACCCCTTTTGCCATCAACGGGCCGCTGTATTGTTGCATTCGCATCACAAAATACAGCCATTGTTCCCGCTCTCGCTGGGGCACAGCTTCATCAAATTCCAATAACAACAACTTTTCAAGAAAGGTCAATTCATGTTGCAGCAAAGGAGCATGTTCTTTTGCCGTGCGAATCACCGCTTGAATACAAGCCCGATCGCGATCGCTGATCCCCTCCGGAGTGATGTATGTCCGATAAATTGGGAATTGCACCAAGACCTCGGCGATCGCCCGCTTCAGGCCATTCAACGTAAAGTCATTGCCGTAGCGATATTGATTCGAAATCGTTTTCAATAAGTTAGCCAGATTGTCTAAGTCACCGGCTAAATTCTTATCTAAAATGAGGTATTTGTTCGCATTCACTAACTCATGATAAACCGATTGCTGATCGGTGAATTTGGCATAAATCTGGTTAAAGCGATCGCGATGCTCAAGCTGACAAAAAAGCCCATTCACATAATTCAAGAATTCATAGCCAGAAGTACCCTGAATTGTCCAATCATCGGGCAAATCTTCACTCAGCTCAAGAATTTTTTCAACTGTGATGTAAGTATCCCCTAGTTTTTCCCGAAGGCGATCGAGATATTGCTTCGGATTATACAAACCATCAATATGGTCAATGCGAACCCCAGTAAAAACCTTCTCCTCTACCAGTTTCTGAATGAGAGTATGGGTGTTATGAAAAACCCGTGCTTCTTCAACTTTTACCGAAATCAGTTCATTCACCGTAAAGAACCGCCGATAGTTCATTTCTTCCGCACCAACTTTCCAAAAAGCAATGCGATAGTATTGTTCGTTCAAAAGGCTATCGAGCAAATTAAAACTATCCGGCTGACCAACTTGCCCGTTGAACGTTGCGATAGTTTCTTGAATGAAAGATTGAATCTGTTCATTCACATCATAAAGTTCCCAAATGAGTCCTTTAATAAACGCAGTTTGATCGCGCCGTTGTTGCCCCACCAAGTCGCTCGAAATGTTTTTGAGGATATACAAAATCCCCAGTAATTTAATGAAATCAGGATGATTACGGCCCAAACTACGGGTTAATTTGCCCAAATTATGGGTTAACACTTTGGGGTAGGATTCCAGCCGGAGCGGGAGTTTGAGGTTGTAATAGTTCACGCTCAAGCCCGATTGATCGTACTGGAGCTGAATTTCACCATTTTCTAGACTTGCACCATAAAAATTCCCCAACAGTGGCACCAAAATGCGATCGCGACTATTAGCAAAGGGCGAATTCCAACACAAATCAAAATAGTCTGCATAGTCCGAGTCGGGGCCATGCTCCAAAACATCCATCAAATAGGCGTTGTCGCTGGAGTAGGCCATGTGGTTAGGCACAATATCTTGCACCCACCCCACCCCCAAGGCTTGCAACCGCTGCACCAACCCATCAAACTCAGCCACGGTGCCCAATTCGGGATTAATCTGTGTCGCATCGACCACATCGTAACCGTGGGTACTGCCCGATCTCGCTTTGAAAATGGGCGACGCATAGAGATCCGAAATCCCCAAATCGGCCAGATAGGCCGCGATCGCCGCTGCATCATCAAACCGAAAGGCCGGAGAAAATTGAATCCGATAGGTCGCTGTAGGAATCTTCATAATCACCACCAGAAGGGAGCAAAGACAGAGGACGGAACACCGTGTTAGGCCGAGGGCGCACGGTCAAAGCGATAGGCCACTAAACTCATCGGCTGGATGGTGAAAGGTTCGTTGACATTCAATATTTCCGGTGCTTTCGAGCCTGGGCCGGCCCATTGGGTATCCGCCGAATCAACTTCCTTATAGGCCACGCGATCGCAGGGTAAGCCCAAAGTCGTCGGTGTAGGGCCAAAGTTGAGGGCCAGCGTCCACTCTTGGGTCGCGTTCCAGCGAGAAATCCACACAATGCGGTTTTCCTCGTCACTGCTGGCCTTGAGGCTGCCGCGATCGCGAGTCAGCAACACCGGATGGGACTGCCGCAAGTCAATCAAACGGCGATACCATTGCAGCAAAGCATGGTGGGTTCCGGTTTGGCGCAATTCCCAATTCAGCTTACAGCGCAAAAATGTTTCCACCGCTTCGGGATCGGGGGGATCGTCCGCATAATGGAACGGCTCAAATTCTCGCTTGCGGCCCGCCCGGACGGCCTCGATCAAATCAGGATCGCTGTGACTTACAAAGTAGATAAACGGAGCCGTTTCGCCATATTCCTCGCCCATAAACAACAAGGGCACAAACGGCGCTAGCAACACTGCACCCGCTGCCAGTTTCAAGCCTTCAAAGGAAATCCGTTGGGATAGCCGTTCGCCCTTCATCTGGTTGCCGATCTGATCATGGTTTTGGGCACAGACAACAAATTGCACCGGGGCGCGATCGCGACAGGGCATCCCATGCTGCCGCTGGCGAAAGGGGGAAAACTTCCAGTCATAGACAAAGGAATCTTCGTAGGCTTTAGCCAAGTCGGCACAGCGCCCATAATCGCTGTAGTAACCCACGCGATCGCCCGTCAACAAGGTATGCAAGGCATGGTGAAAGTCATCGCTCCACTGGGCATCCAGGCCATAGCCCCCCTGGCTCGGCGGACGGATGATCCGTGGATCATTCAAATCACTTTCCGCAATTAAATACCGCTTGTATCCCGTTTCGTGGGCAACCAATTCCACGGCTTCCGCCAACTCTTGCAGGATATGTTTAGCCCCAAAATCATAAATTGCCTGAATGGCATCCAGCCGCAACCCATCAAAGTGAAACTCCCGCAACCAGTACAACGCATTTTGAATCACAAACTGCCGCACCGCCGGACTGTGCGCCCCATCAAAATTGATCGCGCCGCCCCACAGAGTGTGATAGGTTTCGGTGAAATAGGGCGCAAACTGGCCACTGTAATTGCCTTCTGGCCCCAAGTGGTTGTAGACCACATCCAAAATGATGGCCATATCCAACCGGTGGCAAGCATCCACTAATTGCTTCAGCTCCGCAGGCGTGCCATAGGAATTTTGGACAGCGAAGGGATAAACTCCGTCATAGCCCCAGTTACGATAGCCCACTGCCGGGTCAGTTTGGGTATCGCCGGGAAATTGGGCGATCGGCATCAGTTCAATGGTGTTAATTCCGATCGCTTTGAGATCGGGTAACCGCTCAATCATGGCCGTGAACGTTCCCGCTGGGGTAAAGGTGCCCACATGCACTTCGTAGATGATCATGGTTTCGAGCGGACGACCTTGCCAAGCTGCATCCGTCCATTCAAAGCTGGGATCAATCACGGCTGACGGGCCATGCACCCCCAACGGTTGATAGTAGGATGCTGGATCCGGCAGACTAGATTCGTCATCAAAGCGATAGCGATAGTGGGTACCAGGGGGCACAGCCTCAACCTGGGCTTGCCAATAGCCCGCCGCCAGCGGTTGCAGGGGAATCAGCCGGGAGGGTTGGGTATCCAATTCAACAGCGATCGCTTGGCGCAACGGAGCCCAAACGGTAAATTCACACTGCTGATTGCCTAAGTAATTTGCGCCAATTCTCATGCGGGTTTCATGTTTCGCGATGTACGGTTTTTACCAAGTGACTGAATGTTGTAGATTTCGGCCCAACCGCTTAAGCTAATACATAAGCCAGCTTAAGCAATAGCTTCCGCCATCGAGCCGCTCTATTTGATTAACCTGACACACTCTTGCAAGCCAATCGCCCGAATGCCTCAGCCCATTTGCCGACTGCCTTGCGCCTCTAGGTTGACCAAGACCAGATAGACAAATAATCGATGGGTATCGCCATTGATAGGAACATGGGCTGGGCTGTGACAGATCAAACAATTGATGTCTCAACAACTCAAGGAAAACCAGTTGTTGTCGCGATCGATGATGACGAAGATAATCTTTTACTATTGCGATATACGTTAGACCAGCTAAACTGCACTGTGGTTTGTTTAACCGATAGTCGCTTGGCACTACCGTTGATCAAAGCTAATCCTCCAGATTTGATTTTGTTGGACATTTTGATCCCCGAATTGAGTGGGTTTGATGTCATCAAGTTCATTCAGGCTGATGTTGCCTTGCGCCAAATCCCTGTCATTGCGGTCACAGCGTTGGCTAGCATCGAAGATCAAGAGCGGATTTTGGCAGCGGGTTTTACCGATTATTTGGTTAAGCCCTTTTGGCTCGATACCTTGCTGACGATGGTGCGTGACTATTTAGGGCTAGAGCCTTATCTGTAGCTGAAGGCAGAGCTACGGGCGATCGCCCTCTCTGTTGCCGCCAGCCCCAACCCCCACAACCCCGAAGCACCACTGCGTCCAAGCACGAGCCGCAATCCATCAAACAGGCTGAGATCAGGCCACCCGGCTTGTCTTCAACTTAGGAATGGATTCGGGATTACGCACGGGGGGCGTGCTCGACAAAATCACAATAATGCCGGTACGCCCCGTTTCCAAAGTGGCATCGGCCAGAAAATCAATCACTTGTACGCTTAAGATTTGCTCAATCAACGCTTTGAGTTGAGGTTGGATGGCATCATCAATCCCTTCTCGCAACTGTTTAACCAATTCAGCTTGACCATCTTCTGCTAACAGTTGTTCAGGTTGTGTAATCGAGTTTTCAATGATGATGGCCAACTTTTCATCGAACAACTGGCAGGTTACTTTACCTGGTTTATGCCCCAAATGTTCTCGATATAGGGCTTGAATTTGTTGTGAGAGCGATCGCTCCAGTTGCCCACTCGTTGGATTCATAGTTTGCATTGTGACACTCCATTAATCGTGGAAAAATAGTGAAGGACAAACGGGAGTGGTAGGTTTTGAGCACTCAACTTAGCTAGGATTTTCTAACTCTTTTGACTGAACCCAACCAGGTCATGCCGTCGGCCAGCCAAGAGTCTATCAACCCCAGATTTGTTGCGTGCTCTGGACAGTAAGCTTAAGCGCTCTATTTATCTTTCCCCAGTACCTTAGGGCAGATTTAGCCCCCTTTTTGACGAAGTGACCTTGACTGACAGCGGTATGTCATCGGTCTGTTGGGAGGGCAAAAGCCTGGGCCAGAGCACGCAGCAATTTCCCTCAAAGGTCAGTTGTCTAGGGGTCTTCCGTGATTTTGCCGTTGCACGGGGGCAGGACGGAAGCGGAGGATTGCACTAGGTTTAGATAAAAAATTTTGGCTGGGCGCAAATTGGCATCATGGATTTCCAGTTAACTAGCTGGCTCTGAGGGCCTCGGCCCGGGTGAATGCTGGCCCCCTCGCCGGAGAGTCAAGGGCGATCGCGGCCTATCTCTCGCTGCCGACAACTTAATTACAGCAATTCAGCAGTGATCTCCGGCAAGTCAACCCGTAACTCTAACTAGAGAGTGAGTGAGTAAAGGAACGGCGTTCGGTACGCTAGTGGTAATCCCAAATATAAATAATGTTTAAGCTATCGACCCCAGACAACTTAAGAGTATCTGCATAATCCCCAACCTACTCCGTAAAGCCTTTTAGGCTAAAGGTTACAGGTATTATCCAATACCCTCGGCATACGAGGCGTTGATCGCGTGTTATGAATGAAACCTTGAAAGTTCTAATTGTTGATGACGATGAAGTCGATCGAATGACGATTCAGAGAGCCTTGCGATCGCGAGAGTCTCCGCTCGCCTTCACCGAGGCTACCTCCTGTGCCACAGCAATGGCTGCCTTACAAACCTATCCCCGCTTTGACTGCTTGTTTTTAGACTATCGCTTGCCCGATGGCAACGGCCTAGAGTTTATTCAACAATTGCGCAACGCTGGGGTGCGGCTTCCTGTCATTGTCCTCACGGGCCAGGGGGACGAGGAAGTGGCCGTCGAGCTGATGAAAGCTGGCGCTTCGGACTATCTCACCAAATCGAAAATTTCCGCCGATACCTTGCCTCGGCTGCTGCACAACGCTGTCCGGCTCCATCGCTCGGAAATGGAAACCGAACGCGCCTACCAAATGTTGCGCCATACCAATGAACTGTTAACGCGGCAAAACGAGAAATTATTAGAACAGCAGCAAAAAATTCAGATGCAGAATTTGCAGTTGCTGGAGGCATCTCGGCTTAAATCAGAGTTTTTGGCGACCATGTCCCATGAGCTGCGCACGCCCTTAAACGCGATCATTGGTTTTTCCCAAATTTTATTGCGCCGCAAACAATCACTTGATGCGAAACAAGCTGATATGGTAGGGCGAATTCTTGGCAATGGGAAGCACCTTTTGGAATTAATCAGTGACATTCTAGATTTTTCTAAAATTGAGGCAGGTCGCTTAGAACTGTCTGTTGAAACTCTAGATATTAAACAATTAATTGAAAATACAGTTTACGATTTGCAGTCGTTGGCTGAGCAAAAACAATTGCCCCTCACAATTGAGATGGATCTATACGATCCCCAAATTGTGAACGATCGCCATCGGTTGCGCCAAGTTTTAATTAATTTACTATCTAATGCAATTAAATTTACGGATACGGGAGCTGTCAAAATTCTTGTGACCGAACCATCACCCCAAGCGATCGCGATCACTATCCAAGACACAGGGGTGGGAATTGAAACAACCCAACTCCCGTCTATTTTTGAACCGTTTCGGCAAGTTGATCAATCCACCAGTCGCCGTTACTCTGGTTCTGGTTTAGGCTTAGCCATTACAGCTTCTCTGGTGCACATGATGGGTGGACAAATCACCGTTAAAAGTGAAATCAATCGGGGAACCGAATTTTGTGTGACTTTACCCCGGCATTCTCAAGATGTGACCAATGCCACAGTTGCCGATCATATTAAATACCTCGTTGAATCCAATCGTTCTTTTCAAATTGATCAACCTTCAATACAGGCTTCGATAAAACAGAATACATAGTAACCAACCCATCATGTTGTCATCTTTAGACTCTTTTGATAACTCTCAATTTTCGATTCTCGCTGTTGATGATTCCCTCGATAATCTAATTCTTTTACAAACATTATTAGAAGACGAAGGTTATACGGTCGAGCTGACTGAAAGTGGACAAGAAGCCTTACAAAAAGTCAAGCAAAATCCACCGCACCTCATCCTATTAGATGTCATGATGCCCACGATGGATGGGTACGAAGTTACTCAGCGGATCCGCCAGGATGCGCGACTTCCCTTTATTCCCATTTTGCTCATTACGGCTCACGATCGCTCCAGTGTGGTGAAAGGCTTAGACAACGGAGCTGACGATTTTATTCGTAAACCCTTTGACATGGAGGAACTGCTCGCCCGAGTGCGATCGCTCCTGCGCTTGAAACATAGCATTGACGAGCGCGAAGCCATGATTCAACAACGGGAAGATTTTGTCTCCCGCTTAACTCACGATCTGCGCACCCCCCTCGTTGCCGCCGATCGGATGTTTCACCTCATGCAATCGGGGTCTTTTGGCCCACCCTCTGATGATATGGTCGAAGCATTGAACTCAATTATTCAAAATAATCAGAATTTGCTGAGCATGGTGAATATGCTCTTGGAAGTGTATCGCCACGATGCTGGCCAAAAGAAACTCACCTTCGTTGCCTGTCATCTGCCCACTCTGCTGCAAGAAGTCGTGGGAGAATTAGCCCCTTTAGCAGAAGAAAAAGGGTTAGACCTGATTCTCGAATTTGCGGGTGAACCCAAAGGCCGTCCGCCCCTGGAGCAGGTGTTTGGCGATCAACTGGAATTGCGCCGCGTGTTTACAAATTTGGTTGGCAATGCCATCAAGTTTACGGATCAGGGCAGCGTTTTGGTGCGGATGCAGGGAATGGGCAACACTGAAGCGGGCGATCGCTGGGTCGTCATTGAGGTTGTAGATACTGGCCCTGGCATTCCGCCAGAGGATCTGGCCGAGTTGTTCCAGCGATTTCGCCACGGCAACCACCGACGGGCTGGCAGCGGCTTGGGGTTGCATCTGTCCTCCCGCATCGTGGAAGCCCACAATGGATCTCTCACGGTGCAGTCGGCAGTGGAGCAGGGCAGTTGCTTTACGGTTAAGTTGCCAGCGCCCTGAGGTAGAGCGATCGCGGGAGTCTGTTCACGGTGAATTCATCTCCCCTTGGGAATCTTCCAGGCGTAGATAGCCCCTAAGCCCGACCATAGGCGATCGCCACTATCCTCGGCAGTCTGGTTCCTGGTCGTCCGCAGCCTCCTGGGCCGAAATTGCTTCTAGCAACTCCTCGACGATCGCTTCTGCGGTGATGTCTGGGGGCGCGTGGCCCAACAAATCCGGGGCGATCGTTTCGCTCACGTTTTCCACAGGTTCGCCCACATTTTCCACAGTCTGTTGCCCGCTTTCCCCAGCAGCGTCACCAACCGCAGAAAGCAGGTCAGATTCAGGCTCAGTCAGAGTTTCCAACGCTGGTTCACCCGCTTGGGTTTCCCCAGTTGTCCCCAAATGGTGAAGCGGGGCGATCGCGTCTGGCCCGTTCTCCACAGGTTGGCTTGCAGCATCCAACGGGGTTGTCACCATTGACTCACTCACCGATGTAGCCCCCTTCAGGGCCGATGGCTCAATCGGTTCAAACGGCACTTCAATATCATCCATCGCCGTTACAGGTTGTCCAGCGGCAGCGTCCTGCTCCCGAAACGCCTTCCGCACATAGGGTTTGCGGCCAGTCTGGCTCCCAGACGTCGCCTCCGCTGGCGATGCAGCCCCAGGCACCGGATCCCGAAACGCCTTCCGCACATAGGGCTTAGTCGCTGGCTTGGCTTCTGTGGAAGCAGCTCCCCCCGCCTCAGGGCCAGAGCCAACATTCTCCCGAAATGCCTTCCGCACATAGGGCTTGGTCGCTGGCTTGGCTTCTGTGGAAGCAGCTACCCCCGCCTCAGGGCCAGCCTTGTCCCGAAACTCCTTACGGACATATACAGACTTGTTGGGTTGCTTTTGGGTACGTCCCGGCACAAGCGCCTTCATGGTTTCGGTCACAGCCGCCACCACCGTCATCACAGTCTGCGGGAATGTCGCCCCAGGCCCAGTTGGCGTCCCAGATTTTACCTGCGGTACTCGGGGAGACTGCGCGGCGATCGCCCCAGGCCCAGTTGCCTCGCCTGCCTCCGGTGCTGGGGCCACCGGATTCCCTGACAGCGCCGCCTCTGGCTGAGTTGCCGCGATCGCGGCAGCATCCAACAGCTCATCCCTTTCTAGGGGCACATCTACAGCGGGCAAAGCATAGGCAGGCTCCGTCGCACCGGAATTTTTCAGTTGGGCGATCGCCTCCTGGCCTGCCGTCCCAAATTCCTCCAACTTAGGCGGCACATAGTCCTCATCAGCACTGAGGGTTATCGTCGCAGTCTGGGCTTGCCCTCTACGGGCGATCGCCCCCGTAACGCCCTCCTTAATTTGCACCAAAGTCTTTGAAACCTGACTCACCACCTGCGATCGCCCCGCCGGTGAAGCCAACGTCTCCCAAGCCGCCTGCCACTCCGCCGAAGTCGGCATCGGAGTTTGCTGATCCAGCGGAGCCGCCTGCCGCCGTAACCACAGCGTCTGCCAACCGAGCCAGCCCAACAACGCTACCCCGGCCATCTGCCCCAGCAAAACCCCCCCCGTAATTCGCCCCGCACACACCCATAGCACCAACCCATAAAACAGCCCCACCCCACTCCAGAGCAAGTCATACTTACGGTGCATTTCCGGGAAAAAAAACGCGGCCATGTACAACGCGAAACTGCCCAAACCCACAATTAGTGCCAGAACGTATGCCAGCATACTGCCTCTCCCGCCAATACCTGCGACGATTGCCTCTAAATCAATTTAACAAGTCGAGTGATTACCTATTCACTCTACTCCGGGCACACCATTTTGGGCTTTGAGTTTTGCGACACCCGTCCTCGCCTCCCCTATCTCCCTAATTCCCACTGCCAAAAAGTAGATTTCCAGAGAGTCTTAATGTCTTCTTCCAGGCCAACCCAACTTGGACGGGCTAACCTGAAAGGGAAATGACCGCCCCGGCACCTTGCAGAGTTACCAGAGGGTTTTTATGACACAGCAATTTGGTGTAATTGGTCTTGCCGTAATGGGCGAGAACCTCGCATTAAACGTTGAAAGCAAAGGGTTTTCCGTCGCTGTCTACAATCGCAGCCGCGAAAAGACCGACACATTCATGGCAACCCGCGCCAAAGACAAAAATGTGATTGCAACCTACACCTTAGAAGAATTTGTCGCCGCCTTAGAACGGCCCCGGCGCATCTTAATCATGGTCAAAGCGGGTGGCCCAGTGGATGCCGTCATTGACCAAATCAAACCCTTATTAGATGAAGGCGATGTGCTGATTGACGGTGGCAACTCTCTCTTCACCGATACCCAACGCCGAGCCGCCGCCCTCGAAGCCGAAAACTTTACCTTTATCGGTATGGGCGTGAGCGGCGGGGAAGAAGGCGCACTCCTTGGCCCCAGCCTCATGCCCGGTGGCACCAAGCAAGCCTACGACAACCTGGAAGCGATTCTCACCAAAGTTGCCGCCCAAGTCGATGATGGCCCCTGTGTGACCTACATTGGCCCTGGTGGGGCTGGTCACTACGTCAAAATGGTGCACAACGGCATTGAGTACGGCGATATGCAATTAATTGCCGAAGCCTACGACATCATGAAAAATGTCCTGGGCTTGAGTGCATCCCAACTCCATGACGTGTTTGCTGAGTGGAACCAGACCGATGAACTGGATTCCTATCTGATCGAAATTACTCGCGACATTTTCAAAGTGGCGGATCCTGACACGGGGAACCCCTTGGTTGAAATGATCATGGATGCGGCGGGGCAAAAAGGCACGGGTCGCTGGACAGTGGACACCGCCTTGGAACTGGGTGTGCCGATTCCCACTATCATCGCGGCAGTCACTGCACGGATCATGTCGTCTTATAAGGGCGAGCGCGTGGCAGCCTCAAAAGAAATCATGGGGCCATCGGCCAGTTTTGATGGGGGCGATGTGATGGCCTATGTCTCGAAGGTGCGGGATGCCTTGTATTGCTCGAAGATGTGTTCCTATGCCCAGGGCATGGCGTTATTGAAAAAAGCATCTGAGGTATACGGCTTTAACCTAAATCTGGGTGAATGTGCGCGGATTTGGAAGGGCGGTTGCATTATTCGGGCTGGGTTCTTGAACAAGATTAAGAAAGCGTTTGACGAGAACCCAGGGCTGCCCAATCTATTGTTAGCGCCAGAGTTTAAACAGTCCATTTTGGATCGGCAGGCGGCTTGGCGAGATGTGATCGCAATGGCGGCAAAAGTGGGGATTCCGGTGCCAGCATTCAGTGCCTCGTTGGATTACTTTGACAGCTATCGGCGCGATCGCCTGCCCCAAAACTTGACCCAGGCCCAGCGAGACTACTTCGGTGCCCACACCTACGAGCGAGTCGATAAAGCTGGCGTTTACCACACCGACTGGATTCATATTGTGGACGAAGCCCCCGAACCCGCAATGGCGAAGTAGCGGCGTTTAGTTCATTCGTTTTTGTGCATCAACCATCTCTCAGCAAGTGCGGCCCGGACTCGTTCCACCGCACTTTTTTTGCGGGTAATGAGTTATACGAGTGAGTTAACGGGCTTGTAGGAGTTGAGCAACAGTGAGATCTAGCGCACCGAGGAGGGGCGATCGCAGCTTAGTAGCTTCTCGATAAACCTGTTCCTCATACAAACCTTCCACCCATTCCAAAATCGTGACCTGTTGCTGTCCCGGATCAACAATCCAATATTCGGCAATTCCCCGTGCCGCGTATTCCGATCGCTTGTAGCGATAATCCCGCTTTTCCTGCCCCAGACTCACCACTTCCACCACCAATTCCGGTGGCGGCAGATCCACCGTAACGGTCGATCGCCGTGCCCCTTCTAAGGCGGTAGCTAATTCTTCAGAAAGAATAACCAGATCAGGGATACGGGCTGTAGACCGTCGCCCGCTGACAACGATTTCAGTCCCAATCCTCAGACGATAGGCTGGAATCCCCTGCTGCAAAAAGAAAGCAAATAGAAATGAGGCAATGCGCTGATTCAAATCGCTTTCTGGCGGCATTTCGAGCAGTTCTCCATTCTCCAGTTCGTAGCCACGCTCAGTTCCGTCGTCGTACTCCAAATATTCAGCCAGTGTCATGCGTTGCGTCGCGATCGCCATCCTGCCGTTCCCCCATCAATCTGTTGCAGTGCCTCTATCCTACGCGATCGCCAACGGTACTTTTTGCCTGCCACCCGTGCCCGCGTCTTGCCGCCCAATGCCCCGGATGCAATACCCGATTTAACCGGATGCTTCGTCTTGATCGACCTGCATAGTTTTTAGTGGTGAGAGTGATAAATTAACAACGAACTCTTTTTCCAAAAACTGAATTCACCATGCGTGCTCCCCTGCAACGGCTCAGCCTCGCCACCGCCACCCTTCTGCTGTTCCTCTCCACGCCCCATCTCCCCATCACGACCACCTTCTCTCTCCTCCGTGCTACCGCCCAAACCCCCGACAGCCGTAAAGTCGAAGCAGACCGCCTGTTGCAGCAGGGCATTGAGCAATACCAGACCAGCCAGTTTGCAGCCGCCTTGCAATCCTGGCAACAAGCTCTGCAACTGTATCAGGCGATTCAAGACCGTCAAGGGGAAGGCGCATCCCTCGGCAATCTGGGCGTTGCCTACGCCTCCCTGGGCGACTATGCCAAGGCGATTGAGTTGCACACCCAACATTTAGCCATCGCCCGCGCCCTCCAAGACCGTCAAGGCGAAGGCAATGCCCTTGGCAATCTGGGCAATGCCTACTGGTCCCTGGGCGACTACGCCAAGGCGATTGAGTTGCACACCCAACGTTTAGCCATCGCCCGCGCCCTCCAAGACCGTCAAGGCGAAGGCGCATCCCTCGGCAGTCTGGGCAATGCCTACGGGTCCCTGGGCGACTATGCCAAGGCGATTGAGTTGTACACCCAACATTTAGCCATCGCCCGCGCCCTCCAAGACCGTCAAGGCGAAGGCACTGCCCTCGGCAATCTGGGCCTT
>ERZ1066135.232-NODE-232-length-43094-cov-16.331095_pt1 | contig 43094 bp, 33 predicted proteins | sample MGYA00382782_ERZ1066135 | MGnify/ENA primary metagenome ERZ1066135 (study PRJEB33369, sample SAMEA5778365) | biofilm metagenome | biome: Industrial cooling water; feature: Water cooling tower basin; material: Biofilm | place: United Arab Emirates | collected... | reverse complement strand
CATCGCCGCCATAGAGCGAGTCGTTAGCATCAAGGCCTGACAGCCAATCATTACCCGTGCCGCCATACAGCGTGTCACTCCCATTCGCCCCTTGCAGGGTGTCATTCCCGGCCCCGCCATCCAGATATTTGGCGACACCACTTTCGGCCCCACTGACCACACCGCCAATCAAGGAGTCGTCGCCCGCACCGCCATACAGGGTGTCCTGGTTCAAACCACCATAAATCGTATCGTTGCCAGCACCACCGGAGAGGAAGTCATCCCCATCCCCGCCCTCTACACTGTCATTTCCGGCTCCGCCATAGACCGTATCATTGCCACTGCCACCGAAGACCGTGTCATTGCCAGCCCCCGTGCTGATGTAATTCGCCTCGCTGGTACCAGTAATTTTGTCGTCGCCACTGCCGGTATACACATGTTCAAAGTTGATGGCTGTTTCGCCGCCATAGTTGGTGACCCCAGTGGTCATGTCGAGTTCATAGCCCCCGCTCCAGAAGGTGACATCTAGCGTATCAATCCCAGCGCCACCATCCATCACGTCCAGGCCATAGCCGCCATCGATGGTGTCATCGCCCGCACCGCCCGTGATGGTGTCGAAGTCATCCCCACCGCTGAGGACATCATTCCCGTTCCCGCCACTCAGGGAGTCATTCCCGCTGCCACCGAGGAGCGTATCGTGGCCGTCTTCTCCAATCAGGGTGTCGTTCCCGACTCCACCATCGAGATAGTCGCCGATGCTATCCACCGCCGCGAGGGTATCGGAGTCGAGGCGATCGTCGCCGCTGCCGCCCACCAGGGTATCGGCACCGCCTTGGCCATAGAGGGTGTCGTTGCCACCGTTGCCGGAGAGATAATTATCAACGCTGGAACCAATGATGGTTTCGCCGCCTTGACTACCTTCGACATTTTCAAAATTCGTAATGGTTTCTGTGTTGCCGTTGGTCACAGAAACTAAACCAGTCGTTAGGTTAATAGTGACACCAGACCCAAATGCAACTTCAGAGTAGTCAATGGTGTCGATGCCGCTACCGCCATCATGATTATCAAAGGTAACGTAGTCACTATCGACAATGCGATCGCGCCCAGCGCCGCCACGAGTAAAATCACGACCAACACCACCGTTGAGGGTGTCGTTATCATTACCACCGTAGAGGGTATCGTTGCCGCTGCCACCGTCCAGCGAATCGTTGCCATCTGAGCCATAGACAACATCGTTGCCGCCCAAGGCATCAATGGTGTTGTTGCCGTCATTGCCGAAGAGGGTGTCGTTAAATGGGGTTGCCATGATCTAAGAATTCTCCTTAACAGGTAGGTGTTGAGATTCCCAAACACTGGATTATCAAAGTGGCTGGGAGGGGGCAAACGGTAAACTCCACGGAGTCATCAAGTTGCGCGTGGGAACCGTTAGACAACTCTAGGTTGTTACCCCGCTTCTACGACTGGCACGATCGCGTTATGCGTCAAGGAAAACTAAATAGAAGGTTGTGCGTTAGGATGAGCCAGTCAGGTGATACCTACTCTTCGGATAGCCTTGCAAGTTTTATGCCAATTTCCCTGAAAATTGCCAAAGTCCATGCCAAACTCTGCGGCACCGCCGGCAGCAAACGTGACCAAGTTCCCAACAGAAAAGCCCCAGCCAATGACTGGAGCTTCACCATGAGTAACACTGCCCCACAGGGGAAATGTTTGAAACGATTCAATTAAACAGGATTAGACAGGAACGTTTACCCGCCTTAACCTAGCTCAGAGCTGCGCCACTGCGATCGTATTCCGACATCAAGCTGGCATCAACTTCACCTTGGATTTGATTCCAATAGTTGGAAAGTTTAGCCGAGAAGCCGACTTCAGCGGCAGTCCGGGCCAGTACAGAGTGCTGCCGATTTTTGATTTCCCGATTGTGGTTGAGCATGAGCTGACGAGCTTTCGCTTCAACAGACAGAGCTGGAGTAGCAGCCATCGCAGGTTGAGCGATCGGCGTGGTAACAGGTTCTGGCGCGATCGCTGCTTCTGTACTGTAAGCAGCACCGCGATACTTGAAAATGGCTCCCAAGCGATCAACCTTCGCGACTTCACTGCGTCGATAGGTTGCACCACGATACTTCAGATTAACGGCTGGCCCGGTATACACTGCGGGCGCATCGGGTGCGATTGGAGTGGAATTAGCTTCGTAACAAACACCGCGATAAGAGAGTTTCATATTTCGCCTCCTAGAATCTTGTTGCGATTGATTTGAGGCGCGTTCCTTCGGGATGACTCCCTACTTCCGTCTTCTTAGCAAACTCACCAACCCTTTGATTGAGTTGTCATCGCAAGAAGATGAACGTTTTTGTTTTCTGTATCTATTTTTACAGAATTTTCCGAGAAGTGTCAACTTTTTACATAAGTTCATCTTTGACAGCCTAAGGTCAGGATTTGGGGGGCACCAGGGCAAACTGAAACCTCCCACTGGGTCTGGGTTCTAAGGCTCTTAGCCAACCCTACCAGTAGAAACGGCAACAATGAGGCTGAGGCTAACCCCCACCCGGCCCAAGGCTGGATTGAGGGTGTTTCGTAGCTTTGGCTTTGGCTGCCGTTGTGGATTGGCTATTCCCTACATTCAAAAATAAACGAATCTTTAATTAGACAGATTTTTTAGCATCCACAACGGCCCCTTTGATTGATGTTCTAGCCATCTAATTTTGATGAAATAGAACACAGGTAAGTTAAAGGGAATCAATCCATGCGTAAGCTAAATATTGGTTTAACAGATAGCCAATTGAACGGTGTCATTGAGCTGCTCAAGCATGATCTAGCAGATGCTTATTTGCTACAAATTAAAACGAAAAAGTATCATTGGGATGTGGTTGGCCCCCAATTTATGTCACTGCACAAAATGTGGGAAGAACAATACACCAACTTATCAATGGCCATTGATAGTTTAGCTGAGCGCATTCGGGCCTTAGGTGGCTATCCAGTGGCAACAGCCAAAGAATTTATTGAGTTCGCCACGATTCAAGAAGATCCTGGCCATACCCCCAGCACCACAACGATGGTCAGTAACTTGGTTGATGACCACGAACAGATCATTCGTAATCTGCGTAGCCATATTGATCGATGCAGTGAAGAATTTCACGATGAAGGTACCGCAGACTTTTTGACAGGCTTGATGGAACAGCACGAAGAAATGGCTTGGATGTTGCGCTCTTTCATTGAGGGTGAAGCCGTTCAATCCGATGGGTCGGCACCCTTACCGAATCAGAAAACCACAGTGGGTAGTCGGAATTAATGGGTGGAAGGCGATCGCGAATTGTGCCGTGTTCGTTGAACCATAATTAGAGCCCAATAAATTAAAAAATCCTGGGTTGGTTGGATTTCTCAAGGAGATGAACTAACCCAGGAAATTAAGTTTGCTCAAGTTTGAAAATGAGCGATCGCCCAGATTCAGGCTTTGGGTCGCTCTGTTTGGCGGCCTTTGAAATGATTTAGACTCGGCCTGAGCTAAATTCAGGAAGTCAGGTTAACGGACTTTGGCCACAACAGCCCGATGGCGCGGTGTACAAGCCACCAGTTGAGGCCGTTCAAAGCCAGCGTCGGATAAGGCTTGGCCGATGTCTAGCGTAAAGTACTGGTCGAGATAGGGTTCCGTACTTTTCAGCAACGTCAAGACATAGGGAGGAAGTTTGGCGTAAACCTCGGATTGGGGATTCATATCCATTAGAGCGAAGTGTCCACCGGGACGCAGCAACCGCCGAGCTTCCGCAAAAATCGCGATCGCGGCAGTTTGGGGCAACTCATGGAACACCAAACAGGTGGACACCAGATCAAACGACGCTGACGGTAGGCCAGTTGCTTCCGCCGCCGCATGAACCCACTGAGGCTGGGAAGCCGTTGCATCTGTGCCCTGATAGCGATCGCCCTGCCCACTGGCCCGTTGTTCGGTGCGATACTTTGCCACGGCCAAAAAGTAAGGCGACAGATCCACCCCGGTCAGCGCTGCTTCTGGAAAAGTAGCCTGCAACGCAAACGTACTCATCCCAACGCCGCAACCCAAATCCGCGATCGCGGTGGGTGCTGTTGGGAGTTGTTGTTTTAGATAGTCGTGATAGCTGTCGCGTAATCGTCCATCCCCTTCGGCCCCGGCTTCTTGCCAAATGCGCGCATGCACAGCATAGGCCGCCACTTCCACTTCCAGGGCCGGTTCCCAACCCAAATTGCCTTCTTCGTAGGCATGAAACGACGTTTGGTAATAGTCGGGATAAACCAGCGTTGGATTTTGCACTGCGGCGAGATCCGCTTGCCAGTCGCGCTGTTTCAATGCGTCCACAGTCGCCATCCAGGGCACTCCAATGGAATCAGCCCGTTTGATCATCATGCTCCGCGCCCGATTTTTGGCCAGTTTGGCCAGGGGTTTGATCGCCAACACCCCATTCACCAGGCGAGAAGTCAACGTTGGGGCAGAAACTGTCACTGTCATATCGGCAGAGTTACTATCAACATTTGCTAACAGCCCTATTATCTCAGGTGAACGAGCGTGGCGGGCGATCGCAAAAGTGCCAATTTCAGCCTGAACCGAACCGAATCTGTGGGTGAAGCCCCGCAGCTTTGCGAATACCAATTTAAAATCTTAATACTCCTCTTTTGTGCTCATTGGTCATGTCCTGTCTATTGTCTTCGGTTGACTTTCTTACGACTCCTGGACTGATTTTCGATGTCCGCAGTCCAGCGGAATATGAGCAGGGGCATATCCCAGGAGCAATGTGTCTGCCACTGTTTACCAACGAGGAACGGGCCAAAGTTGGGACGTGCTACAAACGCCAGGGAAAAGAGGCCGCTGTGGAACTGGGGTTGACCATCGTTGGGCCGAAGCTGGCTGACTTTGTGCTTCAGGCGAAAACATTTAGCCGCGATCGCACGGTGCGGGTGCATTGCTGGCGGGGGGGGATGCGGAGCAACAGTATGGCGTGGTTGCTGGAAACAGCAGGCTTTCAGGTAACGGTTTTGCAAGGCGGCTACAAAGGGTTTCGGCGGTGGGTGCGCGAGACCTTGGCTGTGCAGAAACCTGTGCTGACCCTGGGCGGCATGACTGGCACCGGGAAAACGGCAGTTTTGCACGCGATCGCCGCCCAAGGGGAACAAATTATCGACCTCGAAGCGTTGGCCAACCACCGAGGCAGCAGTTATGGGGCACTGGGGTTGCCCCCCCAACCCACGACAGAGCAATTTGAAAATCTGTTAGCTGTGGCCTGGGCCAAACTTGACGCTCATCGGCCCGTTTGGATTGAAGCCGAAAGCCGCATGGTGGGAACCTGCCGTATTCCTAACGAAATTTTTGACCAGATGCAGGCCGCTCCCATTGTGCAGCTTGAGCGATCGCGGGCAGAACGGATCGCCATTTTGACTGACGTGTATGGGCAGGCGGAGCAGGCTGAACTCATTGCCGCCACCGAACGCATTACACGCCGCATTGGGGGATTGGCCGCCAAGCAAGCGATCGCCCACATTCGCAGGAACGACTTGGCCCCTGCGATCGCCCTCGTCCTTGACTACTACGACAAAACCTATTGCTACGACCTCAAACGTCGCCCAGTCCCAATCAGCACCATCCCCGCCACAGGGCTAACCGCCAGCCAAGCCGCCACCCACCTCATCCAAACCGCCGCCGAGTGGATGGCAGCTTAAATCCCGGATGACCGCTCTGCATTCCGCTGCCCAGCATAAAACCCCACGCAAACTCGTTATTTCAAGGCCAGCCAGGGGAATCATAAGCAAAGTCATTACGGATACAGGAGATGGGCCGCTATGCCAGATGCGATCGAGAAATCAGAGTTTGTCTCAACGCCTGCGTCGGCCCTAGCTATGTCCCCTAGCGCACCTCCCGACACCTTCTATCGCCATTTGCTGGATCAGGTGCCTGGGATGATCCAACAGTTTTCGCTAGAGGCCGATGGAACCATGCAATGCACCTATGTCAGTGCTGGCTGTGCCGCGCTGTTTCATTGCGACCCAACAGCCCTGCTCCGAGATGGAACCGTGTTGACGCGGGCGATCGCCCCCATTGACCGCGATCGCTTTGCCCAGGCGGTTGCCCAAGCGGCCCAAACGAGCGAACCCTGGCTGTGGGAAGGCTACCTTCAACCATCGCCCCAAGGCCCACCTCGACGGGCGATCGCGACTTTTCATCCCAACCCCCAACCCACGGGTGCCATTCTCTGGCATGGAATTTGGCTGGATGTTACCCACTGCCCCGCGCCCCCAACCGCGCCCGTGGAACAAGCCCCACTGACTCTCCCACGATCGCTGCACCCCGCGATCGCCACAGCAGAACAACGGGATTTTATCTTTGAAATTTCCCAAGATTTGTTGTGCATTGCCGGGTTTGATGGGTACTTCAAACAGGTCAATTCCCGCTGGGAAAACATTTTAGGCTATTCCGAAGCAGAAATCTTGGCCAAACCCTGGCTTGAATTCGTCCACCCCGACGACCAAAACCAGACCGCCATTCAAGCCTCAGTTCTGGGCGACGGGACTGCCGTTCAAGAATTTGAAAATCGGTACATTTGCAAGGATGGATCCGTGCGCTGGCTGTTGTGGCAATGCGTTTCCTTACCCGATCAAGCTCTAATCTTTGGGTCGGCCAGAGATATTACTGATCACAAAAACGCTGAAGCCGAATTGCAAAAAACAAAAAACTTTTTTGAGTCCATTCTCAACGCCTTACCTGTGGGCGTTGCAGCCAAAGCCGCCGATGATTTACGCATTGTTTTGTGGAATCCGGCGATCGCAGAAATCCTCGAAATGCCCACCGAATCGGTATTAGGCAAAACAGACTATGACTTCTTCCCCACCGAACAAGCCGATCTGTTCACCACCATCGATCGCCGCGTCCTGGCCACCGGGCAACTCCTCGATATCCCGGCAGAAGAAGCCCAAACCGCCTCTGGCAAACGGCGCATTCTCCACACCAAAAAAACAGCGATCTTAGACCCCACTGGGCAACCCCAATATCTCGTTGCCATTACCGAAGATATTACCGATCGCAAAGCCGCCGAAACCCGTCTAGCCGAACAACAAAGCACCCTCCGTGCCATTTTAGATGCCGCTCCAATTTGGATTTGGATGACTAACTGCGACGGCAAAATGCAATTTGTTAACCGAACCTTCTGTGAAAATGTGGGCATTCCAGAAACCCAATTTTTGGCCGCAAGCCACTATCGTGAAGTCATCGGAGAAACTGCTGCCCAAAACTGCATGGCCTCTGATGCGGCCTGCTATGCCCAAGAAACTCTACACGTTTCAGAAGAAATTCTTCCGTTTGTTGATGGCAACTTACACGCGATCGAAGTCATCAAAGCCAAAGTACGAGATGATCAAGGCACTGTCGTTGGACTCATTGGCTTAGCCGTCGATGCCACAGAGCGAAAACAAGCTGAAGTAGCCTTACGCAACTATGCCGATCGCCAAACCCTGTTCAACCAACTCACCAATCAAATTCGCCATTCGCTCGACCAAAGCATCATTATCGACACAGCCTTAAAGGCTATCCATACTCAGCTTCATCTTGACTTCTGCGGCTTAGTCTGGCTCATGCCAGACCTTGATCCACCTAGTTGGGAGATTGTGAAATTAGTCAATACAGTTGGCTTTACAAATCCCCTTTCCGAAACCTGTGCCACAACAGTTTTTGGCCCCGTTGAAGATTGGTTTTTGACTCAAGGAATCCTCAAAATCGAACAGGTTGAGCACTATCCAGAACCCATTCATCGGGCTTTTCTTCAAACGCTGGGGGTTGCAGCCATGATCGAAGTGCCAATCTTTCTCCAAAATGGGCGGTTGGGAGCGTTAATCGGAGCCCGGTTTATCCCCCATGAATGGACAGAGTATGAAGTGGAATTACTCCAGGCCGTGGCGAATCAGTTGGCGATCGCTCTGAATCAGTCCCATCTTTACTCAGAAAGTCGGCAACAGGCCCACGAACTCGCCCAAGCTCTGGAAGAACTCCAGCACACCCAGATGCAAATGATTCAGAGTGAAAAAATGTCATCTTTGGGGCAGTTGGTGGCGGGGGTGGCCCACGAAATCAACAATCCAGTGAACTTTATCTATGGCAATTTAAGCCATGCCAATGACTACATCAGCGATTTGCTGGGGTTGGTGAATCTTTACCAAGACCACTACCCCAATCCAGTGGCGGCGATCGCCGATGAAATGGAAGCAATTGACTTAGAGTTTTTGCAAGAGGACTTGTTGAAGCTGTTGAATTCCATGCGGGTAGGGGCAGAACGAATTCAGGCGATCGTCGCGTCTCTCCGCACCTTTTCCCGAATGGACGAAGCCGAGCAAAAACAGGTGAATATCCACGAAGGCATTGATAGCACCCTCATGATTTTGCAAAACCGGATTAAGGCCAGACACGATCGCCCCGAAATCAAAATCGTTAAAGACTATGCCGATTTGCCCCAAATCGAATGTTACGCTGGCCAACTGAATCAAGTGTTTATGAATATCCTGGTTAACGCGATCGATGCCCTGGATGAACAAATGGAAAAAAGTAACGGCACCTTTGAACCCGCGATCACCATCACCACGGAACGCATCAGTGCGACGAAGGTACAAATTGCGATCGCCGACAATGGCGTTGGCATTCCCGCTGCCGTCAAAACCCGCATTTTTGATCCTTTTTACACCACCAAAGCCGTTGGCAAAGGCACCGGGATGGGGATGTCGATCAGCCATCAAATCATCACCGAGCGCCACAATGGCACCCTCACCTGTGTCTCTGCACCGGGGCAAGGCACCCAATTTTTGATTCAAGTGCCAATTGACCAAACAGCCCCCCGATCAGCCTAAATTCCGCGATCGCTGCCAACCGGAATGGCCAGCCCAGTTCACAAAGTCGGAAAGCCCATTTGGTCGCTCAATTCTTGCCGAATGCGATAGAGGATAGTGGTGGTATCCAGTTGGCGCAATACATCTTGAATCACCGTATTTGCGCCCTGTGGCCCCCAGCTACAGCCCTGTTCCAGGTAGACTTGGGCCGCCCGCCCGATCGCATAGGCCCCAAACCCAGCCAAACTGGCCTGGGCGATCGCCGTTCCGGCATAGGCCGTGATGCCACTGGCTGTATCAGCCCCGGCCACCGCCGCCGCTGCACTTTTCCCCAAGCCCAACACCACCCCACTGCCAATTTCTGTCAACAACAAACTTCCCGAACTGAGCAAAATTGTTTTCCAGAGTTTGTTCGCTTCGTGGCCCGTAATCGGCAAGCCATACAACTCTGACAAGGCCCGAATCATCGCTAGATCGGCGACCGTCCCGCCCATCAAATCCAGAATGGCGATCGGATTCAGGGCGATCGCGATCGCCTTATAGCGAACAAACCGCCAAATCAACGCCTCCGCCTCTTGCCCATGCAGTTCCAGCAGGCCCGTGGCCAACCGCGCCTCCGCCTCCCGCACTTGAACCAACGCATTCAACGCCATTAACGTCCGACCTTCGCGGCCCAAAACTTCCAAAATCTTCGCTTTGAGGCGATCGATTTGGGGCAGCGGCGTTTCCCATTCATAGGTGATGTGGCCATCGGGCTGTTCAACCCGGACTTGGAGCGGGGCCGGCTCGGCAGCAACTAGCACAATCTCATTGGCTGAAAGCAACTGAGACAAGGCCGTTTCCCCTCGGCTATGGGCGGCAAACTGCAACAAACTTTGGTAAATGGCTTGGCGACTTTGTTCCGGGTAAAGATCCACTTTGTTGAACACCAGCAACAACGGTTTCTGGGCTTGGCGCAATTCGCACAGGGCTTGGTATTCCGTACGGGTAATGTCGCCCGCCACCACAAACAAGATCAGATCAGCCTGTTGCGCGATCGCCTGGGCCATATCAGCGCGGGTTTGCCCATCAATTTCATCCAAGCCTGGTGTGTCAATTAATTCAATTTGGCTGAACGGAAAAGGAGACGCCTCTGGGGGCAGGGTCGGTTGCCAGACGATCGCCTGGGGGGTCAGGGTCACACCATTGAGCGGCCCGGTGGGTAAGGTTTTGTGGCCCACGATTGCATTGAGCACGGCTGACTTGCCCCGACTAACCAGCCCAAACACCGCCACCCGTGGGATCTGGGTTTCCAGTTGCTTGAGGGTGACGGCCAAGCGCTCGGCATCGGCTTTGAAGGGAGTGAGGGGCTGTCCCGTGGGGGGCCGTTGCTTCACCGCCCGAAAAAAATGAGTGTAGCGGTTCAAGGCTTGGCGCACACTGGCGCGGGCCCGGTGCAGGTAAAGCGTTTGGGGGTCACTTTTTTCGAAAGCTGGCATGGGTGGGGGAAAAGGGAATCAAAAAGGGTCGTGGGGTCAGGGAATCGGGGCGATCGCTCTTCTATTGTCAGCGATCGCCTCCCCAGTTAACCACGGGTTGTCGTCTAGATTACCGAACGGGCACAGGCGTAATCATCGACGGCCAAGCTGAACCGAAGGGGGACTAAATTCGCTGCCAGGTCAGTGTTCCGGTGGGCGATCGCCGCCAGCGGAGCAGGTTCGCGGGTTGGCCAACCCACTCTGTCGGTAGGCCGAGGGCGCGACGGGGCGCAGTGGTGGCCAGGGCGATCGCCGTTTCCGGTGCACACAGCCCCCACCCCACCAGATTTTGCACCCCCACCAGCAACGGTAACGTTGTGCCCGATAGGGTGCCATCGGGTAGCCGTGCCGTGCCCCGCGTAACTTCGATCTGCCGACTGTCCCACGGATACACCCCATCCGGCAACCCCAACGGGGCCAGAGCATCGCTCACCAAAAAAACGCCCTGCTCATACCGACTCGCCCGCAAAAACACATCCACCATGAGGGGATCAACGTGTTCGCCATCGGCGATCAACCCACAGTAGACCGCGGGATGAGCGATCGCCGCTGCCAACAAGCCGGGCTCCCGATGGTGCAACGGTGGCATGGCATTAAACGCATGAGTAACCATTGTGGCCCCCTGGTCAAAAGCGTGGCGAGCTTGCTCAGCCGTCGCGAGGGAATGCCCCAAACTCACCGTAATGCCCAGCGATCGCAAATAGGGAATCACCGTGCCCGTGGGGTCTAGCTCTGGGGCCAGGGTCATAATTTTCACCACAGAGGCATAGTCGCCCAGCGCTTGCTTCACCCGGTCGAGGGTCAACGGTTGCAAAAATTCCGCTGGATGCGCCCCCCGTTTAGCCGGATTCAAAAAAGGCCCTTCTAAATGGATGCCCAAAATCTGCGCCTGTCCGGGAGTCGGGGTTTGCGCCTGAGCCAAAATTGCCAGCGATCGCTGAATATTGTCCAACGAGGTCGTCACTAAAGTCGGGAGATAACCATCCACCCCCGTTTGCCAGAGATAAGTTGCGATCGCCGCCAGTTGATCTTGGGTGGCGGCATTCAACTCTGGAAAGGCAAGCCCCAAGGCTCCGTTAATTTGAAGGTCGATCCCACCCAGCGAGAGCCAATCCTCAGCGAGATCAAGGCTGGCAGGGCTGGCAGTCGCCGCCGCCTGGGGCTGAACCCGCGTAATCACGCCATCTTCAATACTGACCTGATGCAAGCCTCCACAGCCAGGTAATTTGGCATTGAGGAGCGATCGCAGTTCACTCATGGGACACAACCGGACGAAAGAGCAACGGAACCGACGGGCAAACCGCCTCACCAGATCCGACAGCAGAATACCGTTTTCCTACCCACCTTAGCTACTCTTCCCAGGGCGATCGCGCTTGCCACCCCCCAAGGGTCGCCCGTTCCGGCAGGCAAATAGATCAGGCTCTACGCAGTTTGTCGTAAGTGCCTGCCCCCAGCACCCTTTTGCCGTGCCCCGCTACCAACCCCCAGAATCACAGCCTAGCCAGGGTTGTAGCCCAACCATCCCCACGGCTGGTTCACCCCCAGGTTGCCAGCTCTGAGGAATTAAGAGAATTTTGTGTCGAACTGTTGCACGCTTCAGTCCCACGGGAATAATGGCTGTATCAAAGCGGCCTTAAATGCAATTTTTTACAGCGGCAGTCTCGCTGGATAGTGGGAGCTGAGCCATCAGTGAAGAGGAGAAATCAACCCATGACGATGGATTGAATCGGGGCCGTGTTGTGGGCAGGCCCGGTTGCGTTAAGCCCCAGCCGATCGCACGTTTTTGGCGATCGGCGGTTTAGGTAACCATTGGTCTTGGCAACCATAACCCTAGGGGAGTAGGTATCAAAACCACCACTAAAATTACACTATAGCTGTGGTAAATACGGGGGGATTACGATGGAAGAATCAGACTTCCCTGAGCGATCGCCCAGACTCTACCGCTGAACGTGGGAAACCGGAGGGGCTGCATGGGGAGGTGGACAGCGGCGATCGCCTGCTTTCTGGCGGCCCTGGCCATCGGATCAGGCCATCTCCCTCACAAAATTGCCCACCGTGTACGGATAAAAGTGAAGAATCACGGTATACAAAGATAATCTACAGATCAAACTAAGTCACAATTAGCAACTATCTTTCATGGAATGTTCTAATTGTTCTATTTAGGGAGGTTTTTCCAGTGTTAACGTTCTTAGCTCTACACGCTTAGCAGCCTACGAGTCGGAATCAATGAGTGATCGGTTGAGAAAATATGGAGCAATGCACGGCGATCGCGGCAAGATATTGGTGGTAGATGATACCCCCGATAATCTGGATTTGCTCAACAGTTTGCTCACGCGCAAAGGCTTTACGGTCTTGACCGCCCACAGTGGCAAAGCCGCGATCGCGTGTGTCTATCAAGAGTGGCCAGAACTGATCTTGCTGGATATTTGCATGCCTCAGATGGATGGCTATGCTGTGTGTACGGCGCTGAAAGCGGATGAACTGACCAAAAATATCCCCATTATTTTCATTAGTGCCCTCGACGAAGTGCTCGACAAAATCAAAGCCTTCAAAGTCGGTGGCATTGACTACATCACCAAACCCTTTCATGGTGCTGAAGTCGTTGCACGCATCGACACCCATCTTTCGATCCGGCGGCTACAACAGCAGCTAGAAACCCAAAATCAACGCCTGCAACAAGAAGTCCGCGATCGCGAAGCCGCAGAAACAGCCCTCCAATCTGCCAACCGCGAACTACATCGTCTCGCCAACTTAGATGGCCTCACCCAAGTTGCCAATCGCCGCAGCTTTGACACCACCTTGGCCAAAGAGTGGCGACGCTTGAGCCGGGAGGAAAATCCCCTGTCTCTGATTTTGTGCGATGTCGATTGCTTCAAAGGCTTTAACGATACCTATGGCCACCAAGCCGGGGATGAATGCCTCAAGCAAATTGCCCGCACCATTACCCTCACCCTCAAACGCCCCAGTGATTTGCTCGCGCGCTATGGGGGGGAAGAGTTTGTCATTGTGTTGCCCAACACGCCAGAAACCGGGGCGATTCACGTAGCAGAAGAAATTCGGGCCGCGATTCATGATCGCGCGATCGCCCACCGGAGTTCCTCCGTCCGGCCCATTGTCACCATGAGTCTGGGCCTTGCCACCATGATCCCCCAGGTCGAGTGCAAACCCGAATATCTGCTCTATGCTGCCGATCGCGCCCTCTACCGAGCCAAAGTCGAAGGCCGCGATCGCGTTTGTATCGAAACCGTCACCCTCACCGCAGAACCCTGATCCTTTCAATCCGCCCAGGGGAACGGCAGGCTCTCAGGGGAACGGCGATCGCCCGTTATAATACGCTCAGCGTCGGCAAAGCCAGCCAAACCCGTTGAGGTTCAAAATCTTCATCTCGCCCTTACGGAAAGCACCGATTTCGCAGTGAATCACCCCCTGTCGCCGCGCTGTGTCTTGTTGTCATGGAAACCTACTTGCTACTCAAACTCCGGCCCCAACTCATTACCCCCGAAGCCTTTCAGCCCTTCGGCCAAGTCATTTTTGCCAGCCCCGACGGCAAAGACTATGATGCCACCGACGCACAACTCCAGCTCCAAAACGGCACCCCCCGCTTCTATATCATGCGCCTCCACCAGCGAGGGCTCAAATTTGACCGCATCACCCGCCACCAGCGCGTTACCCAGTGTTTAGGCGCACTCAACGGCCAAACCTGGTTCTTAGCCGTCGCCACCCCCACTCCCGCTGCCCTGCCCGATCTTGAAACCATCACCGCCTTTCACATCCCAGGGAACTGCTTCATCAAACTAAACATTGGCACATGGCACGCCGGCCCTTACTTTCTAACACCCACCGCCGATTTTTATAATCTGGAATTAAGCGATACCAACGTGGTCGATCATGAAACCTGCAACCTGATGACCACCCAAGGGGTCGAATACGAAATTATGGTCTAAACCACCGCTGCGATTCCCCAACTCAAACTATTACCGTTTTCGATTTTTCAGGGAATTTTCTGAGTTTCTTCCTATACTGGGTTTGATCAGACTCACCACAGAATAGCGGCATGATCTTTTCCCAGCGGAATCGGCAAGGGGGCGGGTTGACGAGCCTGTGGCTTGGCCCCATCATAGTGCTTGGTTTGGGGTCTAAAAGTCTGGCCCAAATTACCCCCGATGCGACCCTACCCAGCAATTCCACGGTCGCACCGGGCTGTATCCAGTGTGTGATCGACGGGGGCACCACCCGTGGCACGCACCTGTTCCATAGTTTCCGCGAATTTTCAGTGCCAACCGGGGGCCAAGCCTGGTTTAACCAAGCGCCTTCTATTCAAACCATCCTGACGCGGGTCACGGGTGGCCAACTGTCTAGCATTGACGGGCTGCTGAAAACCAATGGCACCGCCAGTCTGTTTTTTCTGAACCCCAATGGCATTGTCTTTGGGCCAAATGCCCAGATCCAAGTTGGCGGATCGTTTTTTGCGAGTACAGCCAGTCGCTTTCAGTTCCCCGATGGGACTGAATTTAGTGCCACCAATCCCCAAGCCCCACCCCTGTTAACGGTCAACCTGGCACCGGGGTTGCAACCGGGCACCAGCCTCCCAGAAGCAACCATTGTGAATCGCGGGGTGCTCGCTGCGGGCCAAGATCTGACTCTAGATGCGACTCATTTGGATTTGCAGGGGCAGCTTCAAGCGGGGCGCAATTTGCAGTTGCACGCTGAGCAAACGGTGTATGTCCGCGATACGATGCAAACGCCCTTTGTGGCGCAGGCCGGGGGCACACTCACGGTGCAAGGCAAAACGGGCATCGATATTTTGGCGCTGAACCATCCAAATCAAACGCCGTTCCAGAGTGGTGGCAATTTACGGTTAGTCAGTGATGGGTTGATTTCGGGGGATGCCCGGTTTGCCAGCCAGCAACAGTTTCAAGTGCAGAGTCTCTCAGGGCAGGCCGTCACGCTGACGAGTTTGTACGATCCCATCATTAGTGCGGCAGGCGCAGTCGAAATTTGGGGGAATTATAACGGTGCGGCATTGTTGATCGAGTCGCTTCAAGGGGTACAGATTAACGGTTCGGTAGAAATTACTCGGCCTGATGGGGCGATCGCCCCCATTGATGCTGACACCACCCTACTCGCCACCTCCAATGCCTTTATTGTCCGCGCCGGACGGGATGCCCTGGCCTATGCCCCCACGCCTTTACCCACAATGATTGGCGATAGCACCGTGCAACCGGGGCCAGCCACCTTTCAGGGCATTCGGATTACGGGCAACGTGGGCACCAACAGCGGGCCAATTATATTGGATGCGGCCACGGGCAATATTCAAACAGCGGCACTGACGACGATCGCGGCCACGGGCGGCGATATCACCGTCTCTACCCGGAATGGCAACATTACCACGGGGGCGATCGTGCCTCTGGGGTTATCGGGCCGGGGGGGCGATGTGCGACTCGAGGCCCAAAGTGGCGATATCACCGTGAACGGTACGATTAACGCCCTTTCTAATGGAACAGGGCGGGGCGGAGCCGTTACCGTGTCTACTGGGAATGGCAATATCGCCGTGCAAGGTGGGATCAATTCCTTTTCGATTCAGGGCGGGGCCAATAGTGACATCACGGTGTCGGCCACCAACGGCAGCATTACCACCCCCGGCACCATTGTCTCTTCGTCGCGGCAACGAGACGGGGGCGCAATTACCTACACAGCCACGGGCAACATCACCGTCGGGCGTGTTACCACCAACTCTGAACGGGGGAATGCGGGGGCGATCGCCCTCACCAGTCAGCAGGGGGGCATCACCGCAATGAATGACATCACCGCAACGAACGATGTCGTTGGCAACGGGGGTCGCATTCAGTTAACCGCACAGGGCGATATTCGCGTGCGGCGCGTCTCCACCCAGGCCAACAACTTTGGCAGTGCTAGCAATGCAGGCAACCTCACAATTCGGTCTGAGGCTGGCAACGTCACCGCGACGGGCGAACTCAGTACCCGCACCCAATCACGGGGCCAAGCTGGCGACATACGCATTGAAGCGCCTGGTGGCAATGTGAATGTCCAGTTGCTGCGGGCTGATTCGGTCAATGGGCGCAGTGGTAACGTTCTCATCGATGCAGGCCAGGATATTCGCACCTGGAATGTTGAAGCGGACACGAAGAACAGTGCCCAGAATGGGGGTTCGGTAACCTTTCGGAGCGTCACGGGTGATATTCGCAGCGATCGCATTTCGACCCAATCCGCTCGGGGTCAACGGGGCGGCGATATTGACCTCGCGACCCAACAGGGCAACATTAATGTCGGGCCACTGGATACAACAGGCAATAACGGCAGTGCAGGTAATATGCGCCTTGCCACCCAAATCGGGAACATCACCGTTCGGGATACGATTCGGGGGGTGGGCTATCGGGGAAACGGAGGCAACCTCACCCTGGAAACCCAACAAGGGGACATCCGGGTGAATGAAGATATCGTGCTGCTTTCCACCGGGAATCGGGCTGGCAATGGGGGCAATATCCGGATTCGCACCGACCAGGGGCAGATCGCCCTGGCAAAATCAGTGAATACCATTTCCCAATCGGGGGGAAACGGAGGCCACATTGAGATCCAGGCGGGCGATCGCCTCAACGTACCCGATGCAGGCAATATCACGATGGGGGATGTGGTTTCGCAGGCCAATCGGCGGGGCCGAGGAGGCGACATTACCATCACCACCAGCAACGGCGACATTCGCCCCCAGCGGGGCATCTTTTCTTACTCCAACCAGGGGAGCGGCGGCAACATTACCCTGGCCACGACCAACGGCGACATCATCATGCAGCCCGACCAGGATATCCAGTCTCGTGGCTGTTTTGACTTAAACCCAAACTGCACCGGCAATGGGGGCAACATCACCGTGGCCACTGGCCGGGGCACGATTTTTTTGGATAAAGTCTTCTCCTATGCAGCCAACAACGGTGGCGACATTACCGTGTTCTCGCCGCAGGGGGCGATCGTCACCCGGGTTGTCTTGGCCCACTCCTACCAGGGGGGGCGCGGCGGCGACATTCGCTACACCGCTGGGGATGGCGGCATTGATGCCAGTGGGGTTTACAGCTTTTCGCGGGGGGGGCGCGGCGGCGACATGAGTTTCGCCAGCACGGGGAATGTGCGCTTAGCCAATCTCAACTCCACTGGCGATACCAGCGGCAACATTACCATCAACGCGGGCAACATTTTTGAAGTTTCTGGCACCTCCCGGGCCTATCGGCCTCAAGGTTCGACGGGTGCTCCCGCCCGAGCCAGTACCATCATTAGCGACACCTTTGGGGCGGGGAACGGCGGCAACATTGACATCACCGCCAAAGTCGTGCGGCTCGTCGAAGGCAACCAAATCACCGCTTCGACCCATAGCAGCGGGGCGGCGGGAAGCATTACGGTGCGGGCAACGGAGCGGTTGGAAATTGCCGATATTGTGCCCAAAGTGATTGAACCCGACAGTTTAGTGCAAGGGGCCATCACTGGTATTCCCGAAGGCACCTACCTGGGTGGCTATATTCCTTCTGGGAAAATTACTGATGTAAAACAACGGGAACGGCGCTTGGTGCCCAGTGGCCTTTTTAGCCAGAGCACCAGTGAAGCCAGCGGCAGCACGGGCAATATTCGCGTTGAAACGCCGCTCCTCGTCCTGCGGAATGAAGGGGCGATCGCTTCGACGACGTTTGGGGCCGGGCCGGGGGGCACAACCAGCATTCAAGCGGGCAATGTGCAAATTCAGGGAGGTTCGATCCTCAGCGGGGTGGCACCGGGCGCATTGGGTAGCAGCGGCACGATTCAAATTCAAACGCCGACCCTCGCGATCGCCAATGGCGGGGTCATTCAATCGCAAACTCTGGGCCAGGGGAATGCGGGATTGATTCAAGTCGATGCCGATACCATCACCATGACGGATCCGGGCAGTGGCATTCGTTCTGGCAGTGGCGATCGCCTCTTTCGCTCTGGCCCCATTGGCGCAGGGGCTGACATTCGGTTAAACGCCAATCAAATTCACCTCACCAACGGTGCAACCCTCAACGCCGAAACCTATACCAACGCCAACGGCGGCAATATCGCGATCGCTAGTAACCATCTGGTCGCCACCCAACAAGGCCAGGTGCGCACCACCACCTTTGGCAACGGCACCGCTGGCAGCATCACGCTCAATCTCCGCGATCGCCTTATTCTCTCTGACCCTGGCACCGGACTGTTTGCCAACACTGCGACTGAATCCAGGGGTTCCGGAGGGAACCTCTTTGCCACAGCGCCCCAAGCCTGGATTCAAGCCGGAGCCGGAATCGCCGTCGATACCCAGGGGGCCGGGCCAGGGGGCACCATTCAACTGCAAGTCGGCCAACTGACCATGGCCAGCCAAGGCTTCATCACCGCCGCGACAACCAGCACGGGGAATGCTGGCGATATCCAGGTCATGGGTCAGAACCTCCTGTTGACTGATCCCGGCACCACAATTCGCTCGGGCAGCGGCACCGCCCAACAACGAGGCGCTGTCACGGGGACAGGGGGCGATATTCGGTTAAATGTGGCCACCCTGAATGTCACCAACGGGGCCACCCTCAGTGCCGAAACCTACACCACAGGCACCGGCGGCAATGTGTTCATCACGGGCGATCGCTTCGCTGCAACTCGCCAGGGCCAAATTCGGACAACCGCCTTGGGCAGCGGCACCGCAGGCAATATCGTCGTGACGTTGGGCGATCGCCTCACGCTCTCCGATCCGGGCACGGGCCTGTTTGCCGATACCGCCCTTGGCTCAACCGGGGCCGGAGGCAGCATTCTCATTAACGCACCCGTGTTCAACCTCCAAAACGGTGCAGGCATTGCGGTCGATAGCCAGGGCGCAGGCCAAGGGGGCAGTATTGACCTCCAAGCCGGACGCCTCACCCTCCGCGATCGCGCCTATATCACCGCTGAAACCGCCACAGCCCAGGGCGGCAACATCACCATCACCACCCAATACCCCCTCATCCTCCGCCGCAACAGCCTGATTTCGGCCACCGCCGGGAATGCCCAAGCAGGCGGCGACGGCGGCAACATCACCATTACGGCCCCCTTCGTTATTGGGGTCCTCAGCGAAAACAGCGACATTCGGGCCAATGCCTTTACCGGACGCGGCGGCAACGTCACCATCAACGCCCAAGGCATTTTTGGCCTCCAATTCCAGCGCCAAGACACCCCGTTTAGCGACATCACCGCCAGTTCTCGCTTTGGCGTCAGTGGCACCGTCACCCTCAATACCCTCAACGTTGATCCCAATCGGGGGTTGGTCGCCTTCCCCATTAACCTTGCTGACCCCACGAACCAAATTGATCAACGCTGTGTTGCCCGTGCAGGCAGGGCCAGTTCCTTTGTCGCAACGGGCCGGGGTGGGTTGCCCATCAGCCCCGACCAACCAGGCCGCACCCGCATCGCCACCCCCTGGCTCAGTTTGCCCAGTGCTGGCGATCGCCCCGCTGCCCAAACCGTGCCACCCACCGCCGACCCACCGACTGCAACTCCGCCACCCACCGCCGAAGCCCAAACTTGGATGCAAATGGCCGACGGTTCCGTGCAATTAGTAACCCTCGCCCCCGCCGAAATGACGTTATCCTGGCCCACGGCAATGGAATGCCCAACCTACGAATAATCCAACCCACGCCTAGTCCCTGGCCAAGCATAGATTACACCAGGGTTTGCCCGATTGAGGTCATCTTACGGTAGATTGCGGTAGAGCACCCTCGAAACTTGGGATCCCCCTTATGAAGCTATCTCCCCACGATGCAGCCCTACTGACGGATTTGCGAACTCAGTCCAAACTGCTCATCGCCTTATATCTTGGGGTGGGAGCCCTTGGGTTAATCGTCACCTTATTCTTGGAAATGCCTGTCCCCCTCCGCGCGATCGCAGCCTTTTTATCCGGGGGCTTAGTCGGCATTACAGTCGAAAAAATCGTGAGTCGGCGGTTGCGGCGCTTGGCCTTTCAACTGTGGCAGCACCGGGCCTCCACAAACCCCTAATGCCAGGGGTTAGACCTCAGGCAAGCTCAAATCCCAGCGATCGGTATTCGGTATCAAGACAGCCCGCAATTCTGATTTCACACAGCAGTAACCGAGGTCTAGCTAAAGTCAGCGCATCCCCCCGATACCTATCAGCTAAAGCGCGATCGTGCCCTTTATCTTACAGGCCAACGTCACGAGTCTATTGCAAATCGGGAATATTAAAACCAACCATGAAGCCAGTATCGGCAGCACAATGAGGGAGCTATGGAGCTTTGCATTCGGCCTGGACGCACAGAAGACTTGCCAACACTGATTGAACTCCAGAATTTGGCAATTCAAGAATTATGCTGCAAAGATTATGACAGCAGACAACTCACAGCCATCATCAAAGAACAGAGCCGTGCCCGCCAAACAAGCAAGGAAGAGTGGTTTATTGCAGAGGTAAACGGGGAAATTATCGGCTTTGCAGCTATTTCAAAAAATCAACCTGAAGTGGGTGGGATCTATGTCCATCCAAACTGGGCACGGCAAGGAATTGGCACCCAACTGATGGCCACCTTAGAGCAAACAGCACGCGATAAACAATTTCACAGCTTAACGGTGTTGTCCTCGCTCACGGCAATCGCGTTTTATGAACGGCAAGGTTATTGCAAAGAACGCCAGAGCGGCTTTTGGATTGATGGAACAATTTGGATTCCTTGCCTGTTGATGGAAAAGCAGTTAGTTTCCTCAATCAGCAAAAAGCGATCGCCAGCTAAAACTTGGGTGTGGTGGCTTCTGCTTTTTGGCCTTGCGGGCTTAGCCATGTGTTACGTTGAAGATCGCGATCGCGCACTCCGCCAATTACCTGCCCAGCCAGCCTATCACGAATCCAAGTGATGGAACATCGTGCGCATATTACCCCTCACTAAAACCCCTTTTTTGACATCTATCTCACTAGATAAACTCACCCTAGCGTCATAATTGATTCGCCTTCAGAAGTTAGTCAGCAATCAGAAAAATTCAGCGCAGGCGAGAAAATCTAGCTCAGGTAATCCACCACAAGATATAGATCACCAAAAGAGTAATATCTCTGGGTGCAGATGAAGAAAAGCGAAAGCTTCATCGAAAATAGAATCAACTCATAGGTTGGCTGGGATAAGCCAAAGACTTTTTTTTCTAGTTAAGATTTTCAGACTTATCTATATCCTTTCGCAAGATCTAAAGCTTGATTAAAAGACTAATAGCACCCCGAAAATCTATCTAATTAAACACGATTTACTAATAGTCTAAATGTTATTCTTTAAGCCAAACAAAGCTATGAATTAATTGAATATAAGACATGAGCAAGTAATTATAAAAAATAGTATCCAGACTTTTAGTAAACACATTGAATGGCATTAATAGCGTAATCACTAGCGAGATAGAAGTAATGCATACTGACAACCAAAACTTCAATATGGATACAACAAACACACAACCCAATCAAACCACGGCGATTGACCAACGTATTACTGGTGGTGACCCCGATGTAGACGCATTGCAGGCCGAGTTTGGGGGAGAAGAAGCCGTTGGGGGCACAGCCCCAACCCCCGACCAAGACCAAGTGGAAGAGATTGCGATCGCGGCTGGAGTGCCCCTAGCCGACAAACAACCTGTCCAAATTCGGGCGCAGCTTGAGCGCCGGGATGCCCATCGCTGGGAACTCGATCCAGATTCCGCCGAGGACGAACCGTTAGCTTAGACCGAGAACCTGTTAAACCCAAAGTCTTGTCCAGATCGGGCAATAGCTGAATGCATTAGCGACAGGGCGGCGATCGCTGCGTCCAGACAAGACTGGTAGACCCAGCTTCGACACCTCTACTTAGATCAATCGGCCTCAACAGACTTGCTCACCACAATAGCCCAAGGTTGGCCCAGTTGGGGCTGATCTTGGGTTTGTTTGTTTATACCAGGGCAACCACGAGAAATTCGATAGTAGGGTAACCACAAGGGTTGCCCCTACGGCCAAATATGCGGACTGTTTTGAGCCATTTTGGTATTGCTCAAAGGACAGGGGCAATCGCGTTTCTCAACAAAAGCTGAGCTAAGCTGAAATTTTTGCATAAGTTCTTGAATTCTCCCGTATAGATTAATAGCCTGGAGCCTTTACCCCAGCGTTGGCCCTGATCGGCATCCATTGATTGCAATCAGAGAGAACGCTTTGACAGAAGGAAGTCACTGGCTGGGGCCTGAGGCCGCGATCGCTAGGCGCAAGGTCAAAGCCAAAGATGAGTGACTTTTGGGGCAGCAGGTGAACTAAGCAACATTTTCTGATGCGGGAGTTTTGATCATGACGGCAGTGCTGCAAGTTGGCAACCAAACGATTCAAGCCGACGAAATGTTGACGCTGTTGAAGCGCTATCAGGTTTTACCCCAGGTGATTCGGGGCATTGTGATTGATGAAGCGATCGCCACCCAAACTTGCACAACCCCAGAGCAACACCAGGCGATCGCCACGCTCAAGCAACACCACAAGCTAGAGTCTGAAGCCGCGTTTACCGCCTGGTTGCAGCAGAAGGACACCACCCCAGAACAGTTCACTGAAATGGCCCTCCGGCCTGTCTTGCTGGAAAAATTTAAGCAGCAACAATGGGGGCATTTGGTTGACTCGTATTTCCTCAAGCGGAAAGGGGCGCTGGATACGGTCATTTATTCATTGATTCGCACCACAGACTTTGGGCTGGCCAATGAGCTTTACTTTCGGATTTTGGAAGGTGAGCAATCCTTTGAAGAACTCGCTCGGCAATATTCCCAAGGGGCAGAAGCCCATACCAATGGGGTCTTGGGGCCAGTACCACTGAGCCAACCCCACCCCACGATCGCCAAACTCCTCGCCTCAAGCCAACCAGGCCAGATTTTGATGCCGCGTCGGCTGGGCGAATGGGTAATCGTGATGCGCTTAGAAAAGTTAATTCCAGCCCAAATGGATGCCGGGATGCACCAACAGATGGTGAACGAAATGTATGAACAGTGGGTTCAAGCGCAAGTTGAACAGCGGCTTCAGGCCGTCAGCTAAAAACTCCTGGCCGCCCCCGCTCGCCCCGATCAGATGTCTCCTGCGCTGCCTCCAGAGGTCAGATCATCTTTTTCTGGTCTGGCTTCTGGATTTTGCTATGGGGCTGTTGATTCCCTTGAAGTAACGGTTGCCACCCCCTTTACAGCCAGTCTGGGCCTTGGGACGGGGGACAAGCACCGCCCCACCAAGCCAAAGGGCTAGAATCCACTAGCCTCCGGCCCTGAATCGTTCATTTAGGTGTCTGTTTCCCATGCTCTGCATAATTTTTTGAACCAAGAAAGAACAATTTATAGCCTGGTTGAGTCTGTATCGCCTGTGTGTTCTGACGATGTTGGCTAAGGCTGAACCAGATTCACTGCAAAGGCAAGGAGGAATACATGATGCTACAACGCCAGTCACGCGCGCTCGACACCCCCAAATCCCAACGGCGGCCACGCCTGCTCCCGTGGAACTTGGTCGCGGAAGCGGCGATCGCGACGACGGTCGTGAGTGTGTTTGTTTCCGCCAGTCCGGGGTTGTTTGATGGCCGGGTCGCCGCCAATAGCGCTGCCGCTCCCGATGCGGGCAAATCCCAACTTATTGCGATTCATTTACCCGTGGGCACGGCCAAACCCTATGATGCTCGTAAAAACCTCAAGCAAGGGCTGAGCACGCTGGAGCGGGAAGTCAACACCGTTGTTGGCACCTTGGCCAAAAATCTCAAACGGCAGTAACTCAACCAACAACCGGAACCGATGAGCAAGCCAGTTCCTCACCTGTTTTCTTAACCTTGATTTTTCTTCCCTGGTGCGATTTCTCCAGCGGAGTACAGTCAACCAAGCCGCGATCGCCCCCCATCGTCTTCTGCGATCGCCAGGGTCAACCGCCTATAACCAATTGCCGACTAACACATAAGGTGCCCAATACTGGGGATTTTGAAAGTCTTTGTTTTCCCCCTGAAGCAAACCCAACTGCGCCCGACGCAAGGCTTCCGCTTTGGTCACAGGCTCTTTAGCATTGCTCAACTGGCGATAAAACTCTTCCATCAGCACTGGCGTCGATTGGTCGCTGGCATTCCGCAAGGAAGCGAGGGTGCTCCGGGCTCCGGCCCGAACCGCAAATCCAGCAAGGCCCAGGGTCGCGCGTTTATCATTGGTCGCAGTTTGACAGGCACTCAGCACCAAAAGCTCGATCGCCTCTGGCCGTGTGACATCCCGACTGCGCAACAACGTATCAAACTCGGTCACATTAATCACGCCATCTGCCGCAAGAATATAGGTATCTTCGGCCCGTGACCCAAACTTGCCATGAGTCGCTAAATGCACCACGTTGTAAGGGTTGGCATTCAGTTGGGTTTCCAGGGCTTGGCGCGTAAATTGACTTTCCACCAGGGGGGTCAGGGTCAGGCCCAACTTGGCGAGGGAATCAATTTCTTCTTTCACTAGGGGCAATGGATCAAAGGGCTCTGGCGAATTCTTGGGGGGTTCGCTGAGGCCCGCCGCCAACACGCGGAGGTTAGTGCGGGCGATCGGGGTGGGGTCAAAGAGTTGGAGGCCCAAGCTAAGCCCGATCGCGTATTTTTCAATCAGGTATTTTTCGCCATCCCACAACATCGCCAGGGGAATGTTGCGGAGCGCATCATCCAAAATAAAGACCAGGGTATCGATCGCCGGGGCTTCGGTGGTTGCAGCGGTTGGGCTGGCTTTGGTTTTGGGGAGCGCACGGGCTTGCAAGTCGGCTTCGAGGGGGGTAATTAACCAGGAATAAATGACGTTTGCCGTATCTTGGAGTTGACCAATCACAAAGCCAGAGGGCGCGTCTGCCAACAGGGTTTGCAAGTTTTCTAGAGTCTGCTCAAACTGGGTGGCAGGCAGGGTGACGGAGTAGGATTGGAGGGGTTGACCGGGAATTTTGGCGATGGTTTTGATGGCGACGGTGCCTTGTTCGCGATCGCGCAAAACAATTGGATACACCACCGCCGTGGTGGGGTTTTCCTGGTCTACAACCTGATCCAGGATGACCCGCTGCCCTTCGAGGCAGGCTTCCCGGAAAAAGTTATCGAGTTCGGCTAATTGCAATGCTTCAATCCGTTCACGGGCTTTGTTGAGCAAGGCAGATTTTTCTTTTTGGGCGCTTTCATCCTGACCCTGAATTTTTTCCTGGGCTTGCAGCAAGAGTTCTACTGACTGGCGATAGACGGGTTCCACTTCTTCCCGGAATTTGAACTGCACGTCCTGGTTCACAGCCGCCAGATCACCCCGGAGCGATCGCAGATTTTCGACCGCTGCATCGTAGGCCGCGATCGCAGCGTTGAGATCATCCCCCCGTTGCAACAGTCGGCCCAATTGCCACTGCCAACGATAGGCAATATCCCAGGTACTTTTGGATTGGGCGAGGACAAGCGCTTGCCGGGTCACGGTTTCAGCATCAGTATATTGCTGGGCCGTCTCGTAGGCTTCGCCCAAAATGCCCAGAGCATAGGATTCGGCCCGTTTATCCTGAAGCGAACGCGCCTGGAGAATGGCAGTCTGCAAGCTGTCTTGCAACAATTTTAAGCGAGGTGAGGCGGTGGGTTTTGGCGCACTGGCTGGTGGTGCCGCCGCTACATTGGTGGCAGGCATCCGGCCTAAGTCCAATAGCGCCTGGGCAAAGTTGATGTGGGCATAGACGCTGGAACGACTGGCAGGCAGTTGAGCCAGGGCCGGAGCGATTTGGGGCAAAAGGCGTTGAATCTCCGGCTCGGCCTGCTGCTCGATTAACAGGCTCAGTTCATTCAGTTGGGCTTGAATGGTGGTGAGGGGGTTGACATTCAGGGTGGCGGCCTGCTGATAGTAGGCGATCGCCGCCTCGACATTTCGTTGGGCCGTGTTCGCGGCTTTTTGGGCGCGGCTGGTATTCCCCAAACTCAACAAGGTCGAAGCCTGGTCTGCGGGGAGTTGGAGGGTTTCAGCGATCGCCAAACTTTGGTTCAACACGGTCTGGGCTTCGTCCAAGTCCCCCACTAATTGAAGGGTTTCGCCCAAGGCCCGGAGCGCGAGGGCTTTTTGGCGGGTGGCAGGGCGATCGTGCAATTGGGTACTGATGGCCCGGAGTTGATCCAATGCCCGCCGATAAAACCCCAGCGATCGCAACGCCTGGGCCTGATTGAGTTGAGCGTTGATCACCCCGTCTGAATCTTGCGCACGGCCATACCACTCTTCGGCCTGTTGCCACAGACTCAGGGCGGTGTCGCTGTCTCCCTGGGCAAACCGCAAGCGCCCAGCAATTTCCAGGGTTTGGGCTTTGATCTGGCTGATCTCGCGGCTTTGGGGTTGGGCATCAAGCCATTGCAAACTTTCGTCGATCGCGGTGGTGGCCTGCTCCCACTGGCCCAGTTGTTGATAGGTGAGGGCCAGGTTAGCCAGGGCTGCCGCCAAGGGCAAGGGCTGAACGGGCGATCGCAACTGGGCAACAGCTTGTTCCAGGGCCGTCGCGGCTTGGGCATACTGTCCCGCATCGTAAAAGTCTTTACCAGCCTGCACGGGATCAGTTTGAGCAAGCACCATTGCAGGCACGGAAGGTGCTGGGGCAGAAGGCGCGGTGGCGATCGCCGTTGCCCCCCCTACGGACAATGTGGCCAGCGATCGCTGGGGGATGCCCACACTGCACACCAGCGCCGTGAGCAAGGCCAAGAGCGCCCACACCCAACTCCGCTTATATCGGTTCTGTCGCCACCGTTGCTGCCTCATCGCCTGTTCCTGATGTTTTGAATATCTTGATTACGCCGTGGGCTTCAAATGGTCTAGTCGGCGATCGCCCCATTCATCTGGCCGCCGCCAGTCCGCGGCCTGGTCGCCCCAATTCGCCTAAAACGGCGTGTAAATAATTGAGAAATAAATTCCCTTTTCTTGTAAGGTATTTTTGGCCGAGTCTACATCCACTAAGGGGAACCCAAAATCCATCCGAGCGGTGAAATTGTTGCCCACCTGGAGCCGCAACCCAACCCCCAGGGAAGCCAAAAAGCCCGGATCTGGATCGGCAAAGTCGCCGTTATTCCAGCCACGGCCCAAATCCACAAAGGGGGTGGCTTGTAAAAGGGCTTGTTGCTTTGGCAGGCGCAGAATGGGGATGCGCAGTTCCGCCGACCCAGAAAGACCGTTATCCGTCAACAACAGGTCTTGGCGATAGCCGCGCAGGTTCAAAGCCCCCCCCAGGCCAAATTGTTCAATCGGCAACACGGGTTTATTCGCCAGTTGTAAGTCACTCCGCACGAGCAGCAACATATCAGGAGCTAACAAGCGCACCCACTGCCCCTGCAACCGCCAACTAAAAAAGCGGGTATCCGGGGGTTCTTCGTTAACGGTGGAGTTCAGTGCATCTAGCCCAAAGTTGAATTGCGATCGCAACGCGAAAACGGATTGGCTACTCCGCTTTGTATATTCCTGAAAGAACCGAGCGACGGTCTCTGTCGTGCGGCCTTCAGTATCCGCCCCCGGACTGGGGAAGGGAATTTCATCCAACAAATCGGTCTGGGTACTGCGGCGGCCAAAGGTTAACCCCACAGCCAAATCAGTAGTCGGGGTTTGAATCAGCGGATGCCGCCCTGTAATCTCAAAATAGTTGGATTCGGAATGAATATCGAGAATATCAAACGGAGCCTCGATGACATCACTCGCAGAAAACCCCGCATTGAAACTAATGGTCGTATTGCGTGGACTCACCGGAATGGTGTAGCCAAAATCCAGGGCATTACTGCCCTCGGTTTTGGTAAACGCGAGGCTGATGGTGTCGCCATAGCCCAAGAGATTTTGCTCCACACCCTGGATTTGCCCCCGCAAGGTGCCGACACTCGGCACCCGTTGGTTGTCAAAGGTGAAGGTGGCTGAGGCAGAATCCGCTTCTGTCACTGTCACCTGGAGCAGACTGGTTCCCGGTCGCGACCCGGCAGACAATTCTGCGGAGATGGTTTCGATGAGGGGGTTCAGTTGCAACAGTTGCAAGGCTTCTAGCAACTTACTGCGGTTCAGCGGCGTTTGGGTGGCGAGGCCCAAACGACTGGAGATATAGCCCGGTTTGAGATCTTTTGTGCCCAAGACTTGAATGTCTTCCAGGCTGCCTTCCACCACCCGAATTTCGACCTGGCCGTCTTGCAATTTTTGGGGTGGAATGAAGGCCCCAGAGGTGATGTATTCGTTTTCGGTATACAGCTCGGTAATCGCGGTACGGGCTTCAAACAGTTGATTGAGGGAGATTTTTTTGCCTTCTGGCGGGATGGGGCCAATCTTTTTTTCGATCGCCCGCAGCATTTGTTCTTGCGAAAAGACAGTACTGCCCGTAATCGTGAAGCCCCGCACCGTAATTTCTTGGGGTGCATCCACATCGGGGCGATCGCCGGGGGTGGGCGTGGGGGTAGCTGGCAGGAGTTGATCCGGCGACGGCAGGGTTTCAATCTCAGGGGTGGGGAGGGGCTGCTGAGAGGGTGGCTCAATCCCTCTTGTGTCGGGGGGCCGCACCTGGGCTACTTCCAAAGATTGGGCGGTGGCTGACCCACCGGAAACACAGATCGCTAGCAGACAAGACAGACGAATGGGGGCACTTAATAACAGGCTTTTCACGATTTCTGTTGTTCTCCTCACAAAATTGACCGCGTCGCACACGAGAGGCATTACGGTACCCGACAAGTTCCTCCTTCCAACCACGGGATCTGGAACGGGGAAACCGATGGAGATGCATCGGCAGTCAGCACTACGCTACCATCACTCGCTAACATCCAACCCTGCGCTTCGACAATTTTCTCCGAAGTTTCCGAAATCGGTTCAACAGAATTGGCCGGAGGCGGCACCAACTCCCCAGAACTGGCCGGGGGAGCGGCGGGCAGAGGCGCAGTTGCCACAGAAGCGGGCTGGGGCGATCGCTGGGCCGCCGTATTTTTCTCTAGGGTAATCCATTCTGCTGCACTCTCCTCACTCGACAGGGCATCAATTGGGCTGGCCGATAGGCCACCCCGCTTGGTGTTCACAAATCGCCCCTGAGCCAACTTTCCGCGCGTATCACACCCTTCAGCAATCAACGAACTCACATCAGCCAGTCCAGCGGGCAAGGCGACCGTGCCCCGCTCTGGGTCAATATCCAACACACTGATGCTCGTCGTCCCGTTCAGGCCAAAGCGCGAACTGGCGTCAATGTCGTTTGTCGCCAAGACTTCTGGCCGTTGGGCAATGCCACTGAGTTTGAAGGCGTTGACAAAAATACTGCCGCCGTTGCCCGTAAAAGCGTTGGCAACAATATTGCTATTGGCGACGGGCCGCCCCGACACGATAAAGGCGCGATCGCTCCCAAATAAAAAGCCACTCCCATTCACCAAAATGTTGCCGCCGTTGCCCCCGGCCTGGGCGGTGCCCGCTTCGGTGGTGATGTTACTGGTATTGGTCAACACCAGTGCCCCCACCCGCAACGTGATATTGCCACCAGAGCCAGATAGGGTGGTCGCCGAAATGCGGCTGCTGCGATCGAGCCAAACCGCCCGCGAGAAAATGGCAATTGCCCCCGCTTCCCCAGCGCCTTCGTTATTGACACTGACAATGCCGCCATTGCGAAGGACGAGCGATCGCGAGGATAAGATAATCCCCCCGCCATCTCGATTAACACCTCGGGCCACCTTACTTTCAAAGCCACTGCCAGGCCCATTCACAAAAATCCGATCTTTGGCTAAAACAAAGATCAAACCAGCGTCGCCATTGCCAAAAGTCGTGGTTGTAATGCCAGTGCCCACACCCGCGATCGTCAGATTAGTTGTCCCAACAACAACGCCGCCCCCATTGCCATTGGCATTGCGACCGACAACGCTAGAAATAAAACCGCCATTCCGCAAGATCATATTCTCGGCCAACACCACAACGGAGCCAGCATTTCCCGCGCCGAAGGTGCTGGAATCTAACCGAGCACCGTTTTCTAAAGTGAACGAGCCCGTCGAAACAAAGACAGAACCCGTGATGTCAGCGTTCGTTTCCCCCAACAACACATCAAAAACATTTCCGGCAAAGTCACCGCCACTAAACGTGTTGGATGAACCTTCCCCAATTGAACTAGACATCAAAGTGGGCAAACCCGTGCGGGCCGATCGCCCCGACAAAGTAACACTGCCACCGTTTGTATTGACAAAGACAATCCCTGCAACACCGTTCGAGCCACCTTTAACCGCCGTTTGTAACTGCGCACCACCACTCATCTCTAACCGAGGTGTTCGAACCAGAATATTGCCACCTTGCCCCTGCGCCCCATCTTCCAGGGTGCTAAACACAATGCTGTCACTTTCCAGGGAAATCGACTCCGTGGCCCGGAGCAACACATCTCCGGCATTACCGACCCCAAAGGTCGCCGCTTGCAGTTGGGTTGAGTTGGTTAAGCGAATGGTGCCCGCCTGGATGGCAATATCCCCCCCGTCGCCCGTAAAGGCATTTGTGACCACAAAACCCTGATTAAAAAAGACATTGCCCCGCGCGACGTCCGCTGGAAACTGCAAGCTGACATCGGGGGTATTAAGGTCAAGGCCAACGGTTCCGGCTCCGGCAATAGCCCCGATTTCGATGCGTCCGCCCCTGGCTCTGAGCACGCCACCATCAACGCCCACATCGCCGCCCAGGAGGAGCAAGCGTTGTTCAGGAAACAACGACAATCCTTCGCTGCTGGGGTCGCCTGTACCTAAGACAGTAATGTTACCGGGGCGGGTTTGGGAGGCCAGAAAGCCGCTGGGATCACCGATCAAGCTCAGCAGGCTGCTGGGGCCACCGGGGGTGCGGGCGCTGAATTGATTGGCTTCGCTCCCCCAGAGGAGGGCATCGGTAGTGGTGGCGACAAAGGCTCCGCGTCCGGTTGGGCCACCGATATCCAGGCGAGCATTGGGGCCAAAGACAATGCCACTGGGGTTGATGACATAAAGGTTGACGTTGGCGCTTTGGGTGCGGAGGAGGCCGTCAATATTGGAAATGGTGCCCCCTGTTACACGGGTCACAATATTGCGGGTACTGGTATCGCTGAAAAAGGTTGCGGCTTCGCCTGCGGTTAACCCAAATTGGCTGAAGCTGTGGAATTGGTTGCCATTAAGGGTGATGCCTTCGTTAGGCGTGATGAGATAGTTGGGGCCAGCGAGGGTGCGGGCGGGGACGAGGGTGCCGTCAAGGGTGATGGATTGAGCAATCGCGCTCGGTTGCGCCATCCAAATGGAACTCGCGATCGCTAAACTCGCCCAGCCAATAGAGTGCCAGACGGGTAAACGAGATGCAGCGGGGGCAAGATGAAACATGATGCAGGCCAACGTAATTGGAAACAACGAAACGTAGGCAGGTGAATGATGGAGCGAAACGCCATATGTAAAATAATGGCCTTAGAGGTTTACGAATAAGAGTAAATCAAGGGCTACCTCCTGTCACGCGACTCAAAACAAAAAAGTGCCTGACTTTTTTCCCTAGAATTTTGCATAACTCTGGCGTAGCTCACGGATAGATGTGTAACAGGCTAACGCGTTCTCGTCTACCCACGAATGTTGTCAAGTCATGGCCTGCTCTGTTCTCTGACTCCCCAAAAGGACATCACCATGCAACGATTCTCTGCTCTGTTTTCTGGGAAAGTTGTTCCACTGCCTGCACGGGCCTTAGTTTCTAGCACGATCGCGCTCAGTCTGGCGATCGCCGGGAGTGGCCTCAGCGAAGTGATCTTGAGTAGCCCCAATTTACCCCTGACCCAAGCCGCGATCGCCAAAGATCCGGGGGTGCGTGTCGCCGAGCGGGCGGGGAATTCCGTCGTCACCTTGCGCGGAAAAAAGGGCTACGGCAGTGGCAGCATTATTCGCGACAATGGGCTGATTTTGACTAATGCCCACGTGGTTAAAGATGATCTAACGGTGAGCGTGGTGCTGAACGATGGGCGCACCCTAACGGGAGATGTGGTGGCCTATGGCACTGATTGTCTGGATTTGGCCCTGGTGAAAGTCCGCAATCCCAGCAAACTCCGAACTATTGACATCGCGCGCCTCGATCGGGTGCAACAGGGGCAACAAGTTTTTGCGATCGGAAGCCCCGGCTTACTCGATAACTCCATGACCTCGGGGATCGTCAGCCGCATCATTACCAAAGATGGCTTGATCCAAACCGATGCTTCCATTCGCCCTGGTAATTCGGGTGGCCCCTTGCTAAACAGTGACGGTCAAATCATTGGGGTCAATACGTTTATTAAACCAGCCCAAAATGCGGCTTTTGCCATTACCAGCGATCGAGTCCAAGCCTTCCTCAAAGACTTTGACCAGGGGAAAGCCCCTACCCAACCCAGCGCCGCCGTGGGCCATAGCAAAAACGTGCAAACCGTATCCCTCCCGACTAGCCAACTCCGGGGGGAACTGAACAGCCGCAACAGTGGAGTCTTTTGTAAAACAGGTAGCCTGTTCAACGAATACACCTTCCAGGGCAAAGCGGGCCAAAATGTGATGATTTCTATGACCAGTCAGGCGTTTGCCCCCGCCCTCACGGTGTATGCCCCCGACGGCCTCTCCAAAAGTGACTTCAGCTATCGCCCCGGCACCACCGCCACCATTGTCACCGACCTGCCCCGCACAGGCACCTACCGCGTCTTAGCCAACTCTAGCCGCCCCAAAGAAGCCGGTGCTTATACCCTCAACGTCACTCCGTTGGTCTTCTGGCGGCGCGATCGCCTCCAAGCGGGCGACCCCCTCACAGCGGAAGGTAAACTCTATCGCGAATATTCCTTTACTGGCAAAGCCAACCAGGATGTGGCGATCGTGGCCGTCAGCAAGCAGTTCGATATCCACGTCTGCCTTTCAGACACCACCGGCAAACGGTTAGCCTGCAATGATAACGTCAACCTCAAATCGACGGATGCGGGCCTCTCTTTCAAACTGCCAAAGGCCGGAGCCTACAAAATTACAGTGGCCCCCGCCAAACGCGGCCAAGGTGATTTCATCGTTGCCGTCAAATAGCCCTAATCCCGATCGCTTGGCCCCCGGTTTCCCCATCGCTCAGCGGTGCCAGGTTGGCTGGAGGGCCTCCCCGCGATCGCGCCCCAGCATCCACCTAAGGATCAGGATTTCCCGTATTCATCCCCGTCAAAATTCCATACTGGCTCACCGCTTGATACAGCGTTCTGAGATAATCCATCGCCGTTTGGGCCGTCGCCTGAGCGGCTGCCGCATCTTCAAATTCTTGGGTTTTGAGCGGAATTGGCCCCAACAAATCCAACACCGTTTCACTGCTGGGCGGCGGTGCAATTACCACCAACGACGATTCCAGTTGCTCGTGATAGTGCCAAAACTGTTCCCACTGAATCTGGGTTCTGGCCTCCCGCTCCAACGGTTCATCCTGCAATTCTGCTGGAACAGGCTCCGCTCCTGCACCCGCCGTTGTTTGGCCCCGCATTTGCCGCAATGCTTCCAAAATTTGCTCTTTTGTGCGGCCCCGCAATTGAAACAGCACAAATGGATCATCACTGAAGCGATCGCCCAGCAAATAATACACGGCCCCAATGTGCTTACAAGGATTCGCCGGATCAGGGCAAGAACAGCGACTGTGAATATCAAACTTGGTAAACGGAAACAGACTCAGCCCATTTTCCGTAAACACTTTTTCAATGCTCAGGGGCATTTCCCCCGCTAGCAATTTTGCGGAAAACAATGCCTGCTGCGACATAGACTCAATCACATAGTTCCATTGTTCATCGCTAAATGGATCCAGTGATAACGTCACTTTGTAAGGTTCTGGCGCTGTTCCTTGCACCCGCGCCGCCACCTTGTGCCCCTTAAACTCAATACTTTTGACATTCCCTTCCCGCGCATATACCCGAGCCCGCGCCAACCGCCGAATCCATCCAAAAGACTCCAGCACTTCAATCCACCGCTGGGCCCACCACTCACGACTCGGTTGTTGATAAGTATCTGTCATGCCCTCATCTTACCGCGATCGCCATTCCATAAAAAAACTCCCCTGCGATTGAGCGACAAGGGAGCAATCTAAGGCTGGGATCGGCAGGCAAAGACAACCGAACCTAGATTGAGAGCCTTAGGATTTAGAACATTAGGTTTAGATAAAGGTGCCAGCGTTCAACGTCGTGGCCTGTACCCCAGTTAATACGGCGATCACTTCGTTCGTGCTGGTCAATTGAATCAGCGTATCGTTGATATTTGCCCCTGTTCCCTGAATCACAGATAACTGCGCAAACCCCAAACCGCCACTGAGTTGCAAGCGATCTTGCGTGACCTCAAAATCGGTGATGGTGTCGGTGCCGGAGTTTGCGGCTAGCGTAAAGACATCATTGCCGGCATTTCCAGTCAAGATGTCAAATCCAGATCCCCCAATCAGAGTGTCGTTTCCGACTCCGCCCAACAGAGTATCGTTTCCGGCTCCGCCCCGTAACAAGTCATTGCCGCTGAGTCCATCAATATAATCGTTGCCCCCTTGTGCGTTAATCACGTCATCAGAATTGGCCAATCCATTCACCTGATTGTCTAAGTCATTCAAAAAGGTGACACTGTTGCGATTGAAAATTTGACCAGGGAACCAGTCAGGATTGCCATTTGTCCAATTGGCATTAAACACATCAAAGCTATCTTGCCCAGTGGTTTGACCATCAAACAAAATGTTGGCAATATCCACCCCTGCCCCAGTTTGACGCAGCAGATTATCCAGGTTTTCTAGTTGGAAATTTTGCAGAACCGCTTTGGTGTTCGCAACGCCTTCAAAGGTAATTTCCAGATCGCTACCAACCTGGGTCAACAGCATATTCCGGGCCGTGAGTCCTGTACCCTGGAATTTCAGGGTATCGACTGCCGCGATCGCAACCTCAGTCGGATAAATGCCCGTGCCAACGCCACCAAAATTCGCAACGGTCACGGTGCCTTCACCTTGTGCCACCAAAAACGATTGCTGTCCACCCGCTCCAGAGGGGGTGGGATTAAACTCAAACACGGCGGTCGTGCCGCTGACTTCATTGGTCACCACCAGCAACGGCACTCCGTTGGGGCTTTGCTCGGCTGGAATGAACAGCAACCCTTCGGGGCTGATGTCGCCGGGAGTCGTCACATATTCCAAAAACTTCGGGCTTTGAGCATTGGTAATGTCATACACCATCACTCCCCCGGTGCGTTCCAGCCCAATAAAGGCATAGACCCGCTCATTCACGCGCCCAATGGTCAGCCCTTCAGGTTCGGGGCCTTTGTTATCGCTGCGAGTGTCGAAGGTGTCTGCATCCCCATTAGAGTTGAACCCGGTGGGCACTGCCGCCGCCGTGATGCGCTCAAATTGATCGCCACTGTCAAACACAATGTTGCCGTTGGTGTCGCGAATGGTGAAAGACCGTCCACCCAAAACATGAATCTGGTCATAGTCACCGTCACCATCGGTATCACCTGTAGCCGTGGTTACGGTCAAGCGTCCCAACCCATCGTTTTCCTTGAGGGCGGCGGCATTGGGGAATTTATCTGGATCGAGAACATAGTCTTCGTCCCCGACTCGGATTTCTTCGGCAAAGCCATCATAGTCGCGGGCATCCCCTTCGTTGGCCGTAACCAAATAGGTGTTGCCATCCAGCCCGACGTAGCGACCGATCGCGTCCGGCTGATACATGCCAAACACCGGATAGTTCTGGATATTGATACGACCGTCGCGATCGCTGGCATCCAGCCCATTACTTTGATTGAACTTGACATCGTTGCTCAGAGTGGACAAGCCTTGACTGTGATCTTTTAATCCCAGGGGCAAAATATTTGTCACGGTTGCCGTTGCAATGTCCACCACCGCGATCGCATTGTTTTCCTGAAGCGTCACCCAAGCCGTTTTGCTGTCGCTGGAAATGGTAATGTACTCCGGCTCAAGATCCTGGGCCACCGTGGCCCCCGGCCCATAAATTCGGACTCCTTTGGCTTGCAAGGCTGCCAGTTGACTGTTGAAACCACTAAAACCAGCCGTCGTCACCGTTGCCCCAGCAATGCCATTAGACAAGTCAATGACGCTGATGGAACCCTCCGGATCGACGGAATCCGGCTCACCATAGCTGTTGGGTTCCCCTTCATTCGCAACCAAGATCTTGTTGCCATCGGGCGTAAACGTCAGCATATCCGGCAGCGCCCCCACGGTCACTTGCCCCTGAAAAACGCCGTTTGCATCGAAAAAGACAACGGAGCCTGGATCGGTTTTGGGATCGGCCTGCACCGCAACCGCCACAATCCCATTGGCGATCGCCACGCTATTTGCACCCCCTCCAAACGCTTCCACGTCCAGCGTTTGCACCAAGGTTGGATTGCTGGGATCACTCAGATCGAGAATTTCCAACAGGGTGCCGCCCGAAATAACGAATAAGCGATTGGTGGCTGGGTCATAGGCAGAAATTTCGGCTCCAGTGCCTTCTAATCCTCCGACTTTTTTCAAAATCGTATTTGCGTCTGAGGTGGAAGTGATGGCACTAAAATCTTGGGAATTTGGCTCACTGAGGCTAAACGATGGCATGACAATCAGTACCTACGCACGTAAATGGACAGAAATAGACCGTGGAAAATCGTCCTCCAGTCCGCTGAAGTTAAGCCGCTGTGGTTAAGCCGCTCGTAAGCATTACCGCCACCAAGGGATTTCTGAATCACAATCGGCGATACGGCAAGTCATCCCGTCAACCTACGCAAAAATTCTGAAAAGAGCGATCGCCCACAAACGGGCCAAACCGTTCTGGGTATTAACTTCCCGGAATTTACGGATGACGATTTTTCCACTCCCCATCATTACGGGGAACAGCCTGGAACCAGCGTGATCCAGAAAACATCAGGAATGAAGATTGTATGAAGTGATACGGTTGGGCCAACGGTACACTCGCGATCGCGCCCCCTAATCTGCCCCAGATCCAACCCAGATCTAAATAAAATTACAAAATTCTTAGCGCGATCGCTCCCATGCTTGATATATTCATTAGAGAGGCAGCGGCGGCATAGCCAAGTGGTAAGGCAGGGGTCTGCAAAACCCTCACCCCCAGTTCGAATCTGGGTGCCGCCTTAGTTTTCATGCCAAATATAGGGGCTGAATTTCGCTCATACCGCTAGATGCGGGGATTGTTAAATCTAGTGAAGCGAATAAAGCGAATAATGCAAACAATCCAAATAAAATTGTAGGCCAATTTTTAGGCCATCGGTGGTTGGGGGCGATTTGGGTTGCTCATCAAAATTTGATAGGCGCGTGCGTGAACATCGTCTGTGATCCAGGCGTGGTAGATCTCGCAGTGGACTTTTACGCTGTGGCCCATCTGGGCGGCTGCGAGGGAGACATCTAGGCCAAATTCGAGGGAACGGACGGCCCAACAATGGCGCAAGTTGTAGGGCGGCCAGGGGAGGCCATAGCGGCTGAAGGCGTGGGTGACACGTTGGCCTAGGGCTGTATTATCTCGCCCTGTGACGGTGGGAAGGGTGCCTTTCAAATCCCAGGCTTCGGCCCATTCGGGGTAGAAGGGATAAATCAGGCGCGATCCTGTCTTGGTGCCCTCTGCAACTTCGCATAGGGGAAAGCGGTCTAGATTGCAGAGAAAAACCTCATGGGGGCGCAATCCATAAACAGCGATGAGGCTATACGCTCTCTGCCATTCAGGGTTAGGGATAGTGAATCTTAATTGAGTTATTTGTGAGTCGTTGGGTAGTGTGCGAGGAACCACTTTTTTAGGTGAATACTGCCCTTTAAGTGGCTTGAAATTGGGCTCTAACCCAGCGAATAAACAGAACCGGGTGAGTACATCCACGAACCGTTTCCGGGTGCGAGTGTCGGGGGCTTTGGTGCGAATTAGCCGATCGCATAATTCAACGGAGAGCGACTGGGCCGGGGGCAGTTCGCCCAACACTTTGAGATAGTCACTTTTCCATGTGGTTTCTGTTTGGGGATTGCGCGGCCTACGGGCGAAGTAGTCTTGCTCGTATTTGGTGATCCAATCGGCGCATGAGTTTTGTACGTTATTTTTAGCAAACTCATGCCAGTCAAACTTGCCACTATCCAACAATGAGCCAATCCTACGGGCTTCCTGCTCTGCGAGTTTGAGGCCCGTGGGGTTGGCGTGGAAGTGGAGGGAGAGCCGTTGCTGATAGGGGGCAACTTTGAGGGATTCAGGTTTGGGGGGAAAGACTGCTCGCAGGCAGAGGCGATCGCCGCGCACTTCGATCGCCACGCCTACTTTGCCAGCCTTGAGCCGTCCGTTTGCCTGGGCTAGTTTGCCGTCAATGCTCATCTCATTTCGGGGGGAACTGAAAAGGCATTCTCGCAGTTTTTGCGATGCCATCGGTAGGAGTGTTTTTTGGCTTTGGGGCGGGACACTTCGCGATAGTGGATATCGCGTTTGAAGAATCCATCGATCCGTAAATGGTGCAAGTGTTCATTGGAGCAGGCGAGAATTTGAGCCATTTCTGAAGTGGGAATCCACACGGGGGCTTCTTTGCGGGGGCGGGCCATTACTTATCCCCCACCAGGTAGCGATCGCATAGCCAAACGACAAACTTGTGTTGCTCACGCTGGGGATATTGATCAAGCTTGTCGCACAAATCACGAAAGATGAGCCGCAACAGGAAGTTTTTGGGGTCGATGTCTAAGTCTTCACAGCGCTGTAAATATTGCTCTACTAGGCCATCTAGCACATCATCGATCGCGTCCTCATAGTTTTGTACGAAACCCTGTTCTAGAGTTTCTAGGACAAGTGGCAACTTTGATGCAGGGATGCGGATAGCGGTCGTTGGTTCCCCATACTTGGAAGGTCGGCCCATCACTATACTCCTAAATTCAACTGGCCTAAACGTTCGGCTTTGAGCCGTTTTTTGGTGGCCATTGCGGCTAAATCCATGCGGCAATGGCAGGGGGCACATAGGGCTTTGAGATTGCGGCGATCGCAGTTCTCAGGCACATGATCCAGGTGAGCCACGGTGAGGACAAAACGCTGAGGGCGGGGGACAAACACAACCCCCAATTCTTCATCCTGCTCCTCATCGTGTAAAAGCACGGCCCAAAGAGGGTAAGCTTCCAGTCGTTCTGCTAAATCTTCAAAAGATTCCCCAGGTCTACGGCAGGGCTTTTCACACTCCTCACAGTGCCAGTTCGCCTCATCCTTCACGGCCTGGGCGATTTCTTCCCAGTTGGCCGGGTATCTACTCCTGTCCATCGGCATTTTCGTCGTCCTCGTCATTTTCGATATAGGAATCCCACAGACACAAACAGCACACCCAGAGATGGGCAAGGCCATCCCAGATCAAGGGGTTGCCACATTCAGGGCAATTTCTCTGCATCACGACACCTCATCGGGATATTGGTTGATGGCTTCAGCTAGGGAGGCACCCTGAGCCATAGCGCGATCGCAGTCTTCCCGCCTGGTCTTGCGAGTGGAAATCAGCCTCAGTTCTTTGCGCGGGTAAACCTGGCTGACATACCAACCCTTTGCCCGAACCGTCACGAAATCAAGCCCTACAGATTCCACTTGGCACCGCTTGCCGACAAACTGACCTTTCAAAATCTCAACGTGATCACCAACATCGAATTGAGTCGATACAGCAGGGGCGGACAGTAGAGCCACATCTGTTGATGGACTGCTCTTAGGAATTTGGTTGGGTTGGGTGTCCAGGTTGTCCACACAGGGGAGTTTGAGATCATCCTGTTTGTGGCTTTTTGCAAAATCCGGGGGTTGTCCTGGGGGTTGTCCTGGGGGTTGTCCATCAGGTTGTCCCTTTTGCTGTGGCTGGTTTTCATTAGATAATTCCCAACCTGGACAACCTTTTTCAATAAAAGATGGAGAGAACCAAACTCTTCGCCTCCGCCCCTGGACAACCTTGCGGGTGGACAACCACCCATTTGCTTTAAGGATGTTGGTCACGCGCATCTGGCTAGCGCGATCTTGCTTCTCGATATCCAGATGCAAAGCGTTGAGCAAGATATCATCGGCAGTCACATGATCCAAAAACTGGACATGATCCAAAACTGGCGTTTCCCACGGATCAGAAAGCTGATATTCCAAATTTGCGGATGCGCTGGCTTCGCGCAGATGGTCTGGCAATGTCCACTGTTCGCCCTGCAAAAACGCATGGGTAGCAGCCGCCCAAATGCGATCGCGCTCGGCGGCTAATTCATCCAGCGGTATCCAGTCGATGCTGACGGGGACAACCCAAAACCGACGATTGCCCGTGGGGTCTGCCAAGAACTCATCAAAGTTAGTAGTGCCCACAATGATGCTGGGCCGGGGAAACTCCTTCACCACGCGGCCATAAGGGGGCCGGATTTGGTCGGTCTGTGTGGTGATAAACGCCTTGACCGCTGAAATGTCCTTGCGTTTGAAAACCGCCTCCAGTTCTGCCCACTCAATCAGCCATGCCTGGTGCAACTTGAGCCGTTCATCCTTGTCGGATACTGACCCCACGGAATCATCAAACCAGTCCCCCGCCAGGGCTTTCCAAAATGATGATTTCCCTACGCCCTGGCCACCGCTGAGAATGCACACCGTATCCACTTTCGCCCCCGGTTGGAATGCCCTGGCTACCGCAGAGATGAGCGTTTTTCTGATCATCACTTGATGCAGTTCGCTGGTACTGCCTAAGTAGCGGCTGGCGATGGAATTGAGTAAATCCCCATCGGCTTCGTACAGTTCTGAGCAGGTTTTGAGGTATTCCTTGACTGGCGAGAACTGGGCTTGCTTGGCCAGATAGGTGACGATCGCCGCACAATCTTCGGCGGGTACGTCAATGTTGTGCTTAATCGCTAACCACAACCGCAGATCATCCAGGTCGCATTCTTGCCCATCTAATTCGGGCACACTCTTCAGGCCATTCCAGCGAATGCGGCCCCGGAGCTTGTCGGCAATCATTTCATAGCGGAGAGCCAGCTTGCACTGTTCCCCGGCCATCAGATCGGCCTTTTCCTCTTGCTCATCCCGCCATTCTTCCAGGGTGTGCGCCTGGTCAATGGCATGAATCAGATGATTCCGCGCGATGAGATTCCCCTCAAAGTGGGAGAGCCAATCATCAATCCCTTTATATTGATTCGCCCATTCCAGGACGTAAACCTGGCAGCCCTTCGCGGCCAACATTCGCCCCAGGTTGTGCAATGCCTGCTTGACGGCCTTCTTTTGCACTACATCCCGGTCGAAGGCGAGGTAGATTGTCCGGCCATACTTACAGAAAATCTCTAGCTCTGGGCGCAGCCGCCCCAGCTTGCCGCCCGTGGCCACGCCAGGAATGGAAATGGCTGGCAAACCCAAACTGAGCAATGCGCCTGCCTTCTTCGCTCCCTCAGTGAGCAGGATCGGCTGGCTAAATTCAAAAATGAGCCGTTGCCAATACTCACTATCCTCCATGCGCAGAAACAACGGCGCGAGGGTCTGCCGGGAGGGACTGAGATATTTCAGCGGTTTGTTCGTGCGTGGGTCAATGGGGGCTTCATCGGGCTTGTACTGTGCGCCCTTAAAGGTGGGTTCCCCGGTTTTTGGGTTCACCCCAGCTACGCCCCATCCGGGCACCAGGTCACTGGAATGTTTCCACCGCCTGTCTGCGTTGCGGTTTAGAAGTTTGTCTACTTCCTGGGGGTCTTCAATTGTCCAGATGTTGCGCTGGACGATCGCCGGGTCAACGCCGGATTGCAACCATTCGTTGTAGTGATGGGGATGCAATTGGGGATTGGGATTGGGTTCCATAACTCACTCATAGATTTTCCAAAAAGTGAACAAAAAAAGGGGATGGCTTTGGCTGGCCATTCCCCTATGAACGCGATGGAGATCATCACACGCTACGCCAAACTTGCAAGCTTTTCGGGGGGCAACAGCTTCAGGCTGAGATGGGAGAGCCGTGCCCAGAGTTGTTCGGCTTCGGAGCCGTAGAAAATGCTTACGTCCTCACAGCCGAAACTCAGCACCAATTCGGCTTCGGATGTGCCAGCCGGGTTGAAGGTCGCGTGGGTCAGGTGTTCGCAGTTGATGATGCGATCGCCAATTTGGAAGAATTTCATAAGATATTTGGCTTAGTAGGTTTGCGTGTTTTCATAGACTCCAGTGCAATTTTACACGGGTAAATTTCCCTATCCACAAAAAGCATGTGTTTAGAAAAATAAATTTACACGGGTAAATTTCCTAGGTCTGTAAAATTGAGGAAAAGACAGTGAACGAAAACGATGAACAGCAAGCGTGGCCCCAAGATGAAGTACAAGGAACCAACTCAGAATGTGACGCTGACTTTGCCCAATTCGGCGATCGAGGGACTGGATACGATGGCCAGAACTCTGAAGCTGAGATCGAAGTCCCAACTCATTACAAAAATCGGTCTGGGCGAGATCGGGCTAGAAGACTTACTGGGGGAATCCTGCGCCAACTGATTACGGACTACGAAGATCAGTTGGCGGATACATTGCGGCGCTCTGCGAAGCTCCAGGCGCGGATTGATGAGCTGAAACAGCTACAATTATTGCAATCAAAAGACTAAGGGCTAATGGTTGTGCAGGCCGGGAACTGGTTAAGGTTCCCGGTTTTTTAATGCCTCAAATAATGATTGCTACAAGATTTGCAGGTAAGGGCTTAAGAATGCACATTCCTTCAATGTCGATTGAAGTTTCCCTTAATTCGGCTGTCCAGACTATGTTTCCTTCACGCTGCATTTCGAGTAAATCCATCAATGCTCTTTTGGCGCTTTGTTCGTCTGCAAAAACAAGGGTGATTTTGTTCATGTTTGGTGTTGGGTGCCCGGTTTTTTAATGCCTAAAACGGGATGTCATCGTAATCCCAATTACTTGGGGG
>ERZ1066135.228-NODE-228-length-43655-cov-7.278761_pt1 | contig 43655 bp, 41 predicted proteins | sample MGYA00382782_ERZ1066135 | MGnify/ENA primary metagenome ERZ1066135 (study PRJEB33369, sample SAMEA5778365) | biofilm metagenome | biome: Industrial cooling water; feature: Water cooling tower basin; material: Biofilm | place: United Arab Emirates | collected... | reverse complement strand
TCTCCGAGCAGCGCCTCGCCGACATCTACCGCACGACGATCGACGCCTTCTATGCCTATGTGTCGCGCCGCTGTGGCGGGGATCGTCTGCTGGCGGAGGATGTCACGCAGGACGCCTGGCTTCGCGCGGTCCGCGACTGGCAGCGCAACGGCGTCCCACGGATCCCGCTCGCGTGGCTGCGGACGGTCGCGCGCAATCTCATCCTGAACCACCTGCGGCGGCAGGCGCCGGTGTCGCTCGACGCCGTCCCCCACACGGCGCTGCTGGCGGCCGTCGAGCACGAGGCGGTGTCCGACCCGGAGGAGGTCGCGGCCGTGGTCACGGCGGCCCTCGCCCGGATCCCGGACGACGAAGCGACCCTCCTCGAAGCCTTCCACTTCGACCAGCACCGCACCGCGGAGCTCGCCCGAGCGTACGGCATCTCGGAACGCGCGGTCGAAGGGCGCCTCCGTCGTGCGCGGGCGCGCCTGCGCCGCGAGCTCGAACTGTCCCTGCGATCCCTTGGAGAAATCACATGACCGACCAGACTGAGCGATTCGAGCGTGACGACGCGCATCGCGTACACCCGGCGTTCCGCGACCGACTCGAGCGCGAGCTCATGGCGGCGTACCGCCGTGACGCGGTCGCACTCGCCGGATCGCGATGGCACCGTCTGCGCTGGCTCCGTACGGCGGCGGCGATCGCCTTGGGCGCCACGTTGGCCTCGGGCGCGGACTTCGCGATCGCGCAGGTCCGCGATGCCCGCCAGCGCTCGGAACTATCCGATGCGATCGCGTCCCGGGTGCCGCTGGCAGAGCTGCGCCTGGCCATGGTCCGGTCTCGGGTCGAACAGGCGCGCGCGCAGTCGGCGCTGGGGGCCATCTCGCGCCTGGAGCTCTCGGCCGCCGAGGCGGAGTTGGTGAGCATGCAGGCCGTGGTCGCGCGGTTGCGCGTCGAGTTGGCGGAGACGCAGGCGACCGCCGCCGCACCCCGCGACGAGCTGTGGGCGCCGCGCGTCGGGCAGCAGGATTTCGTGTCGCAACGTCTCGCGCTGGACCTGCGCGAGGCCGAGCAGCTGCTCGCGCTGCATCGCGACCGGGTCGCGATCATCGAACAGCAGGTCCGTGTCGGGGCACAGAGCAGTTCGGCGCTCGCCGACGCGAAGCTGCAGCTCACCACCGCTGCGGGAGTGGTCGACGACATCTCGATGCGCCTGACCCTCCGTCGCGCGTTCCTCGAGGAGCGGCTGGCGCCCGAAGTGATCCAGCACCGCTTGGAGCGATTCCGCGCGCGGGCGATGTTGCTGCAGAGTCTGGAGGGGCTTCGCGTCGCCAAGGAGCGCCTGGAGACCGCACGGCAGCAAGCGGCCAAGGGGGCGACGGCCGCCCTCGAGGTACTCCGGGCGGAGCTACAGGTGCAGGAGCTTCAGGTGTCGATCATCGCGCTCGAGCGCCAGCTGGGCCGGCTCGAGGCGTCCGCTCGCCGCTGAGACTGAAGACCGCCCGTGGCGCAGGCGTTGCGGCGGGCGCAGGGCTCCGACGATCTTGGAGCGCATGCGCCCACGCTCCGCAGCCGCCGCGATCTGCCTGCTCGTTCCGTGTGCCGCCATCGCCTCGGCCCAGCAGCCCCCTCGCGCCCTCGGCATCGGCTACGGCGTCGACACGAGCGCGGCGCCCGTCGGTGCGCTGGTGCAGCTCGTGGCGCAGTACCTCGCGCTGCCTCAGCCCGGCTTCACAGCGACCGCGCTGTGGCGCACCGCGGAGCAGACAGCAGGGGCGGCCTACGACCCGGCCAGTGGCTTCACGGACTATCGACACCCGGCGACCGTGCTCTCGGTGCAGCCGGCGTGGCCCGACTCGGGCACGTTCGTGATCAAAGTGCTGTTCGCGCGCGCCGTCGCGAATGGGGAGGATGTCCGGGCGGTCGCGCTGGCGCGGTTCTATGCGGTGCAGGAGGACGCGCGCTGGGTCCTGACGAGCGCGCTGGCGCGCCATACGGCGTCGTGGTCGCGCGTCATGGTCGGCCCCATCGAGTATCACGTGCCACCGGACCACGTGTTCGACCGCGCGCGAGCCGATCGGGCCGCGGCGTTCGTGGACTCGATCGCGCGGGCGCTCAGGGTGCCGCCGCCGGCGCGCATCCCGTACTACCTGGCGGCATCGACCGAGGCGATGGGCCGCGCCCTCGGATTCGACTGGCTGCTGCAAGCGTCGGGCGCCACCGCCGGTCGCGGTGGCTGGGGCGGCGCACAGGGCGTGTTCAGCGCGGACCCGCGCGTCGGCGAGGAGTACCGGCATGAGCTGGCCCACGTCCTCGCGCAGTCCCTGCGCTCGCCGACGGGGCGCCACTGGTTCGTGGAGGAAGGGTTCGCCGTCTGGTTGGGAGGGCACATGGGCGGCACGCGCGCCGACGAAGCCGCCGCACTGCGTGCGTTCGCCGCGAAGACGCCGACGGCGTCGTGGGAACAGCTGACGTCGTATGACACGCCCGATGCCGTGCGCCTCGCCACGGCCGCGCTGGTCGTGCGCGCCATCTTCGACCGCGCAGGATGGGACGGGGTGCGGCGATGGCTCGCCCTCGAGGCGGGCGATGGGCCGCTACTGGCCGGGCTCGAGCGCGAGCTCGGCGTGACGTCGAGCACCTTCGGTGGTTGGTGGCGGGCGGAAGTCGCGCGGACGGGGACGGTGCGCTGATCCGCAAGACGGCGCACATCAACGAGCACTACGGGAACCTGGTGACCGACATGCGCCGCAACGGGCTGGTGCCGCCGTCGTCTCAGCGCTAGGATGAATGCGTCTCACGGAGGAGACCAATGAGAATCGTGCTGCGGGTCGTCGGAGCGGTCGCCGCCCTGATCACGAGCGTGATCTTGGGGCGCATCGTGCTGCACAGCTACACCGACCACGGGCACCTCGACGTGTTCCACCTGGTGGTCGCGCTGGTGGCGGCGGTCGGCGGGTTGGCGCTGTTGGGGATGGTGGTGTTCAAGCCCACGGCGGCGGAGCGCACGGGAGGGTAGCCAGGCGCCCGCCCGTCCCTGTTGCGGCGCGGGTTGGGCGCGGGTGGCCGACATTGCCCCTTGCGCGGTCGCTTGGCACTATTAGTTTACTCTCTAGCTTATTAACCAGTAGGTTATATGCAAGACACACTCAGCGTCACGTTCTCTGCCCTCGCCCACCCGACGCGCCGCGCCATGCTCGCGCGGCTCCGTCAGGGTGAGGCAACGGTGAGTCAGCTCGCCGAGCCGTTCCTGGGCACGATGACCCTGCCGGGCGTCACCAAGCATCTCAAGGTGCTGGAGAAGGCGGGCTTGGTCACCAAGGGACGCGATGCGCAGTGGCGGCCGTGCACGCTGAATGCGCAGCCGCTGCGGGATGTCAACGCGTGGATGGACGCCTACCGCGCCCACATGGAAGCCAGCCTTGATCGTCTGGGCGAATTCCTCAAGACGACCTCACCCCCGACCCCGTCCGACGATGACCGCTGCTGACGAATGCGACATCCTCATCACGCGCGTGTACGACGCGCCCGTCGCCCGCGTGTGGGCCGCCTGGACCGACCCGGCGCAGCTCGCGCAGTGGTGGGGTCCGCGTGGCTTCACCATCACCACCCACCACCGCGACCTCCGTGTGGGTGGGATGTGGGACTACACGATGCACGGGCCCGATGGCACCGACTGGCCCAACTTCACGCGCTACCTCGAGGTGGAGCCCGGCGTGCGGCTCGTGTACGACCACGGGGCCACGTCGGCCGACACGGCGCCGATGTTCCGCGTCACCTCGACCTTCCGCGCCCTCGGCGAGCGCACGGAACTCACCATCCGCATGACGCTGCCGACGCCCGAGGCGGCGCGCGAGACGCGCGGGTTCATCAAGGCCGCCGGTGGCAACTCGACCTGGGATCGGTTGGCGGAGTTCGTCGAGAAGCAGGGCTCCGCGCAGGAGATCTTCGTCATCGCCCGCAGCTTTGACGCGCCGGTGGAGCGACTGTTCGACCTGTGGACCACGCCCGCGCTGTTGGCCGAGTGGCTACCGCCGACGGGGTTCCGCATGCACATCCATTCGGCGGACATCCGCACGGGCGGGGCGCTGTTCTTCGCGATGAGCAACGACGCGTTCACGATGCACGCGCGACACGAGTACGTCGTCGTGGAGCGTCCCGAGCGCCTGGAGTACCTGCAGCGCTTCACCGACGAGCATGGAACGGTCGGACATCCGCCGGGCGTGCCGCAGTGGCCCGAGACGCTGCGCTGCTGCGTGTCGTTCACCAGCGAGGGCGCCGCGCAGAGCCGCGTGACGGTGCGGACGGAGATCGTCGGTCCGGCGACGGAGGCCGAGGTCGCGGCCTTCGTGGCCGAGCGCGCGGGGATGACGCGAGGCTGGACGGGGTCCTTCGATGTGTTGGAGGGGATGCTCGCGGGGTGAGCGCTAGCTTCGCGCGCGGCGTGGTGCCAACCATCGCGCCGCGAGCACGCCGCCGACGAACCCACCCAAGTGCGCCTGCCAGCTGATGCCCGGCTGACCGGGCAGCACGCCCAGCACGACGCTGCCCCAGAGCGCGGTGACCAGCACGCTGAGTAGGATGGCGCCCAGCGACCGCGCGTACCAGCCGGCGAGCATCAAGAAGCCGAGGAAGCCGAAGACGACGCCGCTCGCGCCGATGTGCACGCTGCCAGGGGCGCCCAGGGTCCAGGCGCAGAGTCCGGCGCCCAGCGCTGACAGCAGCGTCACGGGGATGAAGTGCCGGCGATCGCGGAGCATCACGAGCCAGCCGAGCACCACGAGCGGCACTGTGTTGGCGAGCAGGTGCTCGAGGTTCGCGTGCAAGAACGGGGCAACGAGGATGCCCCAGAGCCCCTGCTGGGTGCGCGGATGGATGCCCAGGACCGCGATGGCGTTGCCGGTGAGCAGCTGTGCGGCGAAGCCGGCCCACACCGCGGCGACGGAGCCGCCGAGGGTCGCGACCTGCTGTTTGAGCGTGCGGGCGGTGCTGCGGACGACGGCTTTCATCTGCGCTGAAGTGTACCCTGCCCGCGCCGTGCGATGGAGCCCCGGCGCACCGGCCGGTGTCGCGCACTACGCGGGGGGCGTGCGGCGGCTACGTCACCTGACGTATGGGCGCTGGCGCGGCCGATCGTGATACTGGAGGCGAGTTCCTCACCCTCTGCCACGAGACGCCCATGTTGCCGCTCAGCTTCGCCTTCGCCAACCCGCTCGATGTGTCGCTCGACCTGCTCACGGCCGCCGAGCACTCCGAGTTCCGCACCCTGCTCGGCGCGTCCCGGCAGCGCGACTGGCTCGCCGGACGGACCGCCGCGAAGCGTGCGGTCGGCCGCGCGGCGGGGGTGGACCCGCAGCGCATCACCTTGCTCGCGCGGCCTGGCGCGGCGCCGGTACCCATGCTGATGCGCGGGCAGGGTGCCCCGCAGCGCCTCGCGCTGCGCGTGTCGATCGCGCACCGCGGCGGATGGGCCATCGCGGCGGCGTTCGCGCCGGGTCTCTGCGTGGGCGTGGATCTGGAACGAGCGAATGATGTGGTCGCGGAGCATGCCCGCTACTTCGTGGCGCCTGAGGAGCGCGACACGGCGGCGCGACTGGGGGCCGGCCGCTTGTGGGCACTGAAGGAGGCCGCGTGGAAGGCGTTGGGGCTGCGGCAGGAGTTGCCCTTCCGTGAACTGGCGCTGCCGCTCTCGCCGGATGGTCGTGTGACGGGCGCACTGGTGCGGGGCGTGTGGTTCGGCGGACTCACCGCCACCTGGACGCTCCCGCAGGGCTTCGTGGCCGCGGCGTTCTCGCTGACGCCGGACGCGCGATGAGCGCCGCGACGACGTGCATCGCGGGGACCGCGTACGCATTGCCGGCGACGAGCCGATCCGTGCGCGAGCTGGCGGCGGCCGGTCAGCTCCAGAGCAGCGCCGAGCTGCTTGAGACCTTCGGCTTCGGACAGGTGCATGTCGCCACCGCCGAGACGCCGTTCGCGCTCGCGCTCCAGGCTGCGGAGGCGTTGCTGACGGAGCGCGGTGTCGAGCGCGACCGGGTCGACCTGCTGCTCTGGGCCGGCACGCCCGCGGTGGCCTACGCGGCCGGTGGCGCGGCGGCTGACGCACCCAGCGCGCTGGGAACGACGCGGCGCTTCCACTACCCGGCGATGCGACTGCAGTACGAGCTGGGGCTCGAGCGGGCCGATGTGCTCGCCCTCGATCAGCTGGCGTGCTCGACGCTGTTCGGGGCGATGCGCGTGGCCAAGGCGCTGTGCGAGAGCGAAGGATTGGACCGCGTGCTCTGTGTGTCGTCGGAGTTCTTCCCCGGCGCGGCGGGCCGCGAGGCGATCTTCAACTGCACCACCGACGCGGCCTGTGCGGTGCTGGTCGAGCGCGGTGGCACCGCGGGACGCATGGTCGCCACGGGGCAAGCGTCGAAGGGCTACTACTGGGACTGCGACGCGCGGCGCGACGAGATCGTCGCGTCGTACTTCCCGACGGCGCGTCATGTGGTCGCCGACACCTTGCGCCGCGCGGGCTGGCAGCCCGGCGACGTGACCTGGGTGATCCCGCACAATGTGAGTCTGCGCAGCTGGGAGATCCTGTTGGGGCTCACCGGCATCCCACGTGACCGTCTGTGGTCGCGCAACATCGCGCGACATGGCCACTCGTTGGCGGGCGACAACTTCATCAACCTGCGCGATGCGACCGACGCGGGCGACATCCGCCCCGGAGACAAGCTGCTGCTGTTCTCCTACGGCTACGGCGCGCATTGGCATGCGCTCGCGGTGGAGGCGTGACGATGACGAGCTCCGGTACCATCCTCCTCACCGGCGCGACGGGCCTGCTGGGCCGCGCCGTGCTCACACGGCTGTTGGCGGCGGGCTGCCGCGGTCAGGTCGTGGCCCTGGTGCGAGATCCGCGCCGGGCCAGCGCGTCGTTCGCGGCGATCCCGGGGAGCGACCGGGTCAGCTGCGTCGAGGGAGACCTCACACGCGATGGGCTCGGGCTCAGCGCCGCACAGCGCGCGATGCTTCGCGGCTCGCTGCGCGGCGTGGTGCATCTCGCCGCCGATACGACCTTCTCGCGGCCGCTGCCGGCGGCGCGCGCGGTGAACACGGACGGGACACAGCGGGTGCTCGCATTGGCCGCTGACTGCGCGACGCCGCCGCGGCTGGCCTACGTGAGCACGGCGTTCGTCGCCGGACGCCGCACGGGTGAGATCGCCGAGGCCGCTGACCCTGGTGGCGCGGGCTGGGTGAACCACTACGAGCAGTCGAAGTGGGAGGCCGAGCAACTGGTGCGTCAGCAGGCCGGCGCGTGGACGGTGCTGCGCTGCAGCACGGTGGTCTGCGACGACGCGTCCGGTGGGGTCACGCAGTTCAACGCGGCGCACCGCGCGCTGCGACTGTACCGGGACGGCCTCGCGGCGATGATGCCCGGCGTGGCCGGCTCGACGGTCGACACCGTGACCACCGACTATGTGGCCAGTGGGGTCGCCGCGCTGGGTCTCCGGGACGACACCGTGGGACGCACGCTGCAGTTGTGCGCCGGCCAGCGCGCGCTTCCGCTGGAGGCGATGCTGGACCTGTGCTGGGACCACTGGTCCCGCGACACCGCGTGGCGGCGGCGCAGCATCCCGCGGCCGGCGCTGGCCGATCTGACGACCTACGCCCTGTTCGAGCGCACCATCGAAGACACGGCCGAGCCGTCGCTCAAGCGTGTGACCCGCGCGCTGTCGCACTTCGTGCCGCAGCTGGCGCTGCCCAAGCAGTTCGCGACCGCGATGACCGACGCGCTGCTGGGTGCGGTCGCGCCCGACCCGCTGACGTACTGGCCGGCGATGCTGGATCACCTGCTGCGGACGCTGTGGGGCAGCGTGCGGAGGGCCGCCTGATGCGCGCGCGTGACATGGAGGACTTCGTCGCGCGCACCGTGGCGTGGATCAACCGCACACTGGCGCCCGACGGCGCGGCCGTTGAGGCGGACACGCCGCTGTTCAGCGGCGGGCGCATCAACTCGATCCGCGTGCTCGAACTGATCGCCTGGACCGAACGGGAGATCGGCCGCGAGATCCCCGACGCGCTGGTGCGGATGGATCACTTCCGCACGGTGCGGCGCATCGCCGAGGTGTTCCTGCCACCGCCGGAGACCGGACATGGGCGCGACTGATCCGCGTCCGGCGCTGCGGGCGCGCGGCGCGCTGCTCGAGGGTGTGCCCGGGCTGACGGGACTGCGCGGTCCGGCAGCGGCGCTGCATCGCGCGCTGGACCGGCGACTGGCGAGGCTGTGCCGCGAGGTCGCCGGTGAGGAATGGTGCGTGCCCGCCGCGCTGTCGCTCGACACGCTGGCCCGCGCGGACTACTTCGCTTCGTTCCCGCAGTGGCTCACGCTGGCGGCGCATCTCCGGGACGACGAGGACGCGCTGCGCGGCGTCGCGATGAGCCACGCCCCGGCGGCGGCCGTGGCGCAGGCCGTGGCACCGGCCGGCGCGGCCCTGCCACCCGCCGTGTGCTACCACGTGTACGACGCCCTTGCGGGACAGCAGCTGACCGGCCCCCGCTACGTGACGGCGCAGGGGACCTGCTGGCGGCACGAAGGCGACCGCCATGCCGCGCTCGAGCGCGGCTGGGCCTTCACGATGCGCGAGATCGTCTGCGTCGGGACCGCGCGGGAGGTCGACGACTTCGTGGCGGGCTGCGAAGCGCACGTCCTGGCCTTCGCGGCGACGCTGGGACTCCACGCCACGGTCGAGCCCGCGACCGATCCGTTCTTTGCCCCGAGCGCGCGCGGCAAGCGATTGCTGCAGCAGATCCAGGGCCTCAAGCGCGAGCTCCTTCTGCCGGTGGACGCGGCGCAGGGCACGGCCGCCGCCTCGTTCAACCGGCACGAGACCCGCTTCGGCGAGGCCTTCGACATCCGCGCCAGCGACGGTCGGGCGGCGCACACGGGCTGCGTCGCCTTCGGGCTCGAACGCTGGACGCTCGCCGTGCTCGCCGAGTATGGGCTCGAGCCTGCCGACTGGCCTTCCCTCCTCCTCCACCACGACGACCCATGCACAGGACCTCAGTGACCGAACCGATGTACGCCCGGCACGCCCGCGCGGCCGACCGCGGGGCGTGGTCCGTGGAGCGCGATGTCGACTGGGCGAATATCGACCGCGCCCGGGCGCTGGCGCAGCCCGAGCTGCTCGGCAAGCTGCGGGACGCGGCGTTGATCGAGTCGTTCCACCCGGTGAACCTGTCGCGGCTGATCCGCTTCACGTGGGATGACATCGATGCCGGCGTCGTGTTCTCGCTCGAGATGTTCGAGGGCTTCAAGCACTTCCACGTGCTGCGGCGCTACCTCGACGACGTGGGCTATGCGCCGACCATCACGGCGGAGGACCTGCGCGCGATCCGCGTCGGGGCCGACCGCGGCGATCTGGACCCCAGCGACCCCGTCGGCCCGCTGGTGGAGTTCATGCTCAGCGAGCATCTCGCGGCGTACTTCTTCCGGCGGCTGAGCGCGCAGGCCGATGAGCCCCAGCTCAAGCAGCTGTTGGCGCGCATCGCCGCCGACGAGGTGCGACACGCCCAGAGCGCGTCGGACCTGATCGCGGCGCGCCTCGCGGCCGACCGCTCGCTGGTGCCGCTGGTCTTGCAGGCGGCGGCGACCTTCCGCCACTACGGGACCGAGGCGGTCGGCGACGTGCCGGTCGCCATGGAGGGGGACGACACGGCCATCCGCACCTTCGCGGAACGCATCGAGCGCCTGTGCGGGATGCGCTTGGTGGACTGGCACAAGGCCCGCCTGGAGGAGGTCCCATGACGCCCGCGGCTGCGTCCGACGCCCTGCGCCTGCTCGACTTCTATCGCGCCTCCGAGCTGCACGGGGGACTGCTCCTGGGCCGCCTGGCACAGCAGGTGCGTGACCCCGAGCTGATCCTGCGCCTCACGCGGCATGCCGCGGAGGAGGTCTTGCATGCGCAGCTGTGGGCCGAGACCATCGTCGCGGTGGGTGGCTCGCCGCGGCGCACGACCGACAGCTATCAGCGCCGGTACGCCGAGGTCCTCGCGCCGCCGGGTTCGGTGTTGGACGTGCTGGTGCTGACGCAGGTCTTCGAGCGGACGGTGTATCGGCACTTCCTCGCGCATCGGCGGCGGCCCGGGACGCATCCCGCGATCGTGGCCACCCTGACGCGCATGCTGGAGGACGAGAAGGATCACCTGACCTGGGTGAAGCACTGGCTGGATGCGCAGCCGGCGGCGCGGCGCGAGCACGCGGCGCAGCTCATGGCCCACTACGCGGCCGTCGACGCGCAGGTGTTCGCGTGCATCGTGCGGGACTACGCGTGGGAGCGTGCCGCATGATGGCGCCACTCCGACGGATGCGCCTCGCGGGGGCGCTGGACGACCGGCTGTACTTCGCGCAGGTCCGTGAGGACCCGATGCTGGAGCTGGAGGTGCTGGCGCCCGGCCCGGACGACACGATCGTGTGCGTGAGCTCGGGCGGTTGCACGGCCCTGTCGCTGTTGGCGGCGGGGGCGGGACGGGTGGTGGCGGTGGATCTCAATGCGACGCAGCATCACGCGGTGGAGCTGAAGGTCGCGGCGATCCTGGGGCTGCCGTGGGAGGAGGCCTTGGGCTTCCTGGGGGCGCGCCCCGCGCCGGGATGGGCGCGGCGCCGGGACTATGCGTTGCTGCGCGGGGGGCTCAGTGACGGCGCGCGGCGTTGGTGGGATGCCCGGGGGCCGCTGGTGGAGGGTGGGCTGCTGGCCGCGGGGGTGACCGAGGCGTTCATCCGGCAGGTGGTGCGGGTGCTGCGCTGGGGCGTGGTGGGGCGGCGCGGCATCGCGCGGCTGCTCGCGTGCGAGAGCGTCGCGGCGCAGCAGGAGGTGTTCGCGTGGCACTGGGACTCGTGGCGCTGGCGCGCCTTGTTCACGCTGCTGCTGGGCCCGTCGGCGTTCCGGCGTACCTACGACCCGGCGTTCTTCGCGCATCTCGAGCAGCCGAGCTTCGCGGCGCACTTCCGCGCGCGCGCCAGCTACACGATGACGCAGCTCCCCGTGCGCGACAACTACTTCCTCCACCACGTCCTGCACGGCGACTACGGCCCCTGCCGGCCACAGGGCCTGCCGCCCTATCTGCGCGCCGATGCGCGTGCCCGTCTGGTGGCCGCGCGCGACGCACTGACGCTGGTCGATGCGCCGATGACCGCCTATCTCGCGACGCTGCCCGAGGCGTCGGTGCAGGGATTCGTGTTGTCGAACATCTGCGAGTGGCTGTCGCCGGACGGTCAGGCGGCCTTGTTCGCCGAGGTCGCGCGCACGGCGGCCCCGGGGGCGCGGGTGGTGTTCCGCAACTTCGTCGGCTGGACCGAGGTGCCCGCGCGATGGCGGGCGCGGATCGTCGAGGACCGCGCCTGGGGCGAGACACTCATGGCGACGGACCGGAGCATCGTGCAGCGTCGCATCGCGCCGTGTCGTGTGGTCGCGGCGGGGCCGTCATGAGCGCCGACGCCGGGCCGCGTCCGTGGTCGCTGCGCGAAGCCTGTGCGCGCGACGATGCGGCACTGCGCGCGCTCGCCGCCGCCTGCCCGATGCAGGGCGACCTCACGCTGTGCGTGACTCGCGAGCCCTCGTTCTTCACGCTGAGCCGACTCGAAGGGGAGCGCGCGTGGATCGCGGTCGCGGAGGCCGACGGCGCGCTCGTGGGCTGCGTGATGCTCAGCGAACGCAGGGTGTGGTGGCAGGGCGCGCCGCAGCGCATCCTGTACGCCGGGGACCTCAAAGTGCACCCGGGGTGGCGCGGGCGCGGTGTGGGTGAGGCCTTGGTGGACTGGGTGGTCCGGCGCGGGGCAGTGGTCGCCGGGCCCGACGCGCCGATGTTGCTGACGGTGCTGGCCGGCAATCAGGCGATGCATCGGCGACTGTTCGCGGCCACGCGCACGACCGAACTGCCGCCGCTCGCCCGGCTGCGCAGCTGCTCCATCCCCCTGCTGTGGCCGCGACGCGTGCCGGACGCCGGCGGCCTGCGCGTGCGCACCGCCGTGATGTCGGACCTCGACGAGATGCTCGCGCTGTGGAGCCGCGTCGCTCCATCGCGTCAGTGCGCCGCGGTCCTCGGCGAGGCCGCGTTCCGCGACTGGCTCGACCACGCACCGGGACTCTCGCTCAGCGACTATCAGGTCGCCGTTGCGCCGGATGGCCGGCTGAAGGGCTTCCTCGCGTGGTGGGATCAGTCCAGCTTCAAGCAGTTGCAGGTGCAGCGCTACTCCCCGCGGCTGCGCGTGGCGCGGCATGCGATCAACGCGGTGGCGACCCTCACCGGCGCGGCGCGGTTGCCGCGCGCACACGAGGCATTGCGGCATCGCACGGCGGTCCACGTCTGCGTGCCGGCGGAGGACCCTGCGGTGCTCCGCGCGCTGCTGTTGACCGCCTTCGACGCCCCGCGGCGTGACGGCTGCGCCTTCGTCAACGTGGGGCTCGACGTGCGGGACCCGCTGTGTGCCGCGCTCCACGGGCTCTTCGCGCAGCCGACCGACATCGACGCGTTCCTCGTGACCCCGCGCGGCGCATGGCCCGGGGCGCTGCCCACCGAACGGCCGTTGCACTATGAGATCGCACTCGTCTAAGTCGCGCCGGCTGGCCCTCGTCGTGGGCTGCGCCGTGGCCGCCGTGCTGCTCCCCGCCGCCCGCGGCATCGAGGCGCGCCTCGAGGTCGCGGCCCGGGTGCCCGGCAGTGGCTCGGCCACGGTCGATGCCCTGTTATCCGAACGCTTCGACTCACCGCTTGCGCGGAGCGTCGTGCTGGTGCTGCGCGGTGTGCCGTCGCCGGGGACCGCCGAGGGACAGCGCGTCTTGCGCGAGGTGCGGGCTGCGGTGCTGGAGAGCGAGGCGGTCCGCGGCACACTGTCGTACCTCGATCGCGGTGACTCGACGTTCCTGCCACGCGACGGCGACGGGACGTATGTCGTCGTGGGCTTGCACCCCGACGGGCGCCCGGACTCGCTGCTCACGGTGCTTCGCCAGGATGGGGATCGGTTGGCGACGGCACTGCGCGCGCGGTATCCGGCCGCCACGCTCCGCTGGACCGGCGAGGTCGCGCTCAACAGCGACCTGCGACGCCAGAGTGCTGAGGGAGTGCGGCGCGCGGAGTGGCGCGCGCTGCCGCTGTCGCTGGGCCTGTTGCTGCTGGCCTTCGGCTCTCCTCTGGCGGCGGTGCTGCCGGTCGCCGCGGCCCTGCTGGCCATCGGCCTCGCGCTGGGGGCGTCGGCCCTGCTGACCACGCTGTTCCCGCTCTCGATCCTCCTGCAGAACCTCGTGACCATGCTCGGCCTGGGGTTGGGCATCGATTACGCGTTGCTGACGGTGAGCCGATTCCGCGAAGAACGGGCGCAGGGGGCCGTGCCGGCGGTCGAGGCGGCGGCACGCGCCGCACGGGCGACAGGACCGACGATCCTGCTGTCGGGTCTGACGGTGGCGATCGGACTGGCGGCGCTCGCGATCGTGCCGGTGAGTGAGCATCGTGCGCTGGCGGTGGGCGGTCTACTGGTCGTCGCGAGCTCAGTCGCAGTCGCGACGCTCGTGCTCCCGCTGCTCCTCGCCCGTGTGGGGCATCGGCTGACGCATGCGTGGCCGTGGTCGGCGCGCCGCCAGACGCCGGGCGGGACCGGATGGGACCGATGGGGCGGCTTCGTCACGCGGCAGCCCTGGCGCGTCCTGTTGATCGGCGGCGTGCCCGTGTGCCTGCTGGCCGCGCAGGCGCTGCGGCTCACGATCACGCTCCCGCCGCCCGCCCAGTGGTTGCCGGCCGAAATGGAGTCCGCACGCGCCCTGCGTGATCTCGAGGCGATGGGACACGGCGCGGAAGCGCAGGTCCTGCGCGTGGTGGTCGAGCCGATGGCATCGGCGGGACTGTTCAGCGACACCGGATGGGCCGAGGTGCGCGGCGTGCAGCGGGCGATCCACGCGGACTCTGCGGTGGCGCGGATCCGCTCGCTGCCGCAGCTGCTCGGGCCGCTGGCCGCGCTCGCGCCGCCATCGCGTGTGCCAGCGCTCGTGCCGCCAGTGGTCCTGCAGCATCATGTGAGCCGGGATCAGCGCGCGACCGTGTTCGACGTCGTGCCGCGCGATGGACTCTCGCCGGACGCGCTCGACGCGCTGGTGCAGCGGCTCCGTGCGCTCGAGATGGCGCGCGTGCGGGTGCAGGTCGGGGGTGCGCCCGCGTTGACCGTGGACTATCGCGCGGCGGTGGCGGGCCGCTTCGCGCACGTCGTGGCCCTGATCACGGGCATCACCTTCGTGGTCCTCGCGATCAGCCTGCGGTCGCTGCTGGTCCCACTGAAGGCCCTGCTCCTGAACCTGCTCGCGGTCGCGGCGGCGTTCGGTGTGTTGACGCTGATGTTCCAGGACGGCCTGGGCGTCGCGCTGCTCGGGCTGACCGCGCCGACCGGTGGCGTCTTCGCGGCGATCCCGACGCTGGTGTTCTGCACGGTCTTCGGCCTCAGCATGGACTACGAGGTCTTCCTCATCGCGCGCGTGCGCGAAGCGCGGGCGACGGGCGCCAGCGAGCTCGACGCCGTGCGCACCGGGTTGGCGCGGACCGGTGGGGTGATCACGCACGCGGCCGCGATCATGGTGGTGGTGTTCGGGGCGTTCAGCGCCAGCGCCTTCCTGCCGGTGCAGATGCTGGGTGTCGGTCTCGCCACCGCGGTGCTGTTGGATGCGACCGTGATGCGGTTGGCGTTGAGTCCGGCGCTGCTGGTGCTCGCCGGGCGCTGGAACTGGTGGCCCGGTGACCGTCGCGGAGCGACGGTCAGCCCCCCGCTGGCTCCGACGTCGTCTCCATCAGGGCACGCATCCCCTGCTGCAGATCGCTGATGGTCCAGGGCTTGGGCAGGAATGCCACGTTCGTGTTCGCCGACAGTTCGCGGGCGAGGTCGGCGACGGCGAACCCGGAGACCAAGAGCACGGGGACCTCACAGCCGCGCGCGCGCAATGCATGGACGAGATCGATGCCGGTGGCATCGGGCATCATCACGTCGGACACGATGAGATCGGGTGTGGCACCCGTGTCCACGTGGCGCAGCGCCTCCGCGACGGACTCCACCCCGGTGACCCGATGCCCCAGGTGCCGCAGGATGCGCTCCGTGGCCTCGCGCAACGCGGGTTCATCCTCGACGAGCAGCAGTGCCATCGTCGGCGCATCGCGTGCGGCGGGGGGCGCTGCGCCGCCCCTTGGCGCGGCGGCGGGCGCGTCGGCGATGCGCGGCAACCAGAGCGTCGCATCGGTGCCACGCCCCGGCTCGCTGGCGAGCTCGAGTCGTCCGCCGTGCCGCCGCATGGTGTCGGCCACGATCGACAGGCCCAGCCCCGTGCCCAGGTGCGTGGGCTTGGTGGAGTAGAACGGCTCGACGGCCCGCGCGAGCACGGCCGGCGTCATCCCCGGACCGTCATCGTGCACGCCGAGCACCAGCCACTGGCTGCCGGCAGCGTCTCGCGCCTCACGCAGCGTGAGCCTGATGCTCCCCGACTCGGCGATCGCGTCGTGGGCATTCATCACGAGGTTGATGAGTGCCTGCTGCAGCGCGTCGCGATCGATCGCCACGGGCGCGCGATGGGGGGCCCGCTCGACCTCGAGACGGATCCCCGATCGCAACGCCGGCCGCACGAGCTCGGCCGTCTCGGTGAGCAAGGTGCCCAGCGGCTCGACGACAGGGGCATGCAGGTCACGGCGGCTGATGGAGAGCAGGCGGCGCGTCAGCCGCGCGCCACGCTTCGCGGCGTCGTCGATCGCCTCCACCTCTGCGGTCGGCGCCTCTCCGCGGCGCGTGAGCGAGGCCGTGCTCGCGAGGATGATGGTGAGCAGGTTGTTGAAGTCGTGCGCGAGGCCTCCCGCAAGCCGGCCCGCGACGTCCAGATGCTGGGTGCGCGCGAGCTGCGCCTCGAGCGCGGCCAGCTCGGTGATGTCTTCGAAGATGACGACACTCCCGTCGGGCTGACCGCGCCCATCGGCGATGGGGGCGACATGGCCGCGCACGAGGCGGGTCCGTCCGTCGCGATCGTTCCAACTCCACCGCACATCGCGCAGCGACTCCCCGTGCGCGATGGCGTCGAGGAGCACGGCGCACTCCTCGTGCCGCACGAACAGCGCGGACCACGACACGCGGTCGTTCCCGTCGGTGCCCAGGAGGGCCCGCGCAAGCGCGTTGGCGTTGCGGAGCCGATGGTCGGGGGCCACGTGCGCGATCCCGACCGGCGCGGTGCCCAACACCGCCGCGAGCTGGTTCGCGCGCTCGGACGACTCCCGATGCGCCGCGTCGAGCGCCACGGCCGCGTCCAGCACCCAGCCCACGACGACCGGTGCGACCGTCGCCGGGATGAGCACCGCCGGCAAGAAGAAGAGCGGGAGACTCGCGCGGGTCCCCTCGAAGATCCAGAAGAACACCCCGGTCAGCAGGACCGACGCGGCAATGGAGATGCCGGTCAGCACCAAGTGCGCCCGCAGGCGACCGAGGCGCACGAGGCGCTGCTGCCAGGACTGGGAGGTGCTGGACATCACGGAAATCTGCCGGTCGGGCACCAGCAGGTGTAGGTCTGCGCGCTCGGAATCGGCCCGCAGTGGCCGGGCGGCGTGACGAGGAGCGCCTTGCCGACCCTGCCTGAGCATCGTAGCATCGGGGCATCCGCAGACTGCCCCCACCCATGAGCCGGTCCACGCCCACTCGGCGCGTGCCGACCCACGCACTCATCGAGGTCACCATGTCGCGTCGCGTCGCTCCCAGTCCGCGTTGGTCGGGCCTGTTCGCACTCGTACTCTCGGCGCTCAGCGCCTGTGGCGACGGGACCGCGCCGGTCGACAGCACCCGCACCCTCGCGATCGCCGGAGGCAATGGGCAGTCGGCCACCGTCGGCACGGCCGTTGCGGTCGCGCCGTCCGTGCGTGTGACCAACAGTAGCGGGACCGGCGTCGCGGGCGTCGCAGTGACCTTTGCGGTCGCCAGCGGCGGTGGCGCGGTGGGAGGCGGCGCCGCGGTCACGGACGCCTCCGGCGTCGCCAGCGTCGCGTCGTGGACCCTGGGCACGACCGCGGGAGCACAGACACTGACGGCGAGCACCCTCGGTGCCCCCGCGGTCACGATCACGGCGACGGCGATCGCAGGGGCGGCCGCCAGCGCCACCGCGAGCGCGGGCGACGGTCAGACGGCCGCAGTCCGCGCGAGCGTCGCCGTGCCGCCCGCCGTCCGCGTCGTCGATGCGTTCGGCAATGTGAAGGCGGGCGTCGCAGTCACCTTCGCAGTGACGGCGGGCGGCGGGAGCATCACCGGAGCGAGCGCGACCACGAACGGCAGCGGCGTCGCCTCGAGCGGCGCGTGGACGCTTGGAACGACCGGAGGCGTGAACCGCGTGACGGCGACGGTCGACGGTGTCACCACACCCGTCACGTTCACGGCCACCGCGACCGAGGTCGTGTTGCAGCCAGGGCAGGATACGACCTTCACCGCCGGCACCATCCAGCTCACCCGCTTCGTGATCCCTGCGGGTCGCACCGTCACCGTCACGGGGGCGCTGACGATCAACGCCGACAGCACCGTCACGATCGCCGGCACATTGCGCGGTGACTGTCATGCGCTGACGATCAACGGAGAACGCACGCTCGCGGTCAGTGGGCTCATCACGAACGAGTGCACGACGCAGCCAGAGTCGCCGCCGAACCTCACTGTGGTCGCCAAAGGCGGCTACGACCTCAGCGGCGCGAGCCTGCGCAGCACGGGTGACGTGAGCATCACGAATGACCCGACCCTGCAGGACAGCGACTTCACCGGTTCAGGTCCGGCGGCGACGCGCGCGAGCCAGACGCAGGGCGGCGGGGCCTGCATCGCGGGCTCGCTCTCTGCGCCGCAAGCGCCGAGTGGTACCGCCGGCACCACCGGAGGCAACGGTCGACACGGGCGCACGTGGACCCTGCGTTGCCGGGGGGACCTCACGGTGGGTGGGACCATTGCCGGACAGGACGCGGGCGATGGTGGTGCGGGCTCGGCGTCATCGGCCGCTTCGCCTTCGGCGACGGGCGGCCGTGGCGGCGATGGCGGGCGTCTTCGCGTCCTCGCGACGGGCTTCGTATTCCTTGGCCCCGCGTCCACCCTGCGTTCGGGGCGCGGGGGCGACGGCGGGGCAGCGACCGCGACGGCCTTGGAGAGCGATGCGGGGACGCGCGCACCGAGTGCGACGGCGACCGGCGGCAACGGCGGTGAGCCCGGGGAGATCGAGGTGCGCGGTCGGGCCGGCATCCAAGTGTCGGCCTCCGCCGTCCTCGAAGTGGGGCGCGGAGGGCACGGTGGTGATGCGACAGCGACCGGCGCGCGCGGCAAGGATGCCACCGCGACGGTCGCCGCCCAGCTCGGCGGGTCCGCGACGGCGCGCGCGGGGAGCGGCGGCAATGTCGCCGTGGGGAAGCTCAATTCGTCGGGTGCGGTCGCCGGGGCGCCCACGGTCGCTGGGGCGAGCGCGGGACGCGGCGGTACCTCGACGGCGACGGCCGGCCTCGGTGGATCATCGACCGTCGAGGCGCAGCCGAATGGCGCGGCGGGCGGCAACCTGGTCGCGGAGGCCGGGGCAGGTGGCTCCGCGAACGCGCGCAACCTCGCGGCCACGCGCATCGGCAGCGGTGGCAACGGTGGCGCGGCGCGCTTCTTCGGCGGCAACGGTGGTGACGGGTGGAACGATTGCCTCGCCACCCCCAAAGCCGGTGGCGTCGGCGGGGCCGGCGGCTCGGCGACCGGCGGCGACGGTGCCGGCGGCACGGGGGCATCGAATGGCACTGACGGTGGGGTGACGTACACCAACGCGACCTCCGGCGGACGCGGAGGGAATGGTCAGCCCGCAGGCGCCGGTGGTGCAGCCGGTGCGAACACGGTGCAGGTGCGCGGCGGTCCAGCCGTGCACGTCGGCCGCACCTTTCAGGCTGGCGCGCCAGGTACGCCGTGCGCACCGCCCACGACCGGCACCGTCACGTTCCAGGTCCAAGGGCTGACGGTCACACCATCGGTGCTCGGGGTGATCAAGCAGGGTTCGACGATCGTCGGGGAGGTGAGCACGGCGGGCAGCCCGTTCGTGCTCGAGGCGGGCGAATACACGTTCGAGGGCACGGTCGTGGATCCGACCGGCTTCCATGTGACCGTCACGGACTGCGACGCGGTGGAGGGAACGACCCCAGCGGAGAGCCCGGTGCCCGGCATCTGCCGGTTCGAGATCGAAGCAGGACAGTTCGTGAGCTTGCTCATCGTCTGGCAGGCGCTCAATGGTCAGTTGATCGGCGGCGCCATCGGCCTGCCGCCGGCCTTCACGGCACTGATGACCGTTGCCGCGTGCATCTCGCAATCCAGCTGCTCCGGCGCAGGGCCGGCGATCGGGTTCCCGGTGGACTTCTTCCTCGCCGCCGGACTCATCCGCATCGCCCTGATGTCCACTGAGGGGATGAACGGGTTCCTGTTGGACCAGTACGCCCCGGTGGTGGCGACGTTCTTCCGCACCATCGTCGCCGGGACGATCCTGGGCTTCAACGCCTCGTACTACCTCGCATCGCGACGGGTGCGGAACAGCGCCTCCACCGCCGTGCAGTCCGACCAGCACGGGCACAGTCCGTTCATCGCGCTCCAACAGCTGCTCTTCCTGCAGATGGCCCTGACCTTCTCGGCGCCCAGTGCCGAGGACGGCCTGGTGGCGGACCAGCTGCCCGTCCCGATCACCATCGAGGGCCCCGCGCCGTTCGTCAGCATGACGGGCGTGATGCACCCGGACCGTACGGTCACCGCATCGGGGTCCGGGACGGTGGCGGGCTTCCCCAACGTGCCGGTCACGTTCACCGGCACACTGAGCGAGAGCGGGGCACTCAGCGGACAGTACCGCATGGGGCAGGACACCGCGCCGACCGGCCTGCCCGGTGGGTCCATCGTGTACACGATCACGGGCGTGCCGGTGATGCCGGCGTCGAGCGTCGCGCGACCGGCAGGACGCTGAGCGGCTCCGTCCGTTCACGCGGCGCACACACTGAGTGGAGATCGCATGTCCTTGGAGTACACCGCAGCATCCCGGGTCCTGCAGGATCGCTTCGACACGCGCCGACTCGCCGATCGGCTGGCCGAGGTGAAGGTCCATCCGGCGTTCACCCCCGACGACCGTCAGTTCATCGAGGCCCGGGACATGCTGTTCCTGTCCACCGTCGACGCCGAGGGACAGCCGACCTGCTCCTACAAGGGCGGTGACCCCGGCTTCGTGCGGGTGGTCAGCGCGACGGAGCTCGCGTTCCCCAGCTATGACGGCAACGGCATGTATCTGTCGCTGGGGAACGTCACCGACACCGCCGCGGTGGGCCTGCTGTTCATCGACTTCGAGGCGCAGCGGCGTCTCCGCGTCGATGGGAGCGCTCGGCTGGCCTTCGACGACCCGCTGCTGGCGGCGTTCCCCGAGGCGCAGTGCATCGTGCGGGTGGACGTGCGGCGGATCTATCCGAACTGTCCGCGTTACATCCACCGCTACCGGCTCGAGGAACGCTCGCGCTTCGTGCCGCAGGCCGGCGCGGTGACCCCCGTCCCCGGCTGGAAGCGGACCGAGTGGGCCCGCGATGTGCTGCCCGCGAACGACCCGGCACGCGAGACGCCCGGGTAGGACGTCCGCGTGCGGTGCCGTGGCTCAGTGCCCGCCGACGACCTTGGAGCCGGCGAGCGGTGCGAACACGCGCGGATCCTCGTCGCCGACGACCTTGATCATGGCGATCGCGCCCTTGTTGAAGGCCCGGAAGATCGCGTGATCGACCAGGATCAGGGTCGAGACCATATCGGCGCGGAACTCGACGATCGCGGAGCCACCGGCGGGGACCAGGGTGGTCTGCACGTTCTTCTGGGTGATCAGGGTGCCGCCCTCGCCGTACACGTGGTCGAAGACCTCACCGATCACATGGAACGAGCTGGTGAGATTCGGCCCGCCGTTGCCGACGAAGAGACGTACGGTCTCGCCCGCCTTGACCTGCGGCACGTTGTCGCCGGTCATCGCACCCACGGCGCCGTTGAAGACCACGTGGGTGGGCTGCTCCGCGACCCCACGGTCCATGTCGATGGTGTGCGGCTGCCCGGGGGCTCCCGGCTTGGCATAGAACTCCGACTGCACGATCTGGAACTCGTGATCGACCGGCGGCAGCCCCGCCTTGGGTTCCACGAGGATCAGGCCGTACATGCCGTTGGCGATGTGCATCGGCACGGGCGACAGCGCGCAGTGATAGACGTAGAGCCCAGGGTTCAACGCGCGGAAGCTGAAGCCGGTGGCCCCGCCGGGGAGGGTCATGGTCGCGGCGGCGCCGCCGCCCGGGCCCGTCACCGCGTGCAGGTCGATGTTGTGCGGGACCGCGCTGGTCTTGCTGTTGCTGAGGTGGAACTCGACGAGGTCGCCTTCGCGCACGCGGATGAACGACCCGGGCACGGTGCCGCCGAAGGTCCAGAAGGTGTAGTCGACGCCGTCGGCCAAGCGCATGGTCTGCTCGACGGTCTCGAGGTTGACGATGACCTTCGTCGCGTGGCGGCGGGCGATGGGCGGCGGCACCGCCGGCGCGGTGGTGAGCACGGCGATCTCTTCGCCCTTGAGCTCGGGGAATTCGGGCACGGGAAGATGGGAGCCGTTGGCGGTCTTGGCGGTGGCATCGCCACAGCCGGCGACCGCGAGGAGGAGCATCGCGGCCGTGACGGCACCGAGGCGGCGGGCACGGATCGAGGGACGCATGGGAGGTTCCGGTAGGAGGGCTGCGAGAGGGCGGGACATCCGCCTGCCCTTTATATCGGCATCTAGTGTACCGAATTAAAGTCCTGCCCGGCGCCGCGGGGGTCCGGCCCGCGGCACGCTCAGCCCCGGAGCAGCGGGACCAGCTCGCGCCGCGGCGCGGCGATGTCGGCCAGCGTGTAGGCCTGCAGCACGGCGAAGAACGCGTCGAGCGCCCGGTCCAGCGCCGGCGCCAGCACGCAGGCCGGCGCGATCGGGCACTCACTGGACCCGGGGTCGAAGCACTCCACGAGGTCGAGGTTGTCCTCGGTGGCGCGGATCACATCGCCGATGTTGATGCTCGCAGGGTCGCGGGCCAGGCGGACCCCACCTTGTCGGCCGCGCACCGTGGTGACGTAGCCCAGAGCAGCGAGCCGCCGCACCACCTTCACCAGATGGTCACTGGACATCCCCATCTGGGCCGCGATCCGCTCCGTGCTCAGGGCTTCGTCGGGCTGCACGGCGAGCGCGATGAGACAGCGCATCGCGTTGTCGGAGAATCGGGTCAGTCGCATGCCTTTAATAATATGTAGGTAGTATGCCGATAATACGGGAGTGGCGCGCTCCCCCTTCCGGGCGCGGCCAGCGGCGACGCCCCCTGCCCCTCCGACCGATGCCCGACGCGCCCACGACGTCTTCCACCCATCGCGCGCTCCCCCTCGCCGACGCCCCGGCTGCGTCGCTGGGCGAGCGCAGCGCGATCCCGCTCGTCCATGCGGCGGTCGCGATCGCCTGGCTGCTCGTCGCGGGCCAGTTGCTCAGTGCGGCCGCGGGCGATCTCGCCGCCGCCCGGTGGGGCGCCCCGCGGGTCGTCGCCGCGACGCACGCCCTCACGCTCGGCTGGCTGCTCACCATCGCGGTCGGTGTCCTGCACCAGATCGCGCCGGCCGCGATGGGCGTCGCACCGCGCAGCACCCGCCTCTGGATCGCCCTGCTCCCGCTGCTCTCGCTGGGTGCGGCAGGCGTGGTGCTCGGGGCGTGGCAGGGCGGCGGCCGCTGGTCGCAGTTCGGCTGGGCGGTAGTCTTGGTGTCCGTCCTCGGCTACGCATGGGTGCTGCTGGGACCCGACCGCGCGACGCCAGCGGGGCGGGGCGTGGCCCGGCGCGTCGCGATGGCGTTCGCGGCGCTCCTGGCCGGCATGCTGCTCGCGGCACTGCGTCTGCGCTGGACGGGGTCCCCCGATCTGACCGCGCTGCGGACCGGCCACATCGCGCTCGGCCTGGGCGGGTTCGGCACGCTGCTATCGATCGGTGTGGGACTGCACTTGCTCCCGGGCTTCTTCGGCGCGCGGCATGTCTCCGTCCGCACGGGGCACGCGGCGTTCCGTCTGGTCGCCACTGGCGTCGGCGCGACGGCGCTGGCCGCCATGGCCGCGACTGATGCCGCCTGGTGGTGGGAGCCGCTCCGCCGGAGCGGTGTGGCGCTCGCCGGCCTCGGCGCCGTGTGCTTCGGCGTGCAGGTCGCGCAGTGGACGTGGGCGCGTCGCAACGCACGGCTCGACCCTACGCAGGGCGGTGTGATCCTCGCCGCCTCCGCACTGTCCGCGGCGGGTGTCATCGCGATCGTCGGGGCGCTGCGCGGACAGGCGGCAGCGCCGATCCTGACGGCATGGGGGACCCTCATGCTGCCCGGATGGCTGGTGCTGTTCGTCGCCAGCGTGCTCGTGCGGATCATCCCGCTCCAGGCGTGGATGGAGCGCTTCAGCACAGCGGGGGCGGGCTCCGACCGGCCGCGCGTGCGCGTCGCCGACCTGGCCCTGCCGGGCGTCGCACGGGCAGTCGTGCTCTCGCTCGCCACTGGGGTGCTCGCCATCGTCGCCGGAGCCGGGCTGCACAGCGTCCCCCTCGCCCGGAGTGGTGCGCTGTCCGTCGTCGCGGTCGGCCTGCTGTTGGCGAGCTACCTCGCGCACGCGCTGTGGCGGCATCGTGCGCCGCGCGGCGCGCTGTAGCTTTCGGAGCGCGGTCGGGCGGGCCCTGCCCCCGCGGCACGGCCCTCTCTCGCGTTCGGAATCCGCTGTCTATGGCCACGAGCCTGCTGGCGCTGTTGGATGACATCACGACCCTGCTCGATGACGTCGCCGTCCTCAGCAAGGTCGCCGTGAAGAAGACCAGTGGGATCATCGGCGACGATCTGGCGCTGAATGCCGAGCAGGTCACAGGCTTCACCCCGGCCCGGGAACTTCCGGTGGTCTGGGCGGTGGCGAAGGGGTCGCTGCTGAACAAGGTGATCCTGGTGCCCACCGCCCTCCTGATCAGTGCGTTCCTCCCCGCGGCCATCGTGCCGATGTTGATGATCGGCGGCCTCGTGCTGTGCTACGAGGGCGTCGAGAAGCTGGCGCATCGCTGGTCGCCGCCCGCACCTGAGGCGCATGCCGAACGGGTGGCAGCGATCGCCGACCCGACCACCGATCTCGTGGCCTTCGAGCGTGTGCGGATCCGCGGGGCGATCCGGACGGATTTCATCTTGTCGGCCGAGATCGTCGTGCTGGCGCTGGGGACCATGGCCAGTGAACCCATGAGTCGGCAGATCGTCTCGCTGAGTCTGATCGCGGTCGGCATCACCGGGCTGGTGTATGGCCTCGTCGCGGGCATCGTGAAGCTCGACGACCTCGGTCTCCATTGGCATCGCCGGGAGGGCGCGACGCGAGGTGCCCGCCTCGCGAGGCAGGCGGGCGCCGGCATCTTGCTCGCCGCGCCGCGCCTGATGAAAGGGCTGTCGGTGGTCGGCACCGCGGCGATGTTCACGGTCGGCGGCGGGATCGTCGTGCATGGCGTACCCGCCGTGGAGCACGTGGTCAGCGCGACCGTGAGCGCGGTGGCCGGTCCGGACGGCACCGTGAGTGCCCTCCTGCGCATGACCCTCGATGCGGTGGTGGGCATCGCGGTCGGCGGGCTCGTGTTATTGGGCGTCGGCGCGCTTCGGCGGATCCGTCGCGCTCCTCGCTGACCGCGCAGTGCGCAGGGTCAGGGCCGAGCGTGCGCGGCGGAATCCAAGACATCCTGCACCGCCTCGCGCAGTGAGCGCAGCGTGAACGGCTTGTGCACGAAGGTCCACTTGGCGGTCGCCGAGGCGTGCTCCCGCACTTCCTCGTGTGAATAGCCGGACATCAACAGCACCGGCAGCGATGGCCACTCGGTCGCGATCCGCTCCGCGAGCGTGATACCGCTCATCCCGGGCATCATCACATCGCTGAGGACCATGCGAATCGGCGTGGCGGCAGCGCGGATCACCTCCAGGGCCTCGTTCCCGTCGCCCGCCTCGAGCACGGTGAAGCCTTCTGCCACCAGAATGCGCCGCGTCACCGCACGGGTGGCAGCGTCGTCCTCCACGAGCAGGATGGTCCCCGAGCCCGTGGGCGTGATGCGGTGCGTCCCTGTGATGGACAGCGATTCGGCCGCCCCGTCGACCGCCGGGAAGAAGAGGGTGAAGGTCGTCCCCGTACCAAGTTCGGACTGCACCAGGATGCGTCCGCCGAGCTGTGTGACGATCCCATGGACGCTCGGCAGGCCCAGACCGGTGCCCTTGCCCGCGGGCTTGGTGGTGAAGAACGGCTCGAAGATCCGATCCGCGGTCTCGGGCGACATCCCGATCCCGGTGTCGGACACGATCAGCGCCACGTGATCGCCCCGCATGTCGTCGAGGCCGCGGACCGCGCCCGACGGCTGCGGTGCCGTGATCAACGCCGTGCGGAAGGTCAACTGTCCACCGTCCGGCATCGCGTCGGCCGCGTTGAGCGCCAGGTTCAGGATGACCTGCTCGATCTGCCCGGGATCCGCGAGGACGGCCGGGATCCGGGGCTCGGGCTCGTGGCGGATCTCGATGTGCGTCGGGATGACGCGAACGAGGAGACGGAGTGCGATGCTCAGGGCGTCGTTCAGATCGAGCCGCACCGGCTGTAACGTCTGGCGTCCGCTGAATGCCAGCAGCTGTCGCGTGAGACGTGCCGCGCGCTCGGACGCCAGCTGGATCTCCTTCATGTCCTGCGCGGCGGGGCTCCCCGGGGGCAGACCCGCGACGACCAACTCCGAGTAATTCGAGACGACGGTCAGCACGTTGTTGAAGTCGTGCGCGATCCCTCCAGCGAGTCGGCCGACCGCTTCGAGCTTCTGCGACTGTTGCAGGTGCGCCTCGATCCGCTGCTGCTCCCGCGTGCGCTCCAGGAGCTGCTGGAACGATCCCTCAAGGCGATCGATCTCGTCGCGGCCGTCGGACAGCATCGGGATCGCCGTGACCCGCACCGTCGCGGGATCGGCGCGGTCGACCAGCGCATTGAGCCGCGCGATGCGCCGCGTGATCCGGCGACTCGCGACCCAGGTCACCGCGATCGCGAGGAGCGTGACGAGCAGTGCGGCGAGCGCCATCTGTCGCGCCAATCCTTTGACCGGCGCGAGCACCTGCGGACGCGCGAACTCCATCCAGACCACCCAGGGCGTCCCGGCGATGTCTTGCGCCACGCCGATCCCGTCTCCGCGGGCGGACCCTTCGAAGCGCAGCACGCTGTCCAGCGCGACGATCGGCGGCGGTGGCACCGCGACCCGTCCGAGTTCGCTCCAGACGCCCTCCGCAGGAGAGCCGAAGAGCATCGTGCTGCTCCCGACGAGCCCCTGCACCGTCTCGGCCCCGCGCAGCCGCACCGGCCGCGTCAGCACCACGAAGCCCCCGATGGCCCCGCCCGGTAACGCGATCGGATGAGCGATCTCGTACTGCGGTTGCGAGTCGATCGCGATCAGCGGACTCACGCTCACGGACGTGGTGTCGAGCGCGCCGTCGCGCGCGCGCCCCGCGGCCCACGATGGCGCCAGCGGGGATGCGTCGTAGGCGGCGCGCCACAGGTCGCTGCCGTCGCGGTGGATCACCCGCGCGACGATGTTGTTGGAATCCGCGAGCGAACGCAGGATCGCGACGGCCTCCGCCGAATCCTGACGCGCCACCAGCGCGCGCTGCAGTTCCGGCCGCGCGCTCAGCGTGCGCATCTGCGTGCGGATGGGCGGCAGACCCTGCGCGATGTCGGCCGCGACGATCCGCGCCGCGGAGCGCAGACGCTCTCCTCCGCTGACGAGCAAGGTGTCGGCGAATCGCTGGTAGGCCGCACCCATCAGCACCGCGCTCGTCACCAGGACGATCGCGGTCATGAGCACTGGGAACTTCAGGTCGATCGACAGCCAGCGACGGGGCACGGGGCCTGCCTGTTCGTCTGGGGAGCGGAGCCTGCTCGTCAAAGTATCTCGCCGCCCGCATTGACCCGCAAGCGACGCTCGCTGGCGTCCGTGATGCGGGCCCCGCCGAGCGACGCCGTGGGCGGGCCGTCCCCCGCGCGCGACCGGATGAGTAGATTGCGGATGCGAACCCACTCGTCCCCTCGACTCTTCGGCCTGCTCATGCGACTCATCACCGTTCTCTCGCTGTCGAGCCTGCTCGCCCTTCCCGCGGCCGCCCAATCCACCGGCCACCGCGCGGCGCCGAGCACGCGTGCGACCACCGAGGTCTCCCTGACCCTCGCTGACACCGCCGCGCAGCGCGCCGCAGGCAAGCCGGCCATCATCCGCATCGACTACGGTCAGCCGCACCTGCGTGGGCGCCGGATCCACACGGACTCACTGGTCCCCATGGGCACGGTGTGGCGCCTCGGTGCCAACAATGCCACGCTGCTCACCACGGACGTGGACCTGAACCTCGGCGGGAAGATGATCCCCAAGGGGCGCTACATCATGCAAGCCCTGCCCGAGCCGGGCGGGTGGACGCTGATCCTGCAGGCCGAGACGACCGGAGCGGCGAACATCATGGTGATGACGCACGACCCTGCGAAGGACTTCGCGCGCATCCCGCTCACGGTGCGGACGACGAGCGACTCGCAGGAGAGTCTCTCGATCGCACTCATTCCCTCGACGGCCGCGGGCAATGCGCGCGGGGTCCTGCAGATCGCGTGGGATCGCAGCGTGCTCTCCGTGGACTGGGCGACCCGCTGAGGCCGTCGGTCCGGCGCGCACGATCACCGCGTGTTCTCCATGGCCGCACTGCCGCAGTCCCCACCACCGCTGAGCTGCCGCGCCTGCCGCGACGGGGCCGGCCTCGACTTCACGTTCTCGATGGCCTTCCAACCCATCGTGAACCTCGACGATCACACGATCTTCGCGCATGAAGCGCTGGTACGGGGTCCGCTCGGCGAGCCGGCCGCGACGATCCTGGACCAAGTCACCGACCTCAATCGCTATCAGTTCGATCAGGCCGCCCGGGTGAAAGCGATCGAGGTCGGTGCGCGGATCGGCCTCGACACGCTGCTGTCGATCAACTTCCTGCCCAACGCGGTGTACCGCCCCGAGACCTGTATCCGGGTGACGCTCGAGGCGGCGCAGGAGATGGCCTTCCCCACTTCACGGATCATCTTCGAGGTGAACGAGGCCGAACCCATCGGCGACCGTGCGCACCTGCGCGGGATCTTCGCCGAGTACAAGCGCCGTGGGTTCAAGACCGCGATCGATGACTTCGGTGCGGGCTATGCGGGGCTGTCGCTGCTCGCCGACTTCGAGCCGGACATCATCAAGCTGGACATGGCACTGATCCGCAACGTACATCTGGACCGGACGCGGCAGGCGATCATCGGGGGCACGGTGCAGACCTGCCGGCTGCTCGGCATCACGATCATCGCCGAAGGGATCGAGTCGGACGACGAGGTGACGATGCTGCGCGATGCGGGGATCTCGCTGTTCCAAGGGTATCGCTTCGCACGACCGCGATTCGAAGGGCTCGCGGAGCCGACCTGGTGAGCCGCGCGGTGTTGCGGTCCCTGCTCGCCGCCACCGCACTGCTTGGCATCGCCTCTGCTGTCGCGGCGCAAGCCGACACCACGCCCGCCGCCGGGGCACTCACGGGACGCCCGGTGCGGGTCGACACGCGGCCCGGTACGGCGCTGCCCTCGCGACTGACCGGGGCGTTCCTCTCCCTCGCGCGCGACTCCGTGCGCCTCAGTGCCGACTCGGTCCAGCTCATCCGCTCACGCAGCGACAGCACGCGGGTCGTACGCCTTCCCTGCGCGCGGTGCGTGGAGGCCCAGCTCGCGCTCAGCCAGGTGGCACGGATCCAGGTCGCGACCGTCGCGCCGCCGGATCGCTGGAAGCGCACGCGACGACACGGGGTGTGGCTGGGCGCGCTGATCGGCACGGCCGCCGCCGCCGGTGGGCAGGCGCTCTGGGGCGACGCAGGCAAGGTGCCGCAGGCGGCGATCCCCGGCGCGGTCCTCGGCGCGTGGCTGGGTGGCAGCATCGGGGCCGCGTGGCCATACCAGCCGCAGTGGCACACCATTTACGATCCCGACGCCGGCATCGCAGCAACGAGCACGTCCCCCGCCATTCCCCCGCGCCCGGGCAGCACGCCTGAGGACTGATGCGCCCCATCGGAGTGACCATCCTGCTGCTCACCTGCAGCAACGTCTTCATGACCTTCGCGTGGTACGCGCATCTCAAGGAACTGAGCGCGCGCCCGTGGATCGTCGCCGCGCTGCTGAGCTGGGGTGTCGCGCTGTTCGAATATCTGCTGCAGGTCCCGGCGAACCGCATCGGCTACACCGTGCTCTCGCTCGGGCAGCTGAAGATCCTGCAGGAGGTGATCACGCTCGCCGTCTTCGTGCCCTTCGCGTACTTCTACATGAAGGAGCCGCTCAAGCTCGACTACCTCTGGGCGGGCTGCTGCATCCTCGGGGCCGTCTTCTTCATCTTCCGCGGCAAGATGGGAGCCGCCTGAGCGTGGATCACCCGATGAGGTCGACCTGATGTCCTTCGCGCTCGCCGAGAGTCTGGAGATCCTCGCCCGCACGCCTGCGACGTTCCGCGCAATGCTCGACGGTCTCCCGGAGGCCTGGATCCACTGCGACGAAGGCCCCGAGACCTTCAGCCCCTTCGAGAACGTCGGCCACCTCGTGCACGGCGAGCGCGCCGACTGGATCGTGCGGGCCGACATCATTCGCAGCGCCCGCGGCGACCGGACCTTCGCGCCGTATGACCGGTTCGCCCAGCGCCGCGAGAGCGCCGGCAAGTCGCTGACCGACCTGCTCGATGAGTTCAGCCAGTTGCGCGCCCGGAATCTCGAGACCCTGCGTGGCTGGCGACTGACGGAGGCCGACCTCGCGCGCGAAGGCATCCACCCCACGTTCGGCGCCGTCACCCTGCGTCAGCTGCTCGCCGCCTGGGCGGTGCACGACCTGGGGCACCTCGCGCAGACCGCACGCGTGATGGCCAAGCGGTACCGCGAGGCGATCGGGCCGTGGCGCGCGTTCCTGCCGATCGTGGATCGCTGACGATGCACACGAACGCCGCCGGGGTCTTGCCCCCGACGGCGTTCGGCCTTCTACCTCACCGACTCAGCGACCGCCGCCGCGTCGGATGAGGCCATTCACGGTGCCGTTCACGCTGGCACCACCCCGTCCGGCCTCCGCGTTCCCCGCGCCCGTGACCGAGGCTCCGAGTTCACGCAGCGCGGCATCGGTGGCCCTGGCGTCGATCTGGCCTTGGATCTGCGTCACGGCCTGACCCACCGGCACGCCGCGGGCGGCGAGATCCGTGAGCACTTCGAAGGCCACGACGAGGGAACGCTCGTTCGGCGCTCGACGCACGATGGACTCGAGCTGCACACTGCTCACCCCGCGCGCCATGGCGTTCGCGCCACGCTCCACCTCGTCGGGCGTCGGTTGCGCGCGGCCGGCCTGCAGCATCGCCTGCTTCGCCACGACCATCTGGCCCTGCTGCGCGCTGGCGGCGGCGATCACCTGCGCCTCCGTCGCGCCCTTGGCCTGCCCCTCGGCGACACGCCGTGCGATGGCCACCTCCGAGGTGCCACGCGCCCGTGCGTCGGCGTACAACGCTTCGAGACGCGCCTTGCCTTCGGCCGAGTAGTCCTGCGGGATGCTGATCTGCATCGACGTGCTCGTGCTCGCCTGCGCCTCCGCGCGGGCGTCGGTCCGGGCGCTGGCGTTCGACTGCGCCTGCGCATTCGTGGTGCCGGACGCCTGCGCGCCAAGGATGGCGGGCGTGAGGCTGACCAGGACACCGAGCGTGATGTTGCGCATACGATCCTCCTTGAGAAGTGTTGTCGATCTAGCGGCGTCGATCGCGAACAGTGACCCACGCCACTTGTCCTCCGAAGCCATCGGCTGTCGCGACGGCCTCTGCCGGCACACGCCACTCCGTCCCGTTGATGAGGAACGTGTACCGGTACTCCCCCGGTGACAGGGAGACGTCCACATACCACAGTCCATCGGGGCCCTGCTGCGCGGGGATCCGCTGCCACGCGTTCCAGTCGCCGGCGACCTCGACCTGGCGGGCGTCGCGCGCGCGGATGACGAGTCGCGTCGTCCCGTCGCGCGGCGCCGGCATGCCGGGCACGCGCAGGACCTTCGGCACGGCGGGACCCCCGAAGCGCAGGGACAGCCCGGCGTTCAGATACTGCCCGCCCATCGCCCCGCTGATCCGGTCCGTCGGATAGCGGCCGCCGCTCACATCGACCGCGAGCGTCCGCGACAGACGCAGCGAGCCCGCCGCCGCGGCGAAGGTCGCACGTTCGTCACGGGCCTGTCGCTGCCCGACCGACCCCTGCAGCGTCAGCGGACCGACCAGCGCCGCCGCACCGACGCTGGCATCCCGCACCTCGATGCCATCGATGGTCGGCGACTGCACCCGCGCGAACAGCTGCAGCTGCGCGGGACGCGCGGCGCCGGTCACGCGCCACTGCGCCGCGGCGATGGGGCCGACCCCGTGCCGTGAGCGCGTGACGTCGCGCGAGAAGCCGGGCAGCCCCGGCTGCACCACGGCATCACGGAATCGCGTCGCCCCGTGTGCGACCAGGACTCCGCCGCTGAACGCGACCGCACCGACCGCCAGCTCCACGGCCCCGGTCACCTCCCCGCTGGCGAACTGCGCGTCGAACGACGTCTCGGCCACGGAGCCCTGCGCGCTGGACACCAACGAGAACCCGCCCGCAAGTGGCACGGTCGCCGCCAGCGAACCACCACCAGCGATGGACCGCACCTGATCCTCGAACTGGGTCGCCGCACCGAAGAGCGTGACGGCGACGCGCGGGTCCGGAGTCAGACGCAGCGACGGCGCGATGGTCAACGCACTCGAACGGACGCCACGCTGGTCGGTCCCACTGCCGCTGACGACGGCGATCTGCCCGGTGGTCTGCGCCGGCAAGGCCGACGCGGCGGCGCTCGAGACTGCGATCAGGACCACGCGATGTGTGCAACGCATCGAAGCCTCGCGGTTCGGATTCACTGGGTCGTACCGACGCTGCACCCAGCGGTTCCGCGGCTCAGGTGATGTCCATCACCAACACCGGGCCCGTGCGGGGACTCAGCATCACCTGTGGCGCAAGACCGTCACAGCCCCGGCAGGACGGCGCACGCGCGTCGCGGTTGCGCTGACCAACCCGCCGATGGAGCTTTCGCAGCGCAACCCGAGCCGCACCACACGCACCTGGAGCCACCGATGGGCCAGCGCGATCCGCGCGTTGACGACTATATCGAACGAGCCGCGGCCTTCGCGCAGCCGATCCTGCGGCAGCTGCGCGAGACGGTGCATGCGGCGTCGCCCGACATCGAGGAGTCCATCAAGTGGGGCGCGCCGTATTTCCTCTATCGCGGCATGCTCTGCGGCATGGCGGCGTTCACGGCGCATTGCACCTTCGGCTTCTGGAAGGGGGCGTTGGTCCTCGGCGACAGCGCGGAGCCAGCGAGCGGTGCCATGGGACAGTTCGGGCGTCTGCGTCGCGTGGAGGACCTGCCGCCGCGCGAGACCCTCATCCACGCCGCCATGCGCCTGAACGCGTCGGGCACCGCGACACCGCGGCGCACGAGGGCCCCACAGCCCCGGGAATCGACGGTCCCTGACGCGCTGCGGCGCGCCTTGGATCGCCATCCCGCGGCGGCGGAGCACTTCGCCGCCATGAGCCCGAGCCATCGGCGCGAGTACATCGAGTGGATCACCGAGGCGAAGCGCGAGGAGACCCGCGAACGGCGCATCGCCACCACCATCGAGTGGCTCAGCGAGGGCAAGGGGCGCAACTGGCGTTACGAGCGCCCGAGCCGTCCGACGCGCTGAGACGACGGTCGCAGGCGCAGGACCGGAACAGCGCCGCGATCGACGCGTTCATCACAGATGACCTCGCTCCTGTGTCGGGCGCTCGTGGCCTGCCTGTGCGTCGCCCTCCCTGTCGCGGCCCAGTCGCGTACCGGCGTGATCACCGGTCGCGTCGAAGATGCCGTCACCGCCGCCCCCATCAGCGCCGCGACCGTGCAGGTGGTCGGCACGGACCGCGCGGCCATCACCGACGACGACGGACGCTTCACGATCCGCGGCGTGCCGCTCGGCATCGTCGCGCTCGAGATCCGCCGGATCGGCTTCAGCCCGAGCCGTCGCTCCGACATCGCGGTCTCCCCGGCCAAGCCGGCCGAGGTGCGCGTGACCCTCGCGGCGATCGCCGCCTCGCTCGCGGCCATCGCCGTGCGGCCCGAGGCCTTTCCCGAGCGACCGCCGCCGGCCACGCCGGTCTCGACACAGACCTACACGGCGGAGGAGGTCCGCCGCCAACCGGGCGCGCAGGAGGACGTGCTGCGCGCCGTCTCGGTCGCCCCTGGCGTCGGCGTGACCAGTGGCGCACGCAACGATCTGATCGTGCGCGGCGGCGCGCCGTTCGAGAATCGCTTCCTCGTCGATGGCATCGAGGTCCCGAACCTCAATCACTTCGGGTCGCAGGGCTCGACCGGTGGGCCCATCTCCATCATCAACATCCGCTTCATCGACGAGGTCGCGCTCTCGGCGGGTGGCTTCGGCGCGCGCTATGGTGATCGCACGGCATCAGTCACCGACCTCGTGCTGCGCGACGGCAACCGTGATCGGGTGGCCGGCGAGCTGAATGTGGCCGCCTCGCAGGTCGGTGCGGTGCTCGAAGGGCCCATCGGCGACCATGCGTCGTTCTTCGCGAACGTCCGGCAGAGCTACCTCGATCTGCTGTTCCGCGCGCTGGGCCAGAGCTTCATCCCCTCGTATCAGGACGCAACGGTCAAGCTCGCGTGGGTGCCGTCGCCACGGGACCGCGTGACCCTGCTCGGCATCGGGGCGCGGGGCACGGTGGAGTTCGACAACACCGATGCGGACGATCGGCTCGAGAATGCGCGGATCCTCTCGCCCGAACAGGATCAGGTCGTGCTGGGCGTGGTCTGGCGTCGCCTCCTGCCGGACGGCGTGCTGACCACCACCCTCTCGCGGACCTGGTCGGGCTTCAGCGCCGCACAGCGCGACACCCTGCTGTCGCCCATCTTCGCCAACGAATCGAGCGAAGGTGAGCTCAGTGCGCGCAGCGACCTCGTCCTGCGCCTACACCCGGCCTGGTCATTGGAGAGTGGCGCGCAGATCGTGCGCGCGGAGAACGCATACGACGTCACGCTGGCCGACGTCGTGCGCCGCGATGACGCGGGCGTGGCGCGGAGATTGGCGGTGGACACCGCGTTCGGCGGATCGCGCCTGGCGGGCTACAGCGCGGTCACGTGGTCACCTGGCACGAGGTGGCGCGTCACCGCCGGCGCACGGGCCGATCGCTATGGCCTGCTGCAGGGCGCGGTCCGGTGGGCGCCGCGCGCGGCCATCACGCTGTCCCCCGACCGCCTCGGCAGCCTCACCCTCAGCGGCGGACGCTACTGGCAAGCGCCATCGTCGATCTGGCTGTTGGGTGACCCGGCGAACGCGGCGACGCTGCGCCCCTTCCGCGCCGATCACCTCGTCGCCGGTTGGTCGCGACGCATCGGCAGCGACTCCAAGGTGCAGGTCGAGGTCTATGGCAAGCGCTACGCCGAATACCCGGTGCGGGCGTGGCGACCCGTGGCGGTGCTCCAGCCCACCGGCTTCGACGACGCCAGCTCGGACATCCCGTTCGGACTCGAGCCCCTCGTCTCTGCTGGCCGCGGCTCGGCCGCTGGCCTCGAGCTCTTCGCACAGCGACGACTTGGCGAGCTGCCGCTGTACGGACAGGTGGCGGCCTCGTTCAATCGGACACGCTTCACTGGGCTCAGCGGCGAGTCGCGCGTCGGTGCGTTCGACACGCCGGTGCTCGTCAACGCCGTGCTCGGCTGGCGACCGTCGCCGCGCCTTGAGGTCGCCGCGCGGGCGCGCGCCGCCTCGGGGCTCCCCGAGACCCCGTTCGTGACGTCTGGGCCCACAGCGGGCACGCTGGACTTCGCACGCTATCACACGGAGCGCGGCGCCAGCTTCGCGGCGCTCGATGTGCGCGTGGACCGGCGCTTCACCCTGGGCGGCACCCAACTCATCGCGTTCCTCGATCTGCAGAACGTCACTGGGCGCGCGACGCAGGGACGCGCGACGTGGAATGCGCGCACCCAGCGTGTGGAGCGCTCCGAGGGCATCGGGCTGCTGCCGACCATCGGCTTGAACTGGGAGTTCTGAGCGGGTCGCTGCGCTGGCGGACCGGCGGCGGTGGTGCTAGCGTTGGCCTGCGCGCTCACTCCCACTGCTGACGCCCCATGGCGCTCTCTCGCCGCGACTTCCTCAGTCAACTCCCGCTCACCGGTGTCGGCGCCGTGTGGCTCGCGGCGGCGGTGTCGTGCGCCAAGGATGCGGAGCAGGCCACTGAGCCGCCAGCGCTGCCCCACGATGCCGGCGCCCCGGCGCGCGTCCTCAAGGTCCTCACGCCCGAGCAGTTCCAAGTCGTCGAGGCGATCACGGCACGCATCATCCCCAGCGGAGACTCGCCGGGCGCGCGCGAGGCGGGCGTCGTGTGGTTCATCGACTGGGCGCTGAGCGATGTGGCGGCGGACCAACGACCGGTGTTCGACGCCGGGCTCGCCACCCTCGCCGCAGATGTCGCGGCCGCGCATCCCGGCGCCGCGTCATTCGCGGCGTTGACCGACGCACAGCAGGATGCGCTCCTGCGCGCCCGGGAGTCCACCCCGTTCTTCGAGACGATGCGCTTCTCGACGATCGCGGGGATGTTCGCGTTGCCCAAGTACGGGGGCAACGCCGAGTACATCGGCTGGGCCCTCGTCGGCCAGGAGCATGTGTGGGAACACCGCCCGCCGTTCGGCTGGTACGACCGGCCGGAGAACCAGCAGGCGCTGCTGGGGCGCGTCCTGTGAGACAACGCGTCGACGCCACGGGCCCGCGCTACGCGCACGATGAGGCGGTGGACTTCGTCGTGATCGGCTCTGGGCCTGCGGGGGGATCGGTCGCGCGCGAACTCACGCGCAAGGGATTCGGCGTGGTGCTGCTCGAGCAAGGGCGTGCGATCCCGGCGACCGAGATGGAGCACGATGAGTTCGGGGCCTTCATCGCCGAGCGCTGGACGAACAAGTCGGACACGCAACCGCAGACCTTCCGGGCGAGCGTGCGCGATGCGGCGCGGCGGCGGCAGTTCGTCGGCTACGCGATGGCCGTCGGTGGTACGTCGTTCCACTACACCGCGAACTACTGGCGCTTCCGACCCATCGACTTCCACGAGTTCTCGGTGAAGGGTGGCGTGCCCGGGGCGGCGCTCGCCGACTGGCCCATCAGCTACGAAGAGCTGGAACCGTACTACACCGCGGTGGAGTGGGCGATCGGTGTCTCGGGCGACGTGAGCGGAGCGGCCGATGAACCCGCGCGTTCCCGGCCCTATCCACTGCCGCCGCTCAACATCACGGGCCCCGGCGTGCTGCTCGCGCACGGCTGTCAGCGCCTCGGATGGAGTTCGATCCCGGCCCCGATGGCGATCCTCTCGCGCGACTATCAGGGGCGCTCGGCCTGCCACAACTGCGGGTTCTGCCTGGCCTTCCCCTGCGAGTGGGGGGCGAAGTCGGGGACCAATCACACGATGGTGCCCGAGGCGCTGCGCAGCGGTCGCTGCGAACTGCGCAGCGAGAGCTATGTGCGCAAGATCGAGACGGACGCCGCCGGGCGCGTCACCGGCGTGATCTACTTCGATGCGGATCGCCGCGAGATCTTCCAGCGCGCGAAGGCCGTGGTGCTCAGCGCGAACGGCGCGGAGTCACCCCGCCTGCTGCTGATGTCGAAGTCGAATCGGTTCCCCGACGGTCTCGCCAACTCGAGCGGCATGGTGGGCAAGCACTTCATGTTCAACGGGGCCGCGCTGGTCCGCGCCGAGTTCCCGCACGAGGTGAACGGGCACCGCGGGCCGGTGGTGACGCGCATCTCGAACCAGTTCTACGATCTCGACCCGGCGCTGGGCTTCATCGGTGGCAGCGGCATCGACGTGCGCTTCGACGTACCGGCGATCCTCACCACCTTGTCGCTCCCGCGCGACGAGCCGCAGTGGGGCGAGGCGTTCAAGCGGCGCCTCAAGACCTGGTTCACGCACAGCGCGCTGGGGTACGCGCACACCACGTCGCTGCCGGTGGCCTCGAACTCGGTCTCCCTGGATCCCGTGATGAAGGACGCGTGGGGACTCCCCGTCATCCGCACGACGTTCCGCGAGCACGAACACGATCTGCGACTCTACCGGCACATGCAGGGGCATGTCCGCACGCTGCTCGACGCGGCAGGGGCGACCGCGCTGCACCCGCAGCCGATCAGCGATGATCCTGGCTTCACGGTCCACCTCCTCGGCACCTGCCGGATGGGGAATGATCCGCGGACCTCGGTGGTGGACCGCTTCCACCGTGCGCACGATGTCCCGAACCTGTTCATCGTCGACGGGAGTTCGTTCGTGACGAGCGGGCGTGGACAGCCGACGCTCACCATCCAGGCGCTCGCCTTCCGCGCGGCCGATCACATCGCGCAGTTCGCGCAGCGCGGCGAGATCTGAGGCGCACCGCACGCAACACCGCGTCGCCCGCCTCCCACACAGCACCACGCCCGTCGCATCCATACGGACGCGACGGGCGTGGTCGGCAGCCCCGGTGTGGGGTGCCGCGTGCCCTTACATCTTGGGCGGCATCAGCACCGCATCGATCACATGGATGACGCCGTTGGACGCGGCAACGTCGGCCGACGTCACCGTCGCCGACCCATTGATGACGACCTTGCCGTCAACGACCGCGATCGTGACCTTGCGGCCTTCGACCGTCGCCGCTTCCGTCATCGTCGCGACGGTGCCCGACGGCACCGAGCCCGCGATCACATGGTACGTGAGGACCTTGGTCAGCTCTTCCTTGTTGGCCAGCAACTTCTCGAGGTCAGCCGCGGGGATCTTGGCGAAGGCTTCGTCCGTCGGCGCGAGCACCGTGAACGGGCCGGGGCCCTGCAGGGTCTCCACCAGGCCAGCCGCCGTCAGCGCCTGCGCGAGGGTGTTGAACGTGCCGGCCGCCACTGCCGTGGCGACGATGTCCTGAGCGACGGGCGCTGCGGCAGCCGCCGCGGCCGCCGCGGCCGAGTCAGCAGCAGCCTGCGCTGCCGCGTCATCCTGTGCAGTGCCACCGCAAGCGGCCAAGGCGAACAACGCGAACACTGCGATCGAGCGATGCATGGTACTGAGTCCTAAGAGGATTGTGGTTGTACTACGGGGTACGTGAACGCTAAGCGGTCTGGGAAGGGGTATCGTTCCACACGCTCCGCCGGACTGGCGCTAGCGATCGCGTGCTCTCAATAGCGCCCGGGGGTTCGTTGGGTCCCGGCGTCGAGCGCTCGCCCCGGCACACCCGCACGCCGTATTGAGGTCGGAGTCCCCGCGCGCCACCTTTCACGCACGGCGCGGTCGCAGACCTCTCACCCCGGGCGATTCCCATGGACGACAAGCAGCTGCAGAAGCTCATCCGGCAGAACGCGGCAAAGGCCAAGCAGGCGCAGGAGGCGGCCAAGCAGCGCAGCAGTCGCCGTTACGATGCCACGCTCCCCCCGTCCAACGACGAGGACGCGGACCGCGAGAACCAGCGATTCTTCAAGGAGATGAAGCGGCGCGAGTTCTGAGCCGCCGGCGCTGTGCCCGGTGCCGGACGCCGAGTCCGGTGCCGATGAGCGTGAGCGCGAGGGCCGCGCCCCACAGCAGGCGTGCCGTCGCGCCCGGCACGCGGGTCGTCAGCCACAGCCCGATCCCGACCCCGACCAGGCCGACGACCACGTCGATGACGCGGTTGACCGCGCTCTCCCGGATCTTGCAGGCCATCTCGACGAGCTCCCAGAGGATCATCAGCACGACGCCGGCACCGAGCACCTGCCACGTCGTCCACGTCACGAAGACGTTGAACAGCCCGCCGGTGACCCCGCTGAGCAGGTGTACGACCATCCAGCGGTCCGCGAAGCGCCCCTCGCCCCACGAGGTCGAGAAGTTGGGGATGGGTGGATGATGCGGCATCCCTGAACAGTAGCCCGCCGCGTCAGGCCGTCCCAGCCGCACTCACTCGCGGCGCAGGATCGCGTGATTCCCCGCGTCGTCACGATGCAGCTCCATCGTCGGCCCGGACGGCCCGTCCACGCGTCGGAAGGTCAGGGTCGTGTGCGCATTCGCGTAGAAGGTGAGCCCGCCGACCCACGGCAGTGGCTGTGCGCGGCCACCGTTGGGCGCGAACGCCAGTCCCTCCGCCGTCGCGGTCACGTCGATGGTCGCCAAGGGTTGGTTGCCCCCCGCGATGAGGCGATACGTGCCGACCAGCGCGCTCGCGTCGCCCGTGAAGGTCCGACGCGAGTCACCGCGTCCCGGGCTCACGGCCTGGACCAACTGCCCCGCCAGCTCACCCGCCGACAGGTTCGGCGAGGCGGTATTCATCAACACGACCACGGCGAGTTGCTCGTCGGGGTACCAGGTCGCGTCGGCGCGGAAGCCCGGGGCCGTGCCGCCATGCCCGACATAGCGACGCCCGTCGAAGTCGCGGCCGACCTTGATCCCGAGGCCGTACTGCAACGCCGTGCCGTCGCGGAGGGTCGAGGGCGACGTCAGCATGGCATAGGCCGCCGGCGAGAGCACGCGCCCACCGTGCAGCGCCTGCAGCCACACGATCAGATCGGCGGCGGTGGAGCATACCGCACCCGGCGCGAAGACCCACCCGTACGAGACCATCGGCGCGCGGCGGATGGAACCGGCCTGCTGCATGTAGCCGTGCGCGCGTCGCGGCACATCGGCCAGACTGTTGCAGAACATGGAGCGCCGCATCCCCAGCGGAGTGAAGATGCGCTCGGCGAAGTAGCGCTCGAGCGGCAGGCCGCTCGCCCGCTCGACCACCAGACCGGCGAGCCAGAACCCGGCATTGTTGTACGCTTGTGCCGTGCCCGGCTCGAACCGGAACGGCGTCAGCCGGATGAGCCGGCGCGCCGAGTCGCGTGGCATGCCCGGGACGAACATGTTGCGCTCCCACTCGGGCTCCTCGGCGAACCGAAAGACTCCTGCCGAATGGTCGAGGAGCTGTCGCAGCGACACCCGCCGTCCGTCGGTGTCGACGTCGGGGAGCCACCGCGTGAGGTCGTCGTCGAGCGACAGCCGACCCGCGTCCTGCAGTTGGAGGATCGCCACGGCCGTGAACTGCTTGGCGACGGACCCGACCTCGAACATCGCGTCGGCGGGCATCGGCACGTCCCACTCGACGTTGGCGCGTCCATACCCGGCCACGAGCAGCGGATCGGCGCCACGCGAGACGGCGGCGACCAGCCCGACGCTGCGCGTGGGGCTGACCCAGGCTGCGGCGATGGAGTCGAGCGTCGGGCGCGGCGGCGCGATCGTTTGGGCGTGGAGCCCAGTGGTCGCGAGCAGCGGCAGCAGCGCGGCGCACCGGGCGAGACGGCAGATGGGGGACGGAAGCATAGGGCAGCGCGCGGGATTGGGGCCGGTTGTAGAAAGTACTTTACATTACAAAGTAACTTCGGCATCCTGCCTGTCAACCCGGCGCCGCTACGCCCGCGGCCGGACTCACTCCACCATCGCCAGCACCTCCGCCGCCGGTCGGTGCAGCGCCGCCCGGAGCAGCGGATGGCGATACTGCCGCCGCACGGTCACCGCGAAGAACTCCTCGAACAGGTCGGGGACCGCCGCATACTCATGCAGCGTCCGGGCGCGCAGCTCGTCGCGCACCACGACGGCCGGCACGAGGGCGACCGCGTCGAGATCCCGCGCCAACAGCCGCATCATCGCCATGTCGTCCACCTCGGCGACGATCGTCGGCGTGATCGCATAACGGTCGCAGAGCACGTCGAAGCCCGAGCGCACCTCGCTGTCGCGGCTCGGCAGGATGAGCGGCGTGCCCGCCACGTCGTCCGGGAAGCGGAAGCGTCGGCCGCGCCGCCGGTGGCCGACGAGGCTCACCTGCTGCCGGGCGATCCGTACGCAGCGCCAGGCATGCTCGGCGTCCTCGTGCACCCGGCGGTTCGCGAGGACGACGTCGAGCCGGTGCCCTGTGAGCCGCGCGAGCAACTCGGACAGCGAGCCCGACTGCAGCACCAGGGTGATGTCCTCCTCGCCGAGCAAGGGACCGAGGAAGGCCCGCTGGAAATTGCGCGAGAGGGTCGCCACGGCGCCGACCCGGATCGCCTGTCGCGCGGGCATCGCGCCGCGGCTCAGCATCGCCACCAGCTCGTGGCCCGCGCCGACGATGGTCTCGGCGTAGGTCAGGGCGATGCGCCCCGCCTCGGTGAGCTGCAGCTGCCGGCCCTGCCGCGTGAACAACGGCTGCTCGAAGCGCTCCTCCAGCTGCCGGATCTGCGTCGAGAGCGCGGACTGCGAGATGCGCAGGTGCTGCGCCGCGCGCGTCAGATGGCCTTCGCGGGCCACGGCCCAGAAGTACAGCAGGTGGTGATAGTTGAGCGGCGGCGGCCGGTCCACACTGTGTTCTGTTTTCATGATTGATTGTGAACATAATATGTATTTTACAGAAGCATAGGGCGCCACGAGATTGCGGCATCCCTCCTGTGGAGCCCCCGTGCCGACCGTTGCCTCGTTCCCCCTGCCGATCCTCATCCCGCTGCTGTACGGCCTGACGTCGGTCGTCCTGCTGCGGACGCACGCCGCCGCGACCACGGCATGGCAGGCGGGCCGCGCCGCCACCGCCACCGCCGTCGTCGCCTGCCTCGCCCTGCTGCCCGCCCTCAGCGGCCCCCGCCTCGTCATGCTGCCGCTGATCACCATCCTCGGCGGCCTCATCCTCCACTTCTCGACGCGCTACCTCGACGGCGCGGTCCACAACACCCGCTACGTCGCGTGGTTCCTGCTGACGCTGGCCGGCGCCAGCCTCGTCGTCAGCACCGGGGACCTCGTCGTCCTCGCCCTGGCGTGGACGCTCACCAGCTTGGCGCTGCATCAGGTCCTCAGCCTCGGGGATGCGCGGCCGGCCACCGCGCTGATGGCACACAAGAAGTTCATCCTCAGCCGCATCGCCGACATCGCCATCCTCGGCGGCGTGGCATTGCTCGTCGCCAGCACCGGGCACACCCGCATCGCGGCGATCCTCGAGGCCGTCCCCACGGCCGCCGCATGGTCGCCCGCGCTGCGCGTGGCGACCATCCTGCTCGCGATCGGTGTCATCCTGCGCTCCGCCCAGGTCCCCGTCCACGGCTGGCTGCTACAGGTGATGGAGGCGCCCACGCCGGTCTCGGCGCTGCTCCACACCGGCATCGTCAACCTCGGGGCCTTCGTGCTCATCGTGCTCGCGCCGCTGATGGGCGCCGCCGCGTCGGCCCAGACGCTGCTCGTGATCGCCGGCACTGCGACCGCCGTCCTCGCGGCGCTCGCCATGGCCGCGCAATCCAACGTGAAGGGGACCCTCGCGTGGTCCACCTGCGCACAGATGGGCTTCGTGCTCATCGAGTGTGGCCTCGGCGCCTACGACCTCGCCCTGGTGCACCTCGTGGCCCACGCCCTCTACAAGGCCCATGCGTTCCTGAATTCGGGCCGCGCCGTGCGCACGGCCACCCTGCGCGCACCGCAGTCACGCGAGCCGCACCCCGCTCAGTGGGTCGCGGCGACGCTCGCGAGTCTCGCGATGGTCGGCGGCGTGCACCGGATGCTCCACGGCAGCTGGGACATGGACGCGGCCGCGATCCTCGCCGTGATCGTCGTGGCCGGTGCGGTGGCTCCCGCGCTGGCGCAGCTGCGGCGCAGCGACGGTCTGCCCGCGCTCGCCGCCGTCGCCGTGATGGCGGTCGCCATCCCGGCGCTCTACGCCGTGTGGCATCTCCTGCTCGCGCCCATGGCCCCCGCCCGTGTGCCGGTGGTGGTGCCGCGACCGATCCTCCTGCTGGCCGGCCTCGCCTTCGCGGGGCTCTACCTGCTGCACCTGCTCCTGACGCGCGGGGCGACCGACCGCGTGACGCGGACGCTCTACGCCCACGCCGTCCACGGCTTCCATCTCGACACGCTGTTCACCCGCCTGACCGTCCGCCTGTGGCCGCCGAAGCGCTTCCGCGCCGCGGCACAGCGCCGCTCCACGACGGTGTCCTCCCTCAACGAGCAAGCCGCCTGATATGACCAGCCCTCTGCCTTCGCCGCCGACGCACCGCGATCCCGAGCTCCTCGCAGTCGTCGAGACCGCATGCACGCGCATCGCACCGGCCTGGCCGCTCGACCGCTTGATCGCCGTCAATCCCTACTGGGGATGGGTCCATCAGCCGATCACGGCCGCAGCGGCCGATGTCGGCGCCCTCAGCGGCTCGTCGATGCTCATGCCACGTCGCTGGTATCGCCGGCAGTGGGAGCGCGGCCTGCTCGGCGTCGCCGACGTCCGCCGCGCCATCAGCATGCTGCGCGACCCCGTGGACCATCTCGAAGTCTGGGACGCGCTCCGGATGGACGCCCCCACGCTGCCCCGGCATCCGCTCATCACGGCACCGCGCCACCTCCGGCAGGGCCATCCCCTGCAGCACACCTGGGAGACGGTGGTGGTCGATCAGATCGGCCGCGCCTGCGAGTCGTATTTCGATCGTGGACAGGCCACGTGGCGCATCGACCGGGACCAGGGGCTGTTCGCGCACTGGCGCCTCGTCGCCCGCTCGGATG
>ERZ1066135.225-NODE-225-length-43976-cov-8.660049_pt1 | contig 43976 bp, 43 predicted proteins | sample MGYA00382782_ERZ1066135 | MGnify/ENA primary metagenome ERZ1066135 (study PRJEB33369, sample SAMEA5778365) | biofilm metagenome | biome: Industrial cooling water; feature: Water cooling tower basin; material: Biofilm | place: United Arab Emirates | collected... | reverse complement strand
CCGTCCCAGCTCGGGAACAGGCGACGGAACTCGGAGAGGAACTGCGCTTCCGCTACGACCGGACTGACCGGGTTGATGAACTGATCGGAATAGACCGTGCCGGTCGGCCAGAACGACATGACCTCGCGCTGGAACACGAGATCGTCGAACGTCTTGATCTCGGCCAATTGCGAGTGGCGCAGGCGGAACGCCTGAAACACTGCGGCCGTGATCTCCTCGTCCGCGGTCACGTACCGTTCCATCCCGATCGCCCGCTTGAGCGGGCTCGCGATGTCGTTGATGTACGTCTCCGCCGCGTCGTGCAGCAGGCCCGCAAGCCTCGCCGCGGGATCGATGAAGTAGTTCGCCACGAGCACGGAGTGCTGGGCGACGGAGTAGAACGGGCCCGCCCCGGTGTAGCGGCACAGGTTCGAGAGGTGGTGGGCGATGTCGCGGATGTCGATGTCGTCCAGCGTCAGCGCGAACGGATCGACCAGCTTGCCGGTGAACGTCCTGATCCTGCCGTTCCGCTCCTGATCTCTGCGGGGTACCTCGGCCATGTACTGTGCGGCGTTCATCAATCGCCCCTCCGGCGCAGCCTGTCTTCTCGAACCAGAAGAAGGTGGTGAGTCTGCGGCATCAGCATCCGGATGTCAAGGGCCTTGGTGTCCTTGCTGTCCAGCAGGGGGGCCCCGGGCGGCCGGCGCTTGAGCCACGGGGCCTTGGGGTCCCCGTACCGGCGATACATGGTCGTGGGGTACTCCCGCCGCCGGGTCCGCTCCTGAACGTCCGTATAGCGTTGCAGCACGTACCGGTACGTATGGAGGCCGGCGGTTACGGTCGCCTGCGTGGTCAGCACCTCCCGCTCGATCCCGTCCTTGCGGCCCTTGATGTACGCCCGACCGAACGGCTGCCGGGACAGCTTGTCCGCGGTCCGGAACGCCTGCGCCAGCTCATCGAGCTGCGCCTGCGACGCGCGGTTGCCCGCCGCCTTCTGGTCGTCTGCGGCCTGTTGGAGCGACCGCTCAATCTCATTAGCCGCGAGACGCATAGGTCTTCCTCTCCTCTTCGATGTCGAGCTGCCGCTGCGCCATGTAGCGCCAGATGGCCTTAATCAAGTGCGGCTGCCCGTCCGCATCGTAGTGCGTGCCGGTGCCGCGATCAAACGCGTGCCGGAACGCGGTGTTGAGCTGGTCCGTGGACTTCTCGCGCGCCCACTTGATGTCGGCCGGCGGCAGCTCGGGGTTGTGCTGGATGTTGCCGGCCACGCACAGCTTCGTTAGCTCGACGATCACGTCCGGAAAGTACTGGGTCAGGAACGTGAAGATCGGAAGCGCCTTGCGCTCCGCATCCTTGAGCGGCAGCTTCGGCTGGGGCCCGAACTCCTCCATCGTGTCATGAGCAGTGGCGACCGATAAAATCCGACCCGGAAAGCATACACTGCAACCCCACTTCTCAGAGGTGCCACCATGCTCCACACAAAGGTCCATCACCACTTCTCCCTCTTGTCCCGAACGTAGACGGGCGTCGAGATTGTAATCCCGCGCTCGGGCGTTGTCACGAACAAATCCTGTTGCGGCAACTGGAAATCGAAGTTCATGCCGCGCGCGTACTCGTCGTAGCCCTTCAGGCTGCCGTTCACGCGCACCGACCCGAAGTCCAGCCGGTTGTGCCAGTGCCCGATCAGCCGCACGTGGTACGGCTGGTTCGTGGCCGACGCACGCTTCTGCTGCTTCGCGTCTCCGCGCATGATCGGCACGGCCATGCCGCCGATCCCGTTGCCGCCCGTGAACTCGTCGCCGTGCGACAGAGCGAACTTGACGTTGTAGATTTCGTACTGGCACTCGGGCGCGTCCGGTATCTGGAACGTCACGTTCGGGTTGTCGCGGAAGTACTTCGCGAGCTGCCGATAGATCAGCCAGTCGTAATTGTCGCGCACTCGCGTCTTGAACGACTTCTGCTTCCGCAGCCTCCCGTGGTTCCCGACCACGCACGGCACATGCACCTTCGGGAAATACTGGAGTAGCAGCTCGATGCCGGCAGCGATCTGGTCCGGCCAGAAGTCCACCGTGTCGAGGATCGGATGCTCATTGGTGCGCTCCAGCTCCTCGTGAATGTTTCCGCTCACCATGTCCCCGCCGAGCGGCAGCACGAGCCCATCGATCTTGACGCCCGCGATGTAGTTGCTCGACAGCTTGATCACTCCGCGGAAGAACTTCTGCAAGCGTAGCAACGCTATGCTGCGGTCGTACGCATTGACCCCGCCCATCTCGCTCGCCTTCACCACCTCATCGAAGTGGGTATCGGAAAGGAACGCGGTGACGATCGCGTGATGGACCTTGTCTTTCGGGGTCTTGACCGTCCACTCGGGAGGCGATAGCTCGACACCCTCCAGCTTCTCCAGCACCGCGACGCGCGCCTGCGCGGTTTCAAGTTCCTTGAGCGCGGTGTCCCGCTCCCCCTTCGCGCGTTTGATCTCCCGGCGCAGGTGGTGCTCCTCGATCAGTGTCAGCTCTTCGGCCGGTGCTTCGCCGAGCGCGGCAGCGACGGCCTCCTGTTCGAGCATCGCGCGGAACGCGCCGCGGGCCACGCCCATGATCCGGGCCGCCTCTTGGACGTTCCCCTCGGTCTGCTTGATGGCCTGTGTGGCCGTACGCGGTTGCTCGTTCATTTCTCCTCCTCGATGATGTCGGCGTCCACGGCCGCCTTCTGTTGCCGCTCTTTCGCGCGGGCGTAAATCTTGGAGACCTGCTCGATCTCGTCGCTCGTCATGAAGTCGAACAGCTCGGCCTGCTTGCGGCGCGCCTCCGCATCGCCCGGCTCGCGCGTGCGCGGATCGCGCGTGCGCGGATCGAACCCGCCCAGCATCTCGGCCAGAATCTTGAGCGCGTCCTTCTTGCTGTGCAGGACATATCCGACCGACTGGAACAGCTCCCCGTTCGGCAGGACGATGTTCTCGGTGGTCACCTGCGCGATCGCCCGCGCCATGTGCTCGGGCAACAGGGTGAGATCGATGCCGGTCAAGAACTCGCGCACGCCCCCCTTGTCGTCCTCGTGCTCGACCCGCTGGTAAAAGTCCGCCTCGTTCGCGAACGCCATGCAGGACAGCTCCTGCACGATCCGGTCCAGCGTCACACCGGACGCCGCCATGCGCTTGTGGTTCTCCGGCAGGATGAAGTACAGGAGCTGCCGGCGCTTCGTGGCGGCATGTGATCGGGCCCACGACTCGGAGTACCCGACCTCGACCGCGGCCTGCCTCGGGTTCGTCATCGCGAGCGGGTGCATCACGAACGCCTGCTCGCGCGCTGTCAGGCGGTCGAACAGCCCGGGATCGTACTTGATGGGGGCGGTCTTCATAAGGTGGAGGCCCGCCTAAGATAAGCCAGAGCGCGTTCTATCGCGGAAACATTACTCACAATTATCCGGACTTGGTCTCGTGGCTTCCGGAAGTCCGGCGCGCTTTCTCGCCTGCGCCCGAGCGTTGGCACGATTCTTAGCGTTCCACTGTCTTTTTTTGACCCGGATGCTTTCTTTATTTCTGAGCGCCCACCGCTTTCTCTTTTCTCGCACACAGGATTTACACTTCCCTCGTTTATCCCGAGCGCTTGTATGCCTGTTTTTACAGGATGGAACGGGCCCGGGGGAGGAGAACCCCGGACCCGCCCCGGGGGTCGGCCGGCGCGATGCGCCCGCGGACCCATTGATCGTGCTCAAGCGCACTTGAGATAGTCCTGCGCGAACTGGCGCGCTTCCTCGTATCCCTTCACGATGGCGGAATGGTACCCTACTGCGTTCATGAGCGCAACCCAATCTTCCTGCGCGTCTGAAGTTCTGCTACCTGCTTCACGTTTTAGCTCCATGTACGCGCCGTGGAACGACCCCCGCGGCAGGGCGATCACGATGTCCGACACGCCCGGCTTGAGCCCCTGCGCCTTGAGGAAGTTGACATAGCGGGCCCGTTGTGCTACCGGCCCGGCCAGCATGGCCCCGTTCGGCACCGCGAACGAGAAATCGGCCAGCGTCCTTACGCGGCCGGCATACTCCCCGATCCGGACGGTCCCGGCCCACGCGAACCATCGTTTCTGAGCGTCAGCCTCTTTCTCGGGGCCCACAGGACAAACAGGTCCCACAGGCTGTAGCCGAGCAGTTCGCCGACCTCGTCCACGTACCGGGCCTGTTCTCCATACCTGTCTTCCCACGATACCCTCCCGATCTGCCCGTCGATCCCGTCCTTGCCGGCGCTGTGCAGCTCCGCGGCGAGCGGGATGATCAGGGCCTCGCTCGCGCTCCCGCGCTGGTTCAGACTCTTCGACGGATCGTACCCCATCTCCGACAGCCGGCGGCGGATGGAGCCGCCCTGAGCGTGGTGGAGCGTCGGATTCGGCCGGTCCGTGATCACGCACCGCAGCCGACCGACGTTCGTCCGGTGCTCTTCTACGGTCTTCGGGAAGTCCATAAAGGCGGGCATCCTATCACAGATGCGTGCCGGTCTCCGATCTGAAAACCAAGGGAGTATCGGCGAGGCCCTGCGAGCCGATGCCCCGCGGCGAGCGGTCTGAAACACCTCAACAAAAACACCGGCCACGCCGCAACCTCGCGGGGGCGTACGCGTATGCCCGAACGAAGCCGTTTACCCTCCCGGCATCACCCGGTCGGTTATCCTTGCCGATCGTTCCTCGGTTTCAGGGGGTCTTGCGGGTGAGGTCCCCGGCTCTCGTCTTGCGACGAGCCTATACCCCGGCGAATGGGTTGAGCTAACTGCGCACGAAACTTCGCGAGCTGTTTTTCGTTCGGCGTCCACGGCTCAAACGCGGGGCCTTCGAACGTAATTTCGGGTTTTCTATGTATGTCTCTTCGATGATCAATAAGCGAACGTAGCCGAGCAACCTCGGAGGTTACTTTTCTGCCGACGTAGCGGTGGTACTTTCTACCCACGATCGATCTTTGTGGAGTCCAACCACTCGTTGTAGGCGGCGCGCAGCTTGATGAACTTGTGCTGCGCCTCTTTGTTCTTGCCGTCCAGTTCGGCTTTAGAATCGATCACCAACAGGTCCTTCAAGTAGCGGTCCGCAAACTCTGCGTCCCACGGACGCTGCTGCTCGCCCACAGTCTCCAGCAAGAACTGATGGAAGTGTGGATGCTTGACCATCATCGCGGCGACGTTGCTCAACTTCTGTTGCGCCGCTTCGTACCGCTCGCGCTTGACCTGATTGATCACCTCGTCGTCATCGTCGAGTTCCATCAGCACGCCCATGAACGTGTCCGCGGAGCCGTCCTTTGACCGGCGCTTGCACGTCATGAACGGGTGGTGGTCCTCGACGTTGAGGAGGAACTTCACGGTGGCCCCGCCGGGGCCGTCGCCCCAGTTGAGCAGCATCACCTCGTCGCTGATCGGATCGCCGCCACCCACGGGACTGAACACCGCGTGGAAGCGCGTGCCCGCATGGCCGCGGCGACGGCGCGTGTAGCGCGCGAACGGATGCGCGGAGAGCAGGTCCTCGCCCTCGCGCAGCAGGAAGAACTGTACCGTGCGCCCGGTGCGGTCATCCTCGGATGCGCCGTTGAACGCGAGCGCGCCCTGCCATGCGATCCAGTCCTTCACGTTCGGGGAAATGATGTCGTTGATCCAAGGCTTTTTCATTGAGCGTCCTCTAAATATTTGACCGCCTTTCTGAGCCCAGCTAGGTCATCTCCTAATTTACCAATCGCAGAGTTACAGTTGTGACACAACCACCCTCGAAATTTTCCGGTTTCGTGGTCATGGTCTATGGCTAACGCTATCTTGGTTGGTGGAGCACCACATAATTCACAAAAGCCGGGGTTGGGCCTAGTGGGGGCAGGCAGGTTTCGTCTGCGCCGCGCCTGCTCTAACAGCCGGGCCTTGTTCGCGCGATAGTACTTCTCTCGTTTAGAACGGACCTTTTCGTGGTTTTTCCGCTCCCATGTTTTGCCGTAGCCGGGATTCTTTCTCCGCCATTCGCGTGCGTATGCCTTCATTTTGTCAGGATTTGCCTTGGCCCAACGGCGGTTAGCCGCGCGAACTTTTTCGCGGTTTGCGTCGCGCCATTTCTTATCCCGCTCCTTCCTTTTATTGGACATATTTTTTTGCTGGCAAACCTTGCTGCTCTACGAACAAGTGCGAGTCCTGATCGAACCAGAGCGGAAGCCGCGGCTCGTCGCCGCCGTCGCGGTGCTTCTCCACGCGCAGCAGCGTGTCGAGGGATCGCCTGATCTTGTCCTGCTCCGCCTCCTCCAGATCGAGGAACTCGGGGTTCTTCATCTTCTGCTCTTTACTACGATTACGCCACGCGATCAAGATGTTGTCGGCCATGTCTCCCAGCGCGCTGCTGCCCTTGAGGCTCAACTTGCTCAGGTTGTTCGAGACGAAGTCGGTCTCGTCCTTGCGGAGATGGTGCAGCAACAGGAAGTGCACGTCGTTCTCGACGGCAAACTCGGTGATCGCGTTGATACCGGCGTGCTGGGCGGCGAAGTCATCGTTCGGGATCGACAGCTTGGAGAAGTTGTCGAGCACGAAGAACTTGATCCCGTATCGGCGGTGCGCGTAGCGGAACACCGATAGGATGCGGTCGAGATGCGCCACGCGGTGCGTGTCGATCGCCCACATGTTGTTCCCGAGCCAGTCCATCGCCGCGCCGATCTCTTCCCGGGACGGATCGGACTTACCGAGCGCCTGACGGACCTGCCATTGGAGCCACTTGTCCGCCTTGAACTCCAGACTCGCGACGCAGGTCTTCACATCCTGTGCCAGCGCTTCCAGCACCATGTGGCCGGCGATCGTAGACTTGCCGTGACTGGAGTAGCCGGCAAGGATGGTCGTCTCGCCCCACGAGAGGCGGAAGTCGCGCATGCCGCGCCACGGAAGAGCGAACCCGAGCGGGCCGTTGCCGTTCGGATAGTAGCGCTCGATCACGCGATCCTTGAAGTCGGCCGCGTTCTTCAGCTCGTCCGGATCGAGCGGCTTCGCCTGACGGATCGCATCGAGCATCTTGTCTTTCGTGATGCCATTGATCAGGCACGCGTTCGCGTCCTTGCCCGGGATCACCAGTTTGCGGCAGCGCTCGCGCCCGAGGCGATCGGCCATCTCCTGCACGGAGTTGTGCCCGGCCGCATCCCAGTCCATCGACAGGTAGATCGTGTCGAACCGCTCCAGCCGCTCCCACTCGGTCTCGATCCAGTCCTGCTTGCCCTTCTTGCCGGCACCGAACGGGATCGACATGGCCTGAAAGCCGTACTCGGCGAACGCCAGCGCGTCCATCTCTCCCTCGGTCAAAATGACCACGCGCGCGCGAGGGTTGAGCCCCTGCCACCCGAACAGGAACTTGCCTGTCCCCGCAGAAGACCAGAACTTCTTCTCGTTGGTGGCGCGGTACTTCAGATGCGCCAGCTTGCCATCCACCACGTACGGGAACACGACCGCGCTCTCGCCCTTGGCGAAGAGCTGATAGCGTTTTGCTACCTCGTCGGAAATCTTGCGGGACCGCAACCACGCCACGACGGCGGGCGCTTTCCCGAGTCCGCGCGCGTCGTCCGGCGGTTCGATCTCGACGACTTCCGGTCGGCGCTTGGAGTCCCACTCGGGGCGCTCGATACCGAGCCACTGGCAGGCTTCCACGAGCGCGGCCCCGATACTGATGTTCCGGTGCGCGGCGAGCAGATCGATCAGGTCGCCGTGATGCTTGTCGCCCTCGGCGAAGTCGGCCCATCGCCCGACCTTGTCGCCCTCGATCCGGATTTTGCAGGAGTCGCCAGCCTCGCCCGCGACGGAGCCGACGCACCACTCGGAGCCTTCGCGCCGGCCGTTCGGGAGCAGCCACTCGACGAACTCTTCGGCGCGTTGTGCCAGCGCCTCGGCAATCGACCGTGGGGTGACTATCATCAGCCGATGTTCCCGCTCATGCGGAACGCAGCCTCGTCGTTCTCGTCGAAGCGCACCGTGCGGCCCCCGCCCTTCGGATCGTAGTTGCCCTCCAACACCTTCGTCATGTTCGTGGGTTTGAGGAGCCAGTCGAACGAGGCGCACCAGTCGATCTGGTTCTGGCCCATCAAAAACTTGGAGCGCCCGACGCGGGCGAAGTATGCTTCCCACCACGAAAGATCGGGATGTTCCTTGAGCCGCTGTCGCAGCATGCGCTTGCGCTGGTCCGTGAGCTTCAGTACGCGCGGCAGACCGAGCCGGTTGTAAAGCACTAGCACCTGCGCAAAACGAGCGTCATCGGGTTGACGGGCCGCGAGCGTCTGTTCGAGCAGATCGCGCGCAGCAGCGAGCCGACCTTCCGAGATCATCTGGAAAACACGGGACGCTAGTGTGGCGGTTTCTTCTGAAGTCATGCTGTCTCCTCTTGACAAAGACTGAGCTTAACGCAAAAATTTAGCCTCGTCGATATATTTTTTGAGTGGCGCGTCGCCCCACGTCCATCTTGCGCAATTATGTATGTAGATCACGACTTGTGTGTTTTCATTGGTGTAGCCGCCACCTCGAACTTTTTGGTCAAGCGAGGGGGAAAAGGGGTTTTGGCCGCCCGCGCTCCGAGGCGACAGATCAAAGGGAATGCCTGTAGCTTCACAGAGCCCGCGTTTTATAGCCCGCTCAATACGCGCGACGGACAAGTCGAAACCTTGCTTGCGCAATTTCGCGCGCCTTTTTGCGCCATACCACAAAATCCTAGCTCGACCCGAGACTGTCGCAGACCGGGCCCGAGCCCGGGCTCTGTACTTGGCGGGATTCGCCGCGTATCTCTTCCGTTGTTGTCGTAGCTCCGTCTCTGGATTCTTTTTGTACTTTTCTCTTCGAGCCGCCCGCAATCGGACTTGGTTTTTGAGATAGTATCTGCGATTGATTTCTTTTGTTGACACGGGCGCAACCTTAGCATATTCTTATTAAGAGAACCTACTGGGAGTTTAGCCAATGGCCAAGCAGAAGAGCGAAGAGACCATGGACGCAACATCTGTTGCGAAAATGCCACATATCGGTGTGGCCATTTTGAACATCATTCGCGAGATGTCGGTTTCCGGCATCAGCAAGGACCGAACCAACACGGGACAGGGCGGATTCAAGTTCCGCGGTATCGACGACGTGCTGAACGCGCTCGCGCCGCTGTTCGCGCACGAGAGAATCCTCGTCCTGCCCAGCTACGCGAACCGACAGGCGGTCGATTACGAAACGTCCAAGACGGACGATCGCGGGAACACGAAGAAGTCCCGGCTCACCAACGTCACGATCGAGGGCACCTACAAGCTGGTGTCGCTCGTGGACGGCAGCGAGCTGGTCGCGGGCCCGTTTGTCGGCGAGGGCATGGACTCGGGCGACAAGGCCACGAACAAAGCGATGTCGATCGCTTACAAGTACTTCGCGATCCAGACGTTCGCGATCCCGGTGGTCGGCAGCGAAGACCCGGACTACGAGTCCCACGAGCCGGAGCCCAAGGCCCGGCGACAGACGGAGCCCGCACGGACGCCCGACCCCTCGCCGAAGAACGAGACCGTGGAGCAGGCGATCAAACGCCTCGCCTCCACCGAGGCGAACCGCAAGAAGCTGAAGAAGCTGATCTGCGACGCGTACAACGTCACGATCCTCGATCAGCTCCCCGAGGAGAAGATCGCCGAGGCGATCGGCCGGCTCGAAAAATACGCCGCGAAGGCCAAGAAGTAGTGCAAGAGGTTGAGGACTTCGTCTGTGATCTCGGACGCGCCTTGCCTGTTGGGGGCGCGTTCAACCCGTGGGGTGAGTGGTGCCCCGAAATGGACTTCTACACGGTGTCCGCACCGCTTTGTCGGCAGGATCGTCTCGCGCGACATCTCTCGATCTATCCGGCCCTGATTCTCGTAGGTGAAGCGCCCGGGTATCAGGGCTGCCGGTATTCCGGCGTTCCCTTCACCAGCGAACGCCTTCTTCTAGAGGGGCTAATACCTCGCGCGTCCGAACGCCTGCACTGGCCGGCGTCTTTTTCCGCGGTCACGGGAAAGGTGATCCCCGAGATGATCGAGCGGATCACGACGCGCCCGAAGCCGTGGTCGGAACCGTCGGCAACGATCGTGTGGCGGGCGCTACACTTGCTTGGGATACACGAGACGACCGTTTTGTGGAACGCGTTCCCCTTCCACCCACACCGGGAGAGAGAACCGCTGTCGAACGCGACCCCGACGGTCGAGCAGCTTCTCTCGGGCCGCGAGTGGCTGGTGCGCTTCCTTCAGCTCCCGAACCTGAGAAACGCCGAGGTGCTGCCGGTCGGGCAGAAGGCCGCGGCGATGCTCGACGGTATCTTGCCGCCCCGGCGCGTTCCGACACTGCGGCACCCCGCGAACGGTGGTGCGAAGTTGTTCCGCGAACAACTCGCGGCGTACGTCCGGCGCGCACGCTAATGCACGTCTACACGATCGACTTCGAGACGTACTACAACACGAAGGACAAGTACTCTCTGTCCTCAATGTCCACGGAGGATTACGTCTTCGACGACCGGTTCGAGATCATCGGCGTGGGCGTGTGGCGCGACGACGATCCGGTCGGTTGGTTCAGTGGGACCGAGGAAGAGACGAGAGCGTGGCTGAACCAGTTCGACCTTGAGAATCACGCGGTCGCGGGGCACCATCTGATTTTCGATGGACTGATCCTCGCCCGGCTCGGCATCTACCCGAAGTTCTACGCTTGCACCGAGAGCATGTGCCGGCCATTCCTGAAGCCGCTGCTCAAGTCGCTCGGGCTCGCCAGCGTTGGGGTCTACCTTGGGCTGGGCGTGAAGGGCGACGATGTAATACGCGCCGACGGGATGCGCCGCAAGGATTTTACCGCCGCACAGCTCCGCACGTATCTCGGAGACTACTGCCTCGATGGCGACTGCCGCCTGACGCGCGGGGTCTACAACTGGGCCCGGCCCCGGCTCCCCGCAGAGGAGATGCGCCTGATCGACATGACCCTGCGCATGTATCTCCAGCCCATGTTCCTGCTCGACGCCAAGGTGTACGAGCAGGGGCTGGCCGACGTGCGCGAGCGCAAAGAGAAGATACTGCGCGAGATGGAGGTGCAGGGCATCACGGCCGACGTGCTGCGCTCGAACGACAAGTTCCCCGAGCTGCTGCGCCAGCGCGGCATCGAGGTTCCCATGAAGCCGAGCCCCGCCTCTCTCAAAAAGGGCGAGGTCCCGGTCAAAATGATCCCGGCGCTCGGCAAGGCCGACCCGGAGTTCATCGCGCTGCGCGAAGAGTACGCGGACGATCTGGAGACGACCATGCTGCTGAACGCGCGCGTGTCCGAGAAGAGCACGCAGGAGGAGACGCGCAACCAGACGTTCCTCGACATCGCGCGCAAGCACAAGCACCTGCGCGCGGAGGTCGGCTACTACAACGCGCACACCGGGCGGTACACAGCGAAGGAACAGGATCGCAAGTGAGCCGGAAGCGCACCAACGTCCTGAACCTGCCGAAGCCGGTCCGGTTCGAGCTGGCCCCGGACGGCACTCCCCGGAAGGTGATGAGCCGCATCCGGCACGGGATCATCGCCCCGCCCGGGTTCCTGATCTTCGCGGCCGACAAGGCGCAGATCGAGGCGCGCATGGTGGCGACGCTGGCCGGGCAGGACGATCTCGTCGAAGCGTTCCGGCAGGGTCGGGACGTGTACGCCGAGCACGCAGAGGATCAGTTCAGCCGCCCGTGCTCGAAGAAGCTCGCCGAAACGGACCCGATCGCGAAGAAGGACCGCGACTCCAGCAAGGCCGTCATCCTCGGTGCCGGGTTCGGTCTCGGCCCCGAGAAGCACCAGCGGCAGGTCCGCAAGGACGGGCTGAACCTGACGTTCTCGGAAGCGCACGCGAACATCACCGGGTACCGCAGCAAGTACTACAAAATCCCCGAGCTGTGGGGGACCTACGAACAGGCCATGTGGGACCTGCTGATCCGGCGCAAGTCTACCGAGGTCGGCCCGGTCACGTTCGAGTGGATCGACCAGAACGACAAGGTGGCCGGCATCCGACGGCCCAACGGGCTGCACCTGATCTACCCGCGCATCCGCATGGAACGGGACAAGCAGACCGACCGCCCCCAGCTTCTGTGCAATCAGGCGCGCGACAAGTGGCCGCGCAAGCTGTACGGCGGCGCGATCACGGAGAACGTCGTACAATCGCTGGCCCGGGACCTGATCGTGCAGGACATGATCTCGCTCCAGAAGGAACTCGGCCTGCGCACCGGGCTTCAGGTGTACGACGAGATTGTCGGTATTGTGCCGGAAGACAAGGCTGAAGAGCTGGGCCCCAAGATCATCGCGATCATGTCGCGGTCCCCGAAGTGGTTGCCGAACTTGCCCGTCGCGGTAGAGATTGGCTTCGCAAAGAACTACGGAGACGCCTGATGACGGATAGCACCGACGACGTGGACTACTACGACCCGTCTCTCGAAGAAGGGCACAAAAGATCGCGCCGAACACGGAGAATGAAGCCGGAATCCGATCGGCCCCCGGTCCAGAAGTATCCGTACTCGGACTGGATCAAACGGCTCAACGCCGTGTTTCCGCCCCGCGGCGGATACATCGAGCCGTTGAGCGAAGATTGGCGGCAGGCCCGGCGCGGCAGGCTCACGGCCTCGAAGCGGGCCGAGATCATCTACAACCGCCGGCCGGCCGAGTGGAACGCGCTCATGGACGAGCTGAACGCGGAGCTGTCCCCGGACTACCAGTGGACCGAGGCGCGCGGCAAGGCGCTCGACTGGGGACGCGAGCACGAGAAGGGCGCGCTCGCCAACATCATGCTCGATCATGGTCGAGACGTGGAAGACCCGGGCCTGTTGTTCCACACCGAGCACCCGTGGATCGCGGCCACGCCGGACGGGATCATTGAAGCTGACCGGCGGCGCGTCTCCATACAGGTCAAGTGCCCCTACAATCCGCGGAACCACCTCGACACGCTCTACTCGAAGACGATCCGGCCCGTGTATTTCTATCAGGTCCAGTGGGAAGCGATGGTGGCCGGCGCGGACGAGATCGAGTTCTACAGCTACGACCCCCGGCAGCCGCTCGCTACCCGGCTCGTCCGGATCGACATTCCGGTCCAGCAAGAAGTTGTTGACAGGCTCTACTCCAATGCGCTAGAGTTCGGCCAGATGTTCGTTTCAGGCACAAAGATGGCGGAAGGATCGACGACCCCCGAAGGGATCATCCTGCCGTATGGAGAGGAAACATGAAGAGGTTGTTTTCGCGAGCAGAAGTGTATGCGGCCATCGACAGCGAGCGCGACTACCAAGACGCGCGCTGGGGGCGGCAGCAATATCCAACGGTCTCGGGATCATCGAACGAGTTGCGTAAGGATGGGAACCGCACGCTCGACGAGTTCATACTCTACATGGCCGGATACATGAACGACACCGTTCAGATCGGGTCGCACACGACCGATCCGGTCGTCAAGCTAGATTTCATCCGCAAAGTCACCGCGCTCGGTGTTGCTGCGATGGAGCAGCACGGGGCCCCCCACAGGATATAGACATGACCCGTGCCCGCCGTACAGAGATGGTGATCCGCGACAGTGATCTGGCACCGATTCCGGTGGACAGCAAAACGATCGCTGTCGCCGAAGCGGTACCGGGCGTTTTCCCGACGCGGATCGAGATCGCGAACGATCTGATCAAGTTCGCCGCGGAGGGTGAGAAGGCGGTCGAGGCCGCGACCCGTCTGGTGGTCAAGGATCAGGCGTCCTACGACATGGCCGCCGACGTGGGCAAGTCGATCCAGACCGTGCTCCGCAAGCTGGAGACAACGCGTAAGGGATACACGTCCCCGCTCGACGACGCCAAGAAGAAGCTGACCGCGCTGTTCAGCGCACCCGCCGAGCGGATGAACGATGCGCTCAACGCGATCCGCCGCAAGTCCTCTGCGTGGCGCGAGGCCGAAGAGGCCCGGCGTCGGGAGGAGGAGAAGCAGCGCCGCGAGGCGGAAGCGGCGGAGGCCCGCCGACTTGCCGAGGCCGCCGCGGCGATGGGCGACAGGTCCGGTGCCGCGCAGATCGTTGCCGACGCGGAAGAGCGGGCGGCAGCTCCGATCGAGGTCAAGGTGACCGGTCGTGGAGCGTTTGGCGGTACGACCGTTGCGACGAAGCGCCCTCGCGGCGAGATTGAAGATCGTGTGGAGTTTCTGAAGCACGTTCTCGCCAATCTTGCAGACCCGAACATTCGCGACGTGCTGGCCACGATCCAGTTTGGACAAACGGCGCTGAACACGCTCGCCAAGGCGACGCTCGAAAACGGGACCTTCGTTCCCGGCTTCAAGGCCGAGTACACCACCACAGATTCTTTCCGCTAGGAGACCAGCATGTTTCATCAGACCATCGTCATCGGCAACGTCGGCAAGGACCCGGAATCGCGCTCCATGCCGAACGGCCGCGCCGTCGTCAACTTCAGCCTCGCCGCCAACGAGAACTGGCGCGACAAGGACGGGGAGAAGCAGCAGCACACCGAGTGGTACAACTGTTCAGCGTTCGGCAAGACCGCGGAGGTCATCTCCGAGTACGTGAAGAAGGGCAACCTGCTGACCGTGGTCGGCCGGCAGCGCACCGACAAGTACGAGGACAAGGATGGCAACACCAAGTTCTCGGTCAAGCTGATCGTGGACAGCGTCAAGCTGATGCCGCGCATCGAGCGCCCGTCCGAGGAAGAGCGCCCCGCCCGCACGTCCCGTTCCGCGGCCAAGCCGCGCGACGAGGAGCCCGCCGGCCAGCCCGAGTTTTTCGACGACGACATCCCTTTCTAGAACCAAGGACTTAGGAAACACGCAGCATGAAGCCCCCGCGTCGCCTGAAGAACGGGCACCTGCGCCGCTGGCCGTTCGACACGATGGGCATCTACGAAGAGTGGTCCGCGGTGCTGACACCGCGGGAGGCCCAGTCGGCCCGCAACTGCGCGTACCTGCACGCGAGGAGAACCGGCAAGCAGTTCTCCACCCAGCGCTTCCCGAACGGGCGGAAGGTCACCCTGATCGTGGAGCGTGTGGCATGACGCCCTATGCCCGCTGCTCGTTGCGCTGGCAGAGGTCCCGCGAGGCGGAGAATACAGCGTGGGCCGCGCGGGGAGACCCGAGAGTAGCGGGAGAGGCCGCCCGTGCGTGGATGCAGGAGCGGCTACATGAGGTCGTTCCTGTGAAGACCGTGGCGGAGATTCTGGCCGCGCTGCTCGCGCCGCTCAGAAAGGCCGTCGATAAGGCGAGGTACGGGTAGCGCCCACGATCAACTTGTGACCCAACGCCCCGAAGACGAGGGCCGGCAGCAATCCGCCGTCCAGCAGGAACGCGCCGGCCACGACAACGAGGAGGAGACCGAGAATCTGCGTGAACAAACGCGGAGGAAAGCGTGTAGGCGCGGGCATATGGAGGGGTACTATCCTTCGGGCGGTTGTCGTGTGTGTGGTCGAGAGAAAGCTCGTAAACGTAGATCGATCGATCTTGATAAACACCGGAGAGACCGGCGCGTTTGGTCGAAAAACCATCCAGAAAAGGCTAGACAGTACTGGCGAAAAGCAAACGGGCTACCGGAACCGACACGCCCGGTCCCTGCCGCCTGCGAGAATTGCGGGGCCCTCCCGGGAAAACAGGCGTTGTGTTTAGACCACGACCATACCACCGGAAGGTTTCGTGGTTGGTTGTGTTTCGCTTGTAATGTAGGCATAGGAGCGCTTGGGGACTCTATCTCTGGCGTAGAGTCGGCCTTGGCTTATTTACGTCGCGCCGAGGCCGACGGTGTTTAAAAAGCAGGACGCTAAAAACAGCGCATTCAATGCAGCTCCAGAGATCGTACGTCAAACCCCGCCGGCAAGCCCTCTCCGATTTTACGCGCGCCTCCGGCACCAGCTCGAATCCCGTCATATCGACTACGACGCCCTGCCGCGCCACACGCCGGAGGGCGGTTCCCCGCCGTGCTTCAAGCGGTTCCGGGTGTCGTTCGACGCGTGGCTCGGGGCCGCCTCGCTGCTCGGTGCGACCATTCCCTACAGGTACGACATGCCGGCCGAGCCGAACTACTGCCACGACTGCACGCCGCAGTTCCAGAAGTTCGCCAAGGCGCGCGGAGCCTGCCTGTTCCCGCACACGCGCTTCGAGACCATCCATGGAGCGGAGACCGAAAAGGTCGGTGTCTCGCGCCCGCCGTCCGTTGACACGGACCTCGGGGCGGAGTACGATGCCCTAACCTCGCAGGAGAAATGACGTGCTCACACTCAAAATCTTCCTTACCCTGCTTTTCGCCACCGGAATTTTTACGCGGCTGTTCTATGACGCGATTCTTAAAGAGCAACTGCCCGCTCTAATCATCTCTTTCGTCCTGTTCGTGACCACTGTGGTCACCGGTTTCGTGACGATCTGGACCGCAATCCCATGAGCATCGGGTTCGTCAGCTTCGTCTGCGCGGTGATCACCACGCTGGTCGCATGGGGCGCGTTCAAGGTCGGAGTGTATGTCGGGCGAGATCAGGAATACGTGCGGCGCACGAGCCGGGTCCTGATGGCCCTACGCACGATCAGGGACTGGGCCGCTCCGGGGCAACCCTCCTCAATGAAAAGCACCCACGCGCTCGCGGACCAGACCATCAAGCGGTACGCATGTGAGATTCACGATGCCAGTCTATGAGTTCGAGTGTCCGAAGGGGCACAAGTTCTCGGAGCTGGTCCGGGTGGGGACACAGAACGCCCTGTGCATGCAGTGCGGCCGTTCAGCAAAAGATTCGGACCCGGTCGTTTTTGCCGAACGCGTCTTGTCTCCGACCCGCACCACCTTCAAGTACGCGGACACCACCAGCAAGATATGAAGTCGGCCGAGCGGAAATGGCGGCAGAAGCAGGCGCTGTTTCGCTTGCAGATGGGTCAGTGCTACTACTGCCAAGGGCGCATGCTCCTGACGAAATGGAACATGGACAACGGGAAGCCGCCGCTGAACCTAGCCACGATCGAGCATCTGGACTGTCGGTTCAACAGCGAGCGGGGGAAACGGGCCGGGGAATACCGGCGCGTGCTGGCCTGCTGGTACTGCAACTCGGTGAAGAACCAGCTCGATCAGGCGGTCCTCACTCCGGAGGAAGCGGCATACTTTCGATCGCCTCGCGCACAGCGCGGAGACGGGCCGAGCATTCCGCCAGAGCGATTCCACGCTCTTCGGCCAGAGCGGCTAGGTCCTCGACCTTCGGTTCTGCCGGACGGGAAGACGAAGATTCGCAATCTCGAAGCACTTCTGCCGGGATGTCCGGCCTGACCGGCACCTCTACCCGAACGGTCTCAGTTCGGACGATCGGCGTCCGGCCACAGCCGGCGCACAAGATCAGGGCAAGCGCTAAGGCTACGATCGAGCAGCGCCGCACAATCGGGTGAGCGACGATCCAGCTCGCGAAGGCGCGCGAGTTCTCGCCGGTCGCGCTCGGCGTTCGCTTTGATTCGTTCCGCATCGGCTTCCAGCTCCCGGCGCTTCTCGGTGTTGAAGCGCACCACGTTGGCAAGGTCAAGGTTCGCCCGTTCCAGCTCTTTGATCGTGTCGAGGTTCGTCTGGTTCGCCGTCTTGGCGACCACCGCCTCCGCCCGGGCCGCGTCCCGTTCCGCGCGCACGACGCGCAGGTTCAGGTAGAGCGCCCCGACCGCGGTCACCGCCGACAGCATGATCGCGGCCACCAGCTTCCACGATAGCCAGCCGAGCGCTTTCCCCAGCAGCCACGTCTTGATGCTCATTTGCCGTTCGCCAGCGCCTTGTTCTCGATCACGGACCCGCCCACGTACGTGAGCAGAGCGGTCGAGCTGATCGTAACCCACTCTCCGGGGCTGATCAGACCGGCGATCCGCAGGCCGAGCGCGGACACGAGCACGAACATGGTCGTGATCCACTTCGGCTTCCACAGCGGGTGTTGCTGCAACAGGATCGGGTTCATATAATCTCCGTCAGGCCCAGCGCTTTGCGGGCCGCTTTTAAATAATCCGCCGCACGTATTAGTAATTTAGGGTCGTCCTTAAATCGTCCCAGTCCATTATTACAACTGGTACACAGTAATCCACGGATTCGTCCGGAAGCATGGTCGTGATCCACAGCTAATCTTTTTCCTGTCGAGCACGAGGTTTGACAGACAGCACAGACCCCGGCTTGAAGCACCAGTAAGCGTTTATAGTCTTCCTCAGTCAATCCATATTGGGCTTTTATTCGACTCGCTCTGACCCGCAAATATGCTGCGGTGGGGTTTTTGTAGTAGCACTTGTGCTGAGCAGTACGCGCGCAACTTTTACACCACGCCTGCCTTCCGTGCGCGCCCGTTTTCTTGTGCGATCTATAAAACTCATCTAGGGATTTAGTTTCGTCGCAACCGGAACAGCGCTTAAACCGGGGGGAGCCCGAGAGCGGCTCTGGCTGCGCGCCAATATTTTCTGCGGTCCGCAATTCCAATTAACCCTCCGTTTACAATTTTAGATACCGTCTCAAAGTCCTTGTTGTCGTCATCGTCCGGCAGGTCGTCCGCGATGTAGCTCAGGTTCTGCGGGCGCGACGACCAGAAGTGGGCCGCGCTCAGGGCCGCGTACCGCTTGATCGTAAGCAGGTGCGGGTCCGATACGAGCGGCAGCTCCATCGCTTTTGCGAGGGCCAGATAGTTCGCCCTGCCGGTCACCATCTTCAGCCCGCGCCCACGGTACTTCCAACCGTCGTCCGTTTCCGGACCGCCGTTGCCCATCCTACCCGAGTAGACCTTGTTGGCCAGCGCCCGAGAATTTCTGGCGTACGGTTCGGCCGAGGCGAGGGTCGGAAACCGGGACGGCCACACCTGACACAGCCGCTCTGCGGAGTAGTTGAGGTTCTCCTCCAGCCGGTTCATTTCCGCGCTCTCGACCGCGATCTGCGCGAGGAACACGGCGACCGCGTCCGGGTCCGTGATCTTGTAGCGCGACATGGCCGAGGACAGCTCCGGAGCCCATGCCCCGGCGTCCTTGCAGCCGGGCATGATCGCGAGAACGAGGCCGCGCGTGATCATGGAACCTTCGGAAGCTGGCCCTTGCCGGCGAAGAAGACTATCACGGCGAACACCGCTACACCGAGCCAGAAGGTCAGCTTCTTGAGCATCCCTTGCCCGAAATTGGCGTAGATTTTCTCGATGGCCCGCTCGGCAGAGCGCTCGGCGAGCATGACGATCTGGTCTTCCGTCAGCTCGAACCGGTGCTGTTCCAGAACGCGCACGCGCTCTTCCAGTTCCTTGAGATCGTCCATCACTCCAGCTCCTGTAGTGCTCGTGCCGTCGCCGACAGCTTGTTGTTGTTCAGTACGTCGATCCGTCCCTGCACGTCCTTGTCGATCAGCTCGACCGCGATGTCGGGATTGAGCGGACCGCCCGGGCGCATCCCCCACACGTCGCGGGCGATGCCGTTGATCTCGTTCTGAAGAGCGTCCAGCTCCTCGCGCTTCTCCTCTGGCGTCATGCCACGGTCGAGCTGTATCTCGCGCATCGTCTTGCGCAGGTCGATCACTTCCTGCGCCGCCTCGCGGAAGTCATCGCGCGCGTTGAGCAGGCCGAAGTTCTCAGCTTCGAGCTGGTCGATCCGGGCGTCCGCTTCTTCGGTGCCGATGGTCTCCAGCCTGCGGATCGAGGCCGCTACACGCTCGGCGCGATCAGCGATGTCGAACATATCGTTCTGGTAGCGGGTCATGCGTTGTGGGCCAGTCTGCACGAACGCCTTGATGTCCGGATAGTCGCGCAACGTTTTGGTGGCCGGGGCGGGCTCGCCCATCGCGCGACGCACGATCGCGTCGGTAACGAACAGGCCATAGTCGAGCACCGGCCCGGTGTATCCGCGCACGAGGTGGTTAAGCTGCTTCGGACTGCGCAGGGCCTCCGGGGCGATCTCCGGCATGGCGCGCGCCAGCCCGCGCAACGTGGGCGACAAGCGCGGGTCGTCCTGCTCCTCGGGGAGCACCGCCTCGTCGCCCATCGTCAGGATCGGGGCCTTGGTGAACGTGTCCTTGTTGATGGCCAGCTCAAGGATCGGCATGGCCACTTGGATGTCCGGGCTCAGGTCGAGCGATTGTGTGATCGCGTGGCCGAACATGGCGAGCGCCTGCCGGCCAGCGTCCGGCTCGTCGCTGATCAGGGCCTCCATGATCGCGACCGGGAAGGTCCCGAAGATCGTGCCGACCTCGAACGGCACCGGGAGGCGGTAGTGATCGCCCTCGCGGAACACGTCGAAGAAGTGGATGTAGCTGGCCTTGTCGGCATCGGTCAGGGCCTTGTAGCGCTCATCGTCGTGCTGGAACGCGAGCAGCGCCAGCATGCCCAGCATGTAGAGCGAGCCGCGCAGGGCGATCGAGAGGGCGGCCCGGCCGGCGCTGGCCCCGCGCCCGAGACGGTACAGGCCCTGCATGCGCGCGTTCAGGAACATCACGCTCTCGGTCAGGAACCGGATCGCGACGTTGTTGCCCCGCTTGGCGAAGTCGAGCAGGTCGCGCGCCTCGTAGAGCGCGTCGAGCCGGCTCGCGCCCTTCGCCCGCATCTTGCTGTAGATCGCGACCCGGTGCGCGTTCTCGGACGCGTTCAACAGGTCGCGGTAGAAGCGGAACACCTTGACCGGAGTGTCGAGGACGGCCGAGCTGGGATCGGCCTTGCGCAGCGCGCGACGGATCGTGGCCGCGGCCCCGGCCGTGTCCCCCGCGCGGATGTACCCGTGCGTGAAGCTGCCGCCGCCGGCCAGCAGGGCCTGCGAGGCTTCGTCCATGCGGAACTGGGAGATCGCGCCCTTGACCGAGTCCAGCCCCGGGACGATCGTGGTCTGCGCGTCGGTCGAGCCTTGGATGAACGTGTGCAGCATGTCGCGGAAGAAGTTCTTCGCGCCGAACGCCGCGGTCGTGGTGATCATGGCCGTGCCGAACCGCTTCGGGAACCTGAAGAACTCCATGAGCGGGCCCCACGCGGCCTTGTTCACGTTCATCAGCGACTCGAACAGCAGGGCATCGTGGACGTGCCAGTACTCGCGCTTGCCGTTCCGCCACACGCTGATGATGTCCTCGCCGCTCGGCGGTTGGACCGCGAGCATCTTCTGGAGCCCCGCAAAGGCGGCCGGCGGCAGCTTGGCGGGGTCCACACCCGCCGCTTGCAGGTGCTGTACCAGCAGGGGGTTGTTCTTGATGAACTTCTCGATCTGGCTGAGCGGCACGATCGCGCTCGTGATCTCGACCTGCGGAGCGCGCGTCACCAGACCCGAGCCGTCGAGCGCGTCCACCACGGTCCGGGCCGCGTGCGCCTTGAGGCTCGCGTCCATCAGGGAGTACCAGTTGCGCGCGATGTTCTCCAGCGGGTCGCCGATGTTGGCGGTGCCGCCCTTCAGCTTCCTGATCTGGTTGCGCACCTTGCCGAGCACGCCACCGCCGTTCGGCCCCTGTATCTGGCCGCTCTCGATGATGCGGTAGAACGGGATGTAGTCGGCGTTCTCCCACAGCGCGCGGCTGTCCGGGTCGATGATCCCCGCCTCCTGCGCGAAGTCGAGCACCTTCTTCTGGAATGCAGCGTACGCGTCGGCGACCGCCTGAAATTCCGGGTGCTGCTGGCCGAGCGCGAGCGCGGCAGCGATCTCGTTCGCCTCGAACAGATTCTCTCTCCCCTCGCCCATCAGCCGATCGGCCCGTCGGGCCACCATCCATGCGGCCCACAGGTTCACCTTCTCACCGAGCGGCTTGAGGATGTCCACCAGCCCTTGCCCGCCCTCGACGCCGGCAACCATGTGGGTCCCGTCCTTGAGCCACACGGGGTAACCGTACTCGATCATGGCCTGCGTTAGTTCGGCCGCACTCTTGGCGAGGTGCGCGTTCTTGAACCCCACGTCGGCCGCGGAGACGCCCGCGATGTCGCCCGCGCGCTTGATGCCGTACAGATCGTCGAACACGGCCATCTGCGCCCGGGCGGACAGGTTCTCGGTCCAGTCCTGCCACATCTGCCCGAGCGAACGCTTGCGGTCTCCGATCTTGCCGAGGAAGGCGTCGAGGTCGGCGTTGCCCGTGTTGCCGCCCAGCACGCTGAACGCGGCCTCCTGCTCTTCGTTGACAGCGAAAGGAATGTCGTCCAGCCGGGATGCGCCCATGACTCCGGCGCGCGGACGATCTTCCCGCATCGAATCGATGCGACGCGCGGCGGTCAGGAGCCTTTTCTGATCCGCTCCAGAAAGCGCTGGCGCTTGGCCGCGAGCACTGCGGCGGGCTTGCGCTCGCTCAACAGCTCGGTCAATGCGTTCACCGTATCCGAGATTGCGGAGGAGTTCTTGCTGCTCGGGGAGCGTGAAGAGCGTCGCGAAGTTGACGGTCGCGTTGATGAGTTCATTGGTCAGTTCTCCGTCCTTGACGATCTCCTCCGCCGAGGAGAGCGGGCCGTACTTGGCGGCCAGTTCAGTGAGCGTCTTCGTCCATGCCCAAATGGTTTCCTGAACCTCGGCGGGGGTCCAAGTCTCTCCGGTCATCTTCGTCAGGTAAGCGGCCGTCTGACGTATGCGGGCGGCCACGGCCTTGTACCCGACCGTCTTGCCCGGATCATCGCCCTTCACATTGAGCCGGCCACCGAACATTTTCTTCGCGTCCAGCTTGTCGAACGCGGCCATCCACGAGTCGAGAGTGACTTCGTTCACTTCGTTGCGCAGGTTAGCTGCGAACGAAGAAACCTTGGGGCCGGACAGGACGAGATTGAGCGCATCGTCCACGGAGAGCGCACGCACGGTGTTGTTGATCCATGACGGCAGGACGCCGACCCTTTCACCCTTGCGGTCCTGCGCGCCCCACAGACTGCCCTTCATCAGCTTGATGATCTCGGACTTCTTGACCGGGCGGCCCGCCTTGTCCCACGCGGCCCACAGGGCGACGGCGTTCTTCAGATTGTCCTGCACGGACACCTGCGGGCTCAGAGCGGCGAGCAGGCCGGCGAAACGTGGGGCGTCCGGGCCGAAGATGTCGGCGATCGTCTCGGCCGAGTCGCGGTACCAGCCGCGCGCCGCGGCACCGGCCAGAGCGACGGCACCGCGCTCTTTCTCGTCCGGCAGGGTCTCGAACAGGTCCACCAGCTTGCGGGCGGTAGAGCGGTTCAGGCGCGTGCGCTCTTGCGGGGTCAGGTGCTTCGCGATGTCGCGGATCGTGTCGGCCACCTCGTCGGCGACGGCGAAGAAGATGTTCGGACTACGTGGATTAAACGTGCCGCGATTGCCGTTAGCCGACTTAATCTGGCGAGCGTTAAACACGGCATACGAAAGCCCATCCGACTCGAAGCCGTTCGGGTATATATACCCGTCGTATCCTTTCTTCTCCAACAAGCCTTGAAGGTCCCCGCGATTCGCCTCTGCTCGGGTGATGATCCGTTTTTGAACAAGGTAATCTGCAACGGCCTCTTCATCGCCCCAGTTACTAAAGTCTGTATTGAATCGGATCGGATTACGCAAGGACAAATATACAGGCATCGTGTGCTTGCCCGATTCTTGTGCTTGCTCCTTGGTGCCAAAATGAAAACCAAACTCCCCGTACTTGAACACCGAGAAGATGGCATCAGTGCCGTGATACACCACGAGCGGCTTTCCGTTTTCATCCACGACCTTGCTGTCGCCGAACCAGCGCTTGAACGCCGGGCTGTCGATAGGATCAGCGACGGCGAAGGTCGGCGCGGTCAGATACTCCGTCTCCATCTTGGCGAGATCGAAGATCGCTTCCTGCTGCGCGGCCTTGGCGGCCTCCCGCGCTTCGTCGTGGTCAGCGAACCACTGCGACACGTCCAGCACGTAGCGGTTGGTGCCGGCCGGACCTGCGCGCCATCCACCGAAGAACTGCCCGCCCGCCTCCAGCCGGTCGCGGTACTGGTCGATGTATGCGGCCATCTCGTCCGCGGTCGGGATCATGGTGAAGATGCGCTCGGTGCCCTTGTCGGTCGAGACCGTGTAGCCCTCGTTGGGTGGGGCGTTGCCGTACACGTCCAGCGAGAAGCCCGACTCGGGAGCGTCGATCGTGCGCTGGAACAGCCTGCGCGCCCGCAGGGCCAGCTCACGGGACGGCAGCGACGTGACGCGCTCGGAGCGGACAGCGAGGGCGGCCGTCTCGGGCTCCGGGTTCCAGAACTCGGGCGGCAGCAGGCCGATCTTCTGCTCGGCGTAGACCGTTTCTGCGTTCTTCGCCTTGCGGTTCTTCTTGCCGTGCGGGCCGAAGTTGAGCCACGAGTTCTGGCCGCGCGTCTCGCTGGTCATGGCCGCGCGCGCGAGCGGCGAGTACATCGAGGCGTGGATGCGCCACGCGTTCTCTTCGCCGTCGGCCCGGAAGCCGTTGCCCTCTTGGATGTGGCCGAAGTAGTCGTGGACGATCCGGAACACGTCGTTCGCCAGCAACTGCCGGCGACCGAGGAACTCGTTGGTCGGCTGGAGCAGCGGATTGTTCTTCATGTACTCCGCGTCGGCGTCCATGCCGAACCCGCTGTCGGTCGGGAAGACCCACAGGTGGTTGTTGTTGCGCACGTCCTCGATCGCGAGCCGCGGGCTGGCCGCGTACGGGTCCTGCCCGTCCGAGATGAACTCGATCTTGAGCCCGGTCGCCTTGATCGCCTGATACTGGGCGAGCGTCTCGCGCACCATCGCGTCGTAGGCCGCCTTCACGCGCGGATCGAGCGGGTCGTGCTTCATGTTCTGGTACGCCCGGGCGATCCGCTTGGCGTTCTCCTCGTTCACCTTCGCGTACGTGCGCACCTCGGGCGTGCGGATACCGGCCCGGCGCTTGTACTCCGCGGCGGCCCGACGCGCCGGAGCGAACGGCCCGGCCTTGACCTGCCCGATGCCCGGGATCGTCTGCACGGTCGGCATACCGAGCAGCGGCCCGTCATTGACCGGGTCCGGCTTCGGGATCGTGATGGCCTTGTCGCGCGCCTTCTCGACCTTGGCTTCGTACGCGCGCTGCACCTTGCGCGACGCCTCCCGGCGCACATGGTCGCGGGCGCGGTAGATCAGCTCGTGGAGATCGCGTTCGCGCCACTTCTTGAACATCCCGATCTTGCGGAGCTGCGAGACCACGTAGGTGACCATCTTGTGCCACCGCGAGCGTTCCGCGGCGAGCCCGCGCTTCCCGAGCAGCGCCTGCGCGGCGTAGGCGACCGACTCTTCGGCGGACAGGTTCTGGTCCGCGACGCTCAGTTTGTCGAACGGGGCAAGCACGCCGTCCTGCTCCCCAATCGCGTTCTTCTCCTGTGCCTTCAGTACCTCGGGCTTGAAGTCCGCGATGATCTTCTGCATGACCGCGTGGTAGTTCGGACCGAGCAACGAGCGCAGACCCTTGTGGCCCACGACCTCGTGCGCGTAGAACTCCACCGCCTGCTGGGTCGTGTCTATCCCGTTGGCGAACAGGTAGACACGTTTTGTTTGTTCGTCGTACACCCCGGCGATACGCCGATCGACGGTGGCCGCGGAGGCGGCGATATGCTTCGGGGCGCTCTTCGGGTCCGGCAGCACCGTGATCGGAACGCCCAGCAGGCGCTCTGCCGGGCGGACGGCCCGTTCGATGATGCCGGCAGGCAGGCCCTGTCCGGCGCGGTTGACAGCGAACATCGGGAAGCCGCCCAGCGCGGCGGTCTTCAGCTCGGGTGTGAGCAGCATGCCGTGCGCGTGGAAATAGAGATCGCGGCCACGCAGAACCGTCCCATCATCATCCACAGCAAAGTCCGTGTTGTCCGTAAGTGCGAACTGAGGCCCAGTGTTCGGCTTGGAGTCATCAACACGATCTACCTTTGCTCCGTATTTCTTGCCGACCTTGCTCGCGGCGTGCGGGAGGATTTCGTCGTAGAAGCCGACCATGCCTTCTTCGGTGTCTTCACCCCAGCGGGCAGCCTGCTGCGCGCCGGTCGTCCAGCCGATGCCGTCGTAGCCGTTCTCCGCGGCGTAGCGGATCAAGCGCTTCATCACCAGCTCGGGCCACGTTGTCTTGAAGGGGGCGTCAGGCACGGAGCCGTATTGGTGGTGCATGCGCGCAGAAGCTATCGCGTCTTCTCGCGTGTTGAACCCGGTGCTTCCCGGGGCCCCCGGGGCTAATAGCACCCTGAGCCCTTCGCGTGTGAAATACCACCCGCGCTCGTCTCCAGCATCTTCGGGGAGCTGGTCATCTGGTAGACGCTTGATCGCGTACCCCGGCGGCAATCCTTCCGCCGGCAATTCACTGCGGTATCCTTCGCGACGCCCCTGCTGATGCCAGTCGCTCTGGATCGTTTCGGCGAACAGGAACCGGTTACCGTTCACGTCGGTGCGGTCGTTCAGGCGGATGTGCGCGACCACGTTGCGGTCGTCGAGGAAGTGAGGGGAACGGAACGTGTCGGCGATGATCGCGTTCGGGTCCATCTTGCGCGCGTGCTCACGAGCTGCTTCCGGCGTGTCGCCCTGTCCGATCACTGCTCCCGCGGCATCGTAAACGTAGTACGTCCCGCTCGGGGCCTGCTCCACCACACGAGCGTCGCGAACGGCAGTGCGCGGCGTCGGGTCCGGCAACTGGAGCAGGATCATGCGGTAGTTGGAGCCGCCGGGGAGCTGCTTGTCGGCGTATTTGCTGGCCTTTTCGCCTTTTTCGAGGTACGCCGCTTCCGTTGTCTCACTCAGCCGCTGGCCGTCAATGCGGATCAGGTCTTCGCTGACAAGCTCCTCCCAGTCCTCATTCTCTGTCAGCTCGGGGAATTTCTTGGTCAGCGCGCGGTAAGTGTCGCCGTCGTTCGACAACGACAACCTAATTTGGTACGGTGTTGACAGCTCTTGGCGGTCCAGCAACCCGCGCAATTCGCGGCTCAGCGCGGAGTAATACTTGCTGCTCCGGTCGATACTGATCTCTGGCGCGACCAGCTCCTGCTCGGTGATCAGCAACTGGTTGGCGCGCAGGTAGGCTATCACCTCGTCCTTGGTGACGCTCTTGCGGTCGCCCAGCCATTCCTTCACGCCGCTCCAGTCCAGCTCCTCCTGCTTCACTCCCGGCGTGTTCTTGAGCGCGCCGTACCACTGCGCGGCGGAGCCCTTCGTCATCTTGGCGTTCTCGCCCGCGAGCGTGAGCGCGGAGTAGAACGCCTTGGCGCGCACCTCCTCGTCGTTCGTGGCGAACGTGATGTCCGGATTCTTGGGATCGAACGTGCCGCGGTTCTGCGTGGCCGACTTGATCTGTGTGGGGTCGAAGGCGACGAACACGTCGTTCGGGCCGGAGCCGCCGTAGTACTGGCCCTCGTCGATCACGTTGCGGATGATCGAGCCGTCGGTGTATTTGCTCTCCTTGTCCCAACGCACAACCTGATTGGTGGAGTCGTGCATGAAGTAATAGCCGGCATTGGCAACGGTCGTGCCGGGAGTACGCGCGGACAAACGTTCCGCCTCGTCCCGTTCCTCGAAGTATCTAGTTCCGTCCGGGGCCTCAACGAGTCCGCTTTCGCTCTCGTCGTCCGTCCCGACCGGGACCACAACCCATTGATGGTCTCGACTGCCGTCCCAGTTCGCACCCTCGAAGTCATGTTCGTTGGGCCTGCGGATGTTGAGGAAGACGGAGTAGAGGCCGCTTATTCGCACGATCGGCGTCGGCAAGGCGGTCGCGAACGACTGTCCATCTCGGCTCGCTATCTTTCTTGCTTCGGCCACAGCCTCTTCCCGGGTTGCAAATCCCCGCGACAAAGTCCTTGCGCTGTCATCTTCGTCGCCCACATACCACGTTCCGTCTTCCCCTTGTGTTATATAAAAGCCGCTGGGCACTTCGTCAGAGATGTCAATCTCTGTCTGCGTGTTTGAGTACGTCGCCGCCATGGCGCGATCGTTCGTGAAGAACGACGTGCCGGCCGGGGCGCTGGTGACATGCCCGTCCGCGTTGCCCTTATCAAACACACGGAACCCGCCGCGCGTTGTGCCGTGGTACACGACCATCGGTTCGCCGGTCTCCGGATCGACGACCTTCGAGACCTCGCCCTTGTCATCGTTCCACACGCCGCCCTGCATGAGTGCGTACTTTTCCCAGTCACCGAACCACGCCTTGAACTCTGGCGTGCGCACCTGCCGCCACTGGTTTTCGGCCAGCTTGGACGGCTTGCCGTTCGGCGCGAGGAGCTGGCCCTGCTCGTTGCGCGGCAGGTCTTCCGCGACGGCGAACGCGATCGGTGCCGGCGCGGGCTCCTGCGGCTCGGTCATGCGCTTCACGTTGGCCGGCGAGAACGGGCCGTCCACCATCTCGCCGCCGTTGTACCAGCGAATCTCGGCGCGGATCGTGGGAGCGCCTATCGCCTTGCCGACCGCGGTGCGGGTGTTACCTTCGAGGATGTACGGCTCGCCCTTGTGGTTGACGACGATCAGGATCGGTGACTTTTCCTGATTGAACCCCTCCGCCCGCACGTTCTCCATGAGGCGATCGTACTGGCTCTCGCCCGGTACGCGCTTTTCGCCCATGACACCGCGCAGCTTCGCCACTTCCTCGGTCGGCAGGTCGATGCTGTCTACCCACGCGGTCGTTGCACCATTGAGGCCGAGCGCCATCGGGCCCGCGGGAGGACCAACGCGACCGCGCTTACGGTCGGTCTCCATGTCTTCTTCCGCGTAGCGCTGTTTGTCCGCCAACCACTTCTTCCCGTTCTCATCCCCGCGCAGTGCGGGGTTGTCCTGCTTGAAACCGGCCGGCGTGGTCTCGGGGTCGCCGGCAACGGCGAAGGCGGGCTTGTCCTGTCTGCCGCCCTCGATCGTGGTCAGTTTCTTGCGCGTTTCCGCTTTGTTCACCTTGCGAATTTCACGATCGAGGTCTTCGGCCATCTGCCGCTCGGTCTCGGCGGTGATCCGCTCGTTCTCTTGGTCTTCAGCGATTCGTTTCGCGAGACGACGCGCGTCGCGTGTTGGTGTGGTGACCGTCGGTCGCCATTCCGCGCCGATGGCGGGCGCGCTCAGTGTCCGCTTGATAGCCCCACCGGGCAGGTCTTCTTCGACTTCAATGAGACCCTCCGGCGTGATATTCAGCACCCGAACTTCCCGCGGCAGGATGCCCCTCCGACGTACCCGGCTCGCTGGGTAACTTACCTTGTCGCCGACACGTAACGGCTTGCCGTCGGCCCCGACCAACGTCTCCTGTTCACCCTCGAAGTCGCGAGTTGCAAACGCCGGCCCCGGCCCGGGCTCTTCCATCGCTTCCGCTTCGATCGGCCGCGCTGGAGTAAAGTCCGCTTCCGGACCGTCGCGATCGAAGGTCTCGTCCATTTCTGCGGCTTGTTCACGTTCCGTGGACACGGCCGAATCTTGGACGGGGGCGGCCTCAGCAGTGGGCTGTTGCGTTTCAGCGACAACTTTGGATTTTTTCGGTCGCTTGGGCTGTGGTTTTTCTGCAACAACGGGAGCTGGGGCGGCGGGCGCTTGTGCCTCTTGGGCTACAGGCTTCGACTTTTTCGCTGGTTTTGTAGCCGCCGGGCTATCCTCTTTTCGGGATATTTCCTTCTCCGCCAGCTCGGCCGCTTCGGCCCGCTTGTTCAGGGCGGAACGCTGCCGCTTGCCCGGGGGCAGGAGCACCGGACGCCGGGTCTGCGGGTTGATCTTGGCCAGCCCCTCCGCGATCAGGTCGTTCAGGGCCCCTTCCTCGATCGTGTCGGCGTTCGCGACCCGGTTCAGGGCGTCTTGCCGGGCCGTCTCGACCTCGGAGAGCGGCGCGTCGGGCTTGGCCGTGGGAACGCCCTTGGGGGCCGGTTCGGCCGGCGGCTGGCCCTTGGTGGGCTTCTCCGGGCGCACCACGCCCCTGACCTCGCCCGCCCCTTCCTCTGGCGTGCTGTCCATGTCGCGGAGCGCTCGTGCGGCCTCCTGCTGCTGTTCGGGGGTCAGCTTGCCCTCGCGCAGCTTGCCGCGGACCGACTCGACCGTGGCCTGCTCCACAGCCTCGCGGGCCTCTTGGAGCTGGGCCGGATCGACCGTTTTACCCGCCGCGGCGTCCTTTTCCAGCTTGTTGAGCCGGAGGCGGGCCGCATCAGCGGGGGAGTACTCGGCGATTACCTGAAGCGCCGCCTCTTGCGCCCGGCGCGCGGCCTCTTGCTGGCGCATGCTCTGTGGCATCTTCTGGCCGCTCAGTTCTGCCATCGAATCGGCCAGCGTCTGCACGTAGGTTTCATTCGCCCGACGGATCAGGTCAGCCTCTTGCTCGGTCGGCTGGGGGTTGAGGACCTTGTCGGCGATCGTGACCGCACCGGTCTGCGCGGCGGAGCCGAGCGCGGTAGCCACCCACGTCACGGGCAGTTCCTGTGCGGCCTCCATTATCCCGTCCCACACCAGTGCGCCGGTCACCGGGGCTCCGCGCGCCTGTGCCGCGGCCACGTAGTCGGACGAGCCCTGCACGAGCTGCGCGAGCGTTTCGCCGCCCAGTTCGCCCCCTATCGTGTAGAGCAGCTTCGATACACCCGGGATACGTTTGAGCAGGACGTGGAACGGAACCAGTTCGGTCGCCGATTCCGCGGTTCCCTGAATGCGCGAGTGCGCGATCGCGGTCTCGTGCTCAACGCCCTGCGCCCGCAAGCGCCCGTACGACTCGGCCTGCGTCACCGGGTACAGCGACATCGCAGCGAGCGGCGCGCTGCGCGTTGCGATACCGGCCACGAGCGCCGCGCCGGAGATCGGCATGGACGTGAGCGCCTGATTCACGCCCTTCTGGAACGTGGAGGCGTCCGCGAGCGGAGCGGTCAGTTCCACGCCACGCTGTACGCGCGCCTGTTCATCTTCGAGCGCCGCGGCAATGTCCGCTTCGATCTCTGCCACTGCGCGCGGCCGGCGCTTGTCCAGCTCCTCGTACGCGCGCGCGAGCGCCATCGGTTCGCGGATCGCTCCCGACTCCAGCATTGGGTCGAACGCTTTGCCGCGCTTCGCTGCTTCCAGTTCCGCTTGGAGCGTTTGCAGTCGGTCGCCGCCCAGCGCCCCTTCGCCGAGGTTCTTGACCTGCGCGGGCACCGGCTTGAAGACCTCGCGCCACGGAACCGTGGAAGGCTCCCCGCGCGTCAGGATGCTTTGCTTGAGGTCGGCCTCATCGACCGGTGTTCCCATTTTGGGAGCGATCGCTCCCATTTCGGGAACGGGCGTTGCCTCTGGTGCAACGTTCGTTGTCGGATTGACAACCTTATCCGGGGAATTGTCAACCTTACCGGGCGGACCGAACTTCTCGATGCTCTTCGCGCGGCCCTGCTCGATCGGCGCATGCCCGAGGAACCGCGAGCGGAACGCGTTGTAGTCCTCGGTCTGGTGGAACTTGTCGTGCAGCCGCTTGACGACCTCTTCGTCGGGAAGGTCGTTGTACTGGGGATACTGCTGCCGGAACTGGCCGATGTCCATAGGCAGTTAGTCTAAGGGGTTGGAGCCGTACTCTCCGCCGCCAAGAGTTCCGCTCAGACCCGCTTCCACGGCCTGTTTCGCGCGCTCCATGAGCACGACCTGCGGATCGCGGCCTTCCGCTTCGGCCTGTCGCCTGATCTCTCGCATGGTCTCGCGGTCTTCCGACATTCGCTTCGCAACGTCCGTGACGCGGTTCATGACCGTGTCGGGATCGAGCGTGGTAGCTCCGGACTTTCCACCCGGTATGCCGCGGAGCGGTTTGCGGGTCTTGACCTTGCCGGTCAGGGCCGGTCGGCCGCGCAGGCCCGGGACCACGACCTTCTCCTCTTCGACTTCCTTCGTGACCTCGCGCGCCTCTCCGGTGCGCGGGTCGAACGTGTGCAGCACGCCGTCCGAGTCCGTGTACGTCTCCGGCTTGTTGTAGGCCAGCGCCGCGCGCTGGTTCGCCGCACCCTCTTGGAAGCGCACCTTTTCCATCTCGCGCTTGGCCGCAGCCTCAGCTTCCTTCTCTTTGTAGAGCCGGTCGTCTTCGCGGTCGGCCAGTGCGGCCGCACGACTGGCACGGGCACTGAGCACGCCCTGCACCTCGCCGCGCCGCTGCTGGGCGAGCGCGTTCTGCTCATCGATGTCGGCCTGCTCCAGCGCCTGCCGGCGGCCCTGCGTGTCGAGCGTGGCCTGACCGGAAGCGGCCATAGGGCTCATGCCCCGGCCCACGTTGCTCATGTACCGGAACATGGCCTCGGCGACCTGCGACAGCTTTTCCTTGGCGCGCGGCTTGCGGTCCGCGGGCGGGGCCAGCTCGCCGGTCTCGACGAACTTGGCGTACAGCTCATCGACCGAGTGCCCGGTCTGCTTCTTGATCCCCGCGCTCAGTTCCTTGCGCTGGTCGGGCGGCAGGGCCGCGACGATCTGCGAGACGCTCTGTGGCTGCTTGGTAGCCTCGCCACCGGCCGCGGGCTGCGGGGCGGCCTGTAGGGCTCCGCCGGCCTGCGGGCCTGCCCCCGCCTGCTGGAGCGCGGGCATGGAGGGTGTAGGGGCGTACCGCGGGTTCAGGTTCGACTTGACGCCCTGCAACTGGAACGCGCCCGTGACCGGCTGCGGTCCCATCGGCATGACCTGCTGCCCGGCCGCGGCGGCGTCCAGCGCCTGAAGTCGGAGGAGAGCGTCACCGTATCGTCCTGCGTAGTTCGGGGTCATCAGCCGGTCCTCTGCAACACGGGACCTACCCCACCGGCACCGGGCGTGTACGCCCCTGCACCCGGCTGGTTGCCCCAGTTCTTGAAGAGGCTATCGAACGCCCCGTTGCTGACCGCGGTACCGAGCAGCCCCGCCAGAAGCGAAGCGTCGCTGGGCCCCTGCTGCCCGGTGGGGCCGCCCTGCGCCGTCCGGAGCGCGTCGAGCAGGATGCCGAAGTTGTTCACGTCCCAGTCCCGGCCTTCAAGGAACTGCCCGTAATCGAAGTCCAGTTGCGCTTGATTTATGCCGCGTTCTGTCCCACCCGTAGCGGCCAGCGCGCCGATCTGGTTGTTGCGCGCCTGCAACGCCGTACCCAGCGCTCCAAGATCGGTAGTAGCCCCGAGCCGTTGCTGGTTCTGGTACGCGCCGAGCGCCGTCTGGAACGCGCCCGCACGCGCCTCGGCCTCCGCCTCGTCCAGCGCCCGCATCCGGGCCTCTTCGAGCCGCGACCGGGCAAGGTCCGACCGCCCGGTCCTGAACGCGTCCATCGCCGACTGCCGGCGCGAGAGATCGGCCGACTGTCGCCCGAACTCTTCGCCGATGACCCGGCGACGCGCTTCGAGCACGCGATCGAGGTACGGGTTCTCGTACTGTGAAAGTGCGCCCGGATCGAACTGGGTGTAGCCGGACAGGCGATCGAGATAGGGGCGCGTGACGCTGTCGTAGTCGCGCGCAAGGTTGCCGGCCATGCGCTCGTTGCCGCTGAGACCCGCGACCCGCTGCCCGGTGTACGCTTGATACGGGCGGTTGGACAGCGTTTCTGCCCGGCCGACAGCCCGCTTCACGTCCTTGCGATAGCCGCGGTATGGCCCGGATGGCCCGGACGAGCCGCCGAGCAGACTACCTGCGGTCGTGATCGCGGCTCCGCCTATCGTAGCCCAAGTCATACGAGCAGTCTCCGTTCAGTAAGGTAGGCGAGCGCGCGATGCTCTTCCTCGGCCGGCACGACGTATCGGGTTTCGAGAATCTCGGGGTCTTCTGTGTCGTCGGCACGGGTGTGGAAATTGAACATCACCACGTCTGTATGTGCGTACGCGACCCGTTTATCGCCCGGCTTCGTGACGGCAAGAATAGGACCGATCAATCGACGCATGCCGTCGCGGGTCGAGATCGTGACCTCTCCAGAAACCAGCAGGAAGAAATTCTCGCTCGCGTGCATCTTGCCAACCACCACGTAGCCCGCGGGGATGCGCAACTCGCGCGCGTACATGCCGCGGCAGAAGTGGTGCGTGGTGTGCGCGTCGAGGTCTAGCTTGGGAACGTTGCTGGCTTCAAGCGCCTTGTGCAGCCGGTCGAGCTGCGGCAAAGTCGGGCAGGGCATCTCCGTCGGCGACATCGTCCCCGTCGGCGGCACCAGACTCTGCGTCGAATCCCTGATCGTCAGGAACATCGGCGGGTTCGCCTGCTTCGTCGGGTTCGGCACCACCAGCATTGATCTCTTGTCCTTCGTATCCCCACACGATCCGTTTCGGCTCGAACCCCGCGCTTCGGAGCGCGTCCCCGTAGGGACGATCCTTGGCTACCTCGTTGGGGAGCGCGAACGTGACCGGCAAAGCCTGAGCGACCTTGACGAGCCCGGAAACGAGGCGGCCGGCAACGGGGGTGTCGTGGAACGAGGGAGAGAGGGCGAAGAACGTGCCCGAGAGAACTGGCCTACCGGACAGGTCCGATACCAGCGCTCCTATCGTGCCCACGATCCTGCCTGAAATTTCAGCGACAGAAACATAGCCGGTGGTTATTGCCGTGATGATGTCCATGAGACGTGTCGCATCATCGAGCGCCACCCTGACTTGGGCTCTCTTTTCCTCGTCAACGATCAGCCTGAGAATGTTGACGGCATCCAGAGGGGCTGCCCTGCGAATGTGCAGGACCTTCGCTTCCGTGTTCATGCTCCACCTTGGGCCTGTGGCCGGGTCTGAGTACGGGGGGACTATACCCTGTCGTCGCGGGGATCACCGCGCCGGATTGGCGCATGGAGTTTGGACCCCCAAAACTCCACGTATGGAGTTACGGGACGGCGGCGTACCGGCGCTCTGCCCCGCCCTCGGTCAAGACGACCAGCTCGTCCGTTGCGGGGTCCACATAAATCCGGCGGACCCGGCCGAACCCGGGAGGAGCGGAGAAGATGTGGGCCGGTTCCTTGTCGAGCCGTTCGACCTCTTCGGCCAGCCGGCGCAGCTTCTCCAGCCGTTCCTCCGAGCGATCGTTCTCGAAGAACTGGATGATCATCGCTGCGCGTCCGGCTGGGCGTAGAGGGTCGGGGTGCCCATGCGCCAGTTGGAGCTGGCCTCGCTGGTCGAGAACTGCACCGCCACCTGCCGGCCCTTCGCGCGGATGTCGAGCACCACGTCGGTCGGTCCGAACGTGTACGACTTCTCCTCATAGGTCAGGTCCTCCGGACGCTTCTTCGTCCGAAGCACGAGCAGCATCGTGCCGACCAGCCGCTTCATGTCGGGGACGAACTTTCTGAAATGGAGCAGGTTCTCGCCCTCGCCGAGCTGCATGTCGAAGCTCTCGATGAACTCGTTCATGGCCGCCCCGTTGTCGGTCGTGCCCTGTTCATGGCCGTACAGCACGGCGTTCGCGTCCATCGCGAGCGGCAGACGATAGGTCGGGCCGACCTTCAACGTTGCGGTGCGCGACAGGGTGAGGTGGAACCAGAACCGCTCGTCGGTGTTGTAGACCACTGCGCGCGCGTTCTCTTCCTCTCCGCGCGGCGGGTAGAACCACCACACTTCGGAGAACTTCTCGTTGTGCCACGCCACCACTTTCGCGAGCTGTCCGGTGTTGATGCCGGGGGTGTCCTCGTTGGCGTTGTCGAACACGTACCCCCAAACGTCGCACGGCAGCTCGCTGTACACGCCATCCCACTTCATGAACTTGTTGCGCGCCATCCCGTAGGCGACGCCGTTGACATCGACCGCGGCGTTCGGCCCGACGAACGGGTTCTCGGACGAGATGTCCACGAGCCGGTAAATCTCCGTGGGGTCGGAGACCAGCATGTAGACGGCCGTGTCGGTCCAGATCAGGATGCCGCCGCGCGTAACGAGCCCGCCAACCAGCGTACTGCCCTGCGATACACGCTCGGTGTACACGTCGCTCGACTCGTCGATCACCTCGAACTCGGTCAGGGATTCCTCGGCCCCCGCGATGATGTTGAGCGGATCGTTCGCCGCGGCCACGGGATCGTAGGCCCCGAGGCAGATGATCCGCCCGCCGCTGGCCGACAACAGGACGTAGCGATTGGTCGGTGGTGCGTCAGCGATCACCACCGCGCGCGTCGTCGCTCCGTTGGTTTTGTCCCATCGGTATATGGCCCCGCCGGTCGGGCTCGCGATCAGGTCCTCGCCGAAGTTCTTGAGCGACCACACGCGCAGGGCCACGAAGATGTCGCCTGCGGTGTCCGCACGCGGAGTACCGTACGTTCCCTCGCCGTACGGGCCGGTACCGTAGCCGGTCGAGGTGGTGTTCGAGACCGCGCCGATGTTGATGTCGTAGCGCGCCACCACCGCGTTTCCGCCCGTCGTCGCGTCCGTGCTGGTTGCCGGAGCCGAATGGTTGATCGTGTAGGTGTTCGCGGTCAGAACCTCGACGATCTTGTACTCACCGTCGATCGTGATGCCGCCGCCCGCGGTAGCGCCCGAGAAGCGCACGAAGTCGCCCGCCTGCGCGCCATGCGAGTTGTCGGTAACCGTCACAAGCGTTTGCCCGCTCACCACCGCGAACGGGTCGTTGGCCATCGGGTTCGTGGTCTTGCGGACCGGCGTGATGTCGTACAGCACGTCGCGGTTGAGCAGGTACAGTTTCTCGCTCGTGCCGATCGCGATCCACGTCTCGCCGTCGTGCGAGACCCACTCGTGCATTGAGCGCGGCACGCCGTGTCGGGTCGCGCCGGTCAAGTTTGCCGACAGCCAGCCGCCCAGTTTTTCGGCCAGTCCGTTCTTGAACCGCACGCGATCGCCGGTCTTCCAGCGACCTTCCGCGTTGCGGTCCGTGTTCTCCGAGAAGAACCCGGGCGCGATGCGCAGGCGCTCCGGTTGCGCCTGATCTCGAAGCTCTGGATTGGTGCTCATCCGCCCACCGTGCCTTTCACGCGATCGGCCGTGTTCCCGCTGACCCACGTCGGCGCGGGCCCGCCGTTGAGCCGGACCGCCCTACCCGCGCTGCCGCCCGCCGCTCCGGCCGTGTTCGAGGTCCCGTTGACGCCCGCCGCCCCGGCCGTCCCGGCGGCACCGTAGGCTCCGCCCGTGCCGCCCGTACCGCCGCCGCAAGCGCCCGGCACGGTCCCGGGGCTTCCGCCCGTTCCCGGCGCTCCTGCCGTTCCCGTAGTTCCAGTGCCGCCCGGCGAGCCGTTGGTCGCCCCGGGTCCAGTAGAGGTGCCACCAGCGCCCGCGGTGCCCTGCCCCGCACCTGCGCCGCCACCGCCACCACCCGCCCGAACCGGGGTGAACTCGCCCGACGAGGTCTCCACCGTATCGTTCGCTCGGCCACCGCCGCCGCCACCGCCGCCGCCAGCGAAGATGTACCCCGCGCCGTTCGTGATCGTGAGCGTGCTGTTGCCGTCGGTCTCGATGGCGTTTCCGCCCTGCGAGCCCGCAGTGGGTCCTGCGCCAGAGTCGCCCGCACCGGCCGTGCCGCCGCGCCCGTGGATCGTGCCGTTGTTGATCAGGGCGATCGTGGACCCGGCGAACAGCCCGGTCAGGTTCATCGCCGGGACGGTAGGTGACGTAGAACGTACGACCCGACCGGAGTTGACCGTGATGGTGACGCTGATCGGGAACGTGGGCGTGTACCCCAACTGGGCGATCAGGTTCCAGTTGGTTGTGTCCGCGCTGATCGTGAAATTGCTGGTCGGAAGCGGCGGAGGGTTGTGCGATCGTGGCCCGAAAAACGGCATGTCGCCCTCTTACGTCGGGTTGAAATCGAGTGTCGCCCCGATCAGAAAAATACGCGTGGCGGAATACGCGTAGTACGAAAGCAGGCTGGCCCGCCCAGCAGTCGCGGTGACCGTTGGAAACGCACCAGAAGGCGCGCGATAGTTGGACCCGTGCGCGAGAGTTCGTCCGCCTGTACCGTCCTGTAGAACGAGCACGTCGAAGTATTGCCCTTGGTTCACGTTCGTGGGATTTCCGAGCGTTCGATTCCCGCCGAGCGTAACGATGAACGAGTTACCGAGCGCCATATTGACCGCGATCGTGGCCGCGTCCGTCAACGTGACGCGACCGGGAATTTGTGCCGCGGTCCATATCTGCGCAGTGTCGGTCAATGCTCCCTTGACGGACATCACGGCCTTGATGCCGTCCGCGTCCGAATCACGATAGAACCAGTACGCCTTGCCGTCCTGCGGAACCACGACGCCCGGACCGCCCTGCGTCTTGAACGTGACCGAGAATGCCCCGGTGGTGTTGTTGATCACCACGTACACTTTCGATCCGGCATCGGTCGGGAGGATCAGATTGCGGTTTCCGGTCAGCGTTCCGGAGAGAATGATCGCCGCGGCGCGCGACTCGTCCGATTCGCCGTCCACTTCGGTGAGCGTCACGTCGGCCGTATCGATCGTAACCGGCAAGCGGCCCGCAAACGCGTAGTCGATCAGGTCGAGCGCATCTTCGTTGAGCAGCGTGCCCCACGTATTGTTGTTCGCACCGACTTCCGGCTTTCGGAACCGCATGCGGCTGGTGAATGTGTCGGCCATATCAGCTTACCTGTGTGTCCGGTTTGTTCGCGTTCATGCGATTGCCGAGAATGTCCTCGACATCGCTGCGCTGGAGCGGGGCGGCCATCTTGAGCCAGCTCGCGGCCTGCGCCTCGAAGTCGGCCTCTTGGGCCGCCTTTTTGCTCCAGAACTTCAGGAACTCCAGCGCGTCGATCGAACATGCTAACAGAAGCAGTTCCGGAACCCGCTCCGAGAACCACGTCGTGCCGTCCGGGGCCCCGCCCATGATGGAAACCGGCCGATAGTACCCGTGCACCGTCAGCGTCCATATCTGTGACGCCAGAGGCCCGATCAGCCAGCGCTCCTCGTCCAGCTCGCAGTAGTACTTTGGCTCACCAAGTTCGCCGTCCACATTGAACAGCTCGACCCACGCACGGCTGCGCCGATGCACGGACTGCTTGCGGTCACCGAGGTTCACGATGATCAGGCGATCGACGACCAGATTGGCGGGCTTCACTACCTCGGCGGAAGACGCCGCGGTCTGAACGGTATCGGTGCTGTCGAGCGAATCGAGATCGAGCCGCTTCGCCAAGCGCGCCTCGCCGAGCCGGATGATGTCGGGAAGCGCGGCGATGAACTCCGGACTCCTGTCATCGAGAAACGACTTGAGCGCGTCCTGCAATGTGGTCTGTGTGTACTGGAAACTCACGATGACACCAGCTCCAGTGTGTTCGAGCGGAACCTGCGCCCGTTACCGCTGATCGCTTCGACGTAATAGCGGTACAGCCCGGGATCGGCCGCGTCAGTATCGGTGTGGCCTTCCGGCTCGTTCAACACCTGCATGAAGTCGGAGTAGACGAACGTGTTGGTGTCGATCAGCTCGAACGGCCCTTCGTCGATCGATCGCCACACCTCGTACTCCTCGATGCGCGGACCTTCGGTGGTCGGTCGCCCCCAGCTCAGGATCGCGCCCTCGCCGACGCTGATGCTGCCGGTCAGCACGATCTCGACGGGCGGCAACTGGTCGGGAGAGATCGGATACTTGGCCTTGCCCTCAAGGTTCTTGGGAACGAACGGCCGCTCCGCTTCGTGGATCGGGTCGTAGCATCCACAGGTACTGAGCACCATCAGCGAAGGATTGCGTCCGTCTTTGATCAGGTCCTTGGCGAAGCCCTTGACGCCGCATCGGTAACAGATCGCCGGTTGTCCTCGACCAAGATACCTACCCACGGCCCAGCCTCCGGAACGCATTGCGGAATTTGGCCAACGTCACAGCGAACGCCAGCTTGATAAGGTCGTAGAAATACTCGGCCGCGGCCGTGCGCGCGAACTCTGGATCGATCGGCGGGCGCTCGTCGAACGGCATCGGCTCGTCGTCGTTGACGGTCATACGACCCTCCCCACATTGCCGCCCCCGCGGGCGCGCAGGCGCAGATCGCGCCGCTCACGGGACGCCTGCCGCGCCAGAACGATCGACGCGCCGGCCTGCCGTTGCAGAAAGTCCAAGCGATCGGGCGAGTACTTGACCGCCATGCGCCACGACAGGTCCCAGCCGTACGCGTCGTACCACGCCTTCGCGACACTGAGCGTCTGCGACATCCGGGTCGGGCTCTCCGGCTCGACCCACAGCCACATGCGCAGCTCGTCCGTACCGTCCGGCACCGGCCACACCGTGATCGATCGGCCGGCGTCGCCGACCTTTTCGATGTCCACCGTGTAGTTGAACGGTCGTCCAATAGTGGTCTTGTCGGGGATCGAGTGGTAGTCGGCCCGCGCCATCGGCCAGATCGGCGTGTCCGATCCGTCGCGCCGATAGACCGCGTGCCACACGTCGCGCGTACCGGCAGGCAGCGCGTAGCTGGCCGTACCGGACGCCGTGGCCGTGGCGAACTCGATCAACTGGTACTGCTGCACGCCCATGTTGCCGAACGAGATCAGCATCAGGTTCGCCGAGCGGACCGCCTCGTCGATATGCTCCTGCGTCACGTTCGCCGGCCGGATGCCGCAGTTGCTGAACGCGTGCGTCAGCATGTCCGCGAACTGCGGGGTGAACAGCCGGGTGCCGGAGGTGGCCATTACGTCCTACCCCACGGCGTACCGGAGCCTCCAGTGACGGCCACGCTGTTGATGTTGCGGACGTTCGCGTCCAGACTCCCGCCGACCGTGAAGGTCAGCTCGCGCTCTTCCGGGTCAACGCAGAAGTTGCGCAGAGAAAAGTCCACGGCCTGACCGGTCGATAGGCTCTGCGCGGGTACAACGTCCCATACCGGCGGAAGATTCGCCAGCGTGTCCACGACCAGCGCGTCCGATGGATCGCTGTCGCCCGACGCGTTCGAGGCGATGACGGTGTAGCTGTGCGACGATTCGGCGGTCAATCCAGAGTGCGTGAACTCTGTCGCAACGATCGTGTCGAGGAGCGTCATCCCGTCGTAGACCTCATACTCGACCGCGCCGAGTACCGGCTCCCATCGGAACGTGATGAAGTCGAACGCGCGCGCTTGCAGTTCGAGCACGGGCGCATCGGGAACCGGCAGAGCGGCCTCCGGCACTTCGACGATCAGGCTGTTTGAGAAATCCGACGCCCCGACCTCGTTCACTGCGCGTACGCGATACACGTACGTCGTTTCCGCCACGACCGTGTCGTCGGTCGCGGGCGATGTCGCTGCCCCGTCGAACTCTACGTCGTCGCGATACAGTTCGTAGCTGTCCGCACCTTCGACCGTGTCCCACGCCAGCACGGCCTCTTCGCTCGTCAGGGACACGAGCCGAAGGTTCTGCGGAACGTCCGGGGCCGTCGGCTCCGGCGCTTCTCCCGAAACCGACGCTATGCCTATGACGCGCATGGACCCGTCCGGAAAGGTTTCAGTGACTTCGAGATCGAGCCTGATGCGTGGCACATTAGCCCCTCGGGCCGGCCTGAGTGACCGTCATCTTGACCGTGCCGGCCGTGACGACCAGCCGCACCGCTTCGACAGGGAACGCGTAGTTGCCGTCGCCGCTCGTGGTCTCGCCCGCCAGTGACGCGTGCGGGAACCATTCGCCGGAGCCTTCCGCCGGGCTCGGCACGTCGCGCGCGCGGTCGGGAAGCTGGAGATCATCGAACGTGTGCTGGATCGTCCAGTTCGCCGCACCCACGATCACCTCGCCCGCGACCGACACGTTGAACGGGTTGCGGAAGTGGTCGAGCACGACCGGGGCCGAGATGACCTCGGTGTCCCAGCCGACCTCCAGCGTGTCCGCATCGTTGTCGCTCGGCGTGATCGACGTGAGGGTCGCGTAGACGTACTGGGTCGGGACAGGGGTCGCGCCCGGTACGCTGACCGCTTCGCTGATCGGGTTGCCCCAGCGGTCCGTACCCACGAGCGTGAGCGTGCCGGTCAGGGCCGCGCTGGCCGTGAACAGGATGCGTCGCGGAGGGTTGAATGTGGTGGCGAGCAGGGTCAGGGGCGTGCCGCCCGTCAGGGCCGTGCTGGCGACGATGCCGTTGCTGTCGGCCGCAATGGCGGCGATGGTGCGGGTCTTCTGTCTCATGGTCGTCTCCGCCCTCTCGCGCTGCCGCGGCACTCACGGGCGATAGTTGTTCTGTGCGGCCCGCAAAGAGTACCCGGACCGTCCCGGGAACACCCTCCCGGGATTATTCGCCGCTCACTTCCTCGATCATGGCCAGCAGGTCCGGGTCCACGATGCTGACCTCAAGGTCGCCCACGTCCAGCCCCGACAGCTTCCAGTACAGCTCGCGCACCTGATCCGAGGTGATCGGGAAGGGCGTGTCGATCTCCAGCGCGATCCCGATCTCCCGCGTCTTGCTGTGCGAGAACGGGAACGCCTCGCTAGTCTCGGACGGCTGCCCGATCGGGATCAGGATCGTGCGCCGGATCGGCTGCGCCTCGTCGCTCTCGGTCGTCAGCCCCAACACCTTGATCTTGCGCCGGCCGAAGGGCTGGGCCTCGTCGGTCTCTAGCACCAGCCCGATGCCCTCGACCTTGAGCCGGCCCATGGCCTGCGCCGTGTCGGTCTCGGACGCCAGCCCGATAGCGCGCGCCTTGCTAAACGTGAACGGCTGCGATAGGTCGGTCTCCGTGTTGAGCCCGATAGCGCGCGCCTTGCTCTTGCCCATGGGCTGCGCGAGGTCGGTCTCGGTCGTGAGGCCGATCGCCTTGACCTTGCGCCATGTGAACGGCTGGGCCGCGTCCGTTTCGTTCACGAGCCCGATCGCCACCGTGATCCCCGAGCGCGTAATGTCGAACGCGAAGTCGGTCTCGGTTGTGAGGCCGATTGCCCGCACCTTGCCGCGCCCCATCGCTTGTGCAAGGTCGGTCTCCTCGGGCTGCCCTATGGCGCGCGCCTTGCGCCACGTCATCGCGAACAGCGCGTCGGTCTCGGCATTGAGCCCGAGCGCGCGGCGCTTGGCCTTGCCCATCACCTGTGCGAGATCGGTCTCGGTATTGAGCCCGATGGCTTTTGCCTTACGGAACGTGATCGCGAACGGTGCGCCCGTCTCCGTGTTGAGCCCGAGCGCCTTGCGCTTCGCCCGCGTCATGGCCTGCGCGAGATCGGTCTCGGCGTTGAGCCCGATCGCTTTGGTCTTCCGTCGCGTGATGCTGAACGCGCTGTCGGTCTCGGTCGTGAGTCCGATGCCGACGATCTGTTCGGTGTCGGCGGAAGCGAACGCGGCGTAGGCGATGAACCAGTTGCTTACGTCGGCAGCGTTGGCTTGGTCAGTGATCAGCTGGAATCCATCCGAGTTGATCGCGTTGATGTCGAACCGCTCGCGCGAACCGGCTGAATTGTTCTGCATGCCGAGCGCGCAGTCGTCGCGCACGCCGAGCCATACCTGCGAATCTGCCGAACCGTTGTCGTCACGCGCCATGAGGCAGCGACGGCTGCTGGTGGAAGTTCCGCCACCGATGGACATCGCAGCCAGAGTAGCGGAGGTAGCCGAGGCCTCCTCCGCGCCAACCGTGGTCGCCAGAACAAGTCCTGCGGGCTGGAACGCCAGCCCGGAAACCGTGGCTGTGCTGCTGGCAGTCGAGGCATCGATGGTCGTCTCGCCGACCGCCCACTGCCCGCCTTTGATCGCCATGAAAATGTTGCGCCGGTTGGTCGTGGCGCGGGCCGCCCAGTTGAGGCGGAACCCATCGGTGTTCCACTGCGTGAACGAGGCGCGAGCATTCGGGTTGCCGCCTGCGATGACGATCATCGCCAAGCACCCACCGCTGATGCTGTAGTGGTCGGTGTCCATCGTGGTCGAGGCGTCGTCCGAGTTGACGACGTTGACCCACTGCCCGGAGTCGTGCGCCATGCCGAAGCAGATGCCAGAGTCCTGCGCCTGCGCCGTGTTGAGCGCCGCCGTGGACTGCACGCCCGCGAGGAACAACACCTGATCACTGTTGGCTCCTGACGCCATCCCGGTCGCCGTGTAATCCACGTTGCCGGTCGCGGCAGGCTCGGCGATGTCGCCGACCACCACGGCGCTGATGTCGTCGCCGCCCCATATCTTCACCAGTACGCTGAGGTCAACCGGCGCGGTGTCGTCCACGATCAGGCGGATGCCGTCGCTGTCGAAAGCGATGTCCAGTGCCCCGGTCAAGCCAGCCGAGCCATCGCAGGTCGCGAGCACCGCATCGTTGCGAGCCATCACACCGCAGTTGGCTGCGGCAGATGCGTCCTGCGAATAGGACGACACGCAGCGCCGGGTGCCGCCCGACTCCGCGAAGCCGATGCTCACGCGCCAATCCACGGTGCCGATGTGCCCACTGGTCGCATGCCGGTAGCCCATGCACACGACCATGACCGCCTTCGGTGTGAAGCCAAGGCT
>ERZ1066135.216-NODE-216-length-45637-cov-6.872274_pt1 | contig 45637 bp, 43 predicted proteins | sample MGYA00382782_ERZ1066135 | MGnify/ENA primary metagenome ERZ1066135 (study PRJEB33369, sample SAMEA5778365) | biofilm metagenome | biome: Industrial cooling water; feature: Water cooling tower basin; material: Biofilm | place: United Arab Emirates | collected... | reverse complement strand
TACCGATCCTCCGTAGAATATTGTCAAGAATGAGACGAGTATCCAGTTATGTTTTGCCGAAGCGCGATCGCTCAGATCGTGAATTCAGCAACGACGGGAGCGTGGTCGCTTGGGCGCTCAAGGTCGCGGGTCGAGCGGTCGATCACACAGTTAGTGCATTTTGCCGCAAGTGAGGGCGAGGTCCAGATGTAGTCTATCCGCAGGCCGCGGTTCCGCTGCCATGCGCCCTCGCGGTAATTCCACCACGAAAACTCCTGAGCGTCGCCGTTGATCTTCCGAAAGGTATCGACAAAGCCCCATTGCTTTACGTGGTACATCGCGGCTCGCTCGGGCTTTGAGAAATGGAGCTTGCCTTCCCACTGCGGGACACTCCAGACGTCAAGGTCCTCCATCGCGACGTTGAAATCGCCGCAGAGAAGCACGTCGCTTTCCGTAGAGCAATTATCGTCAAAGAACCGCCGAAGCCGTTGAAGCCAATCGAGCTTGAAGGTGAACTTGTCGGTCCAAAGCTCGGTGCCGTTCGGGATATAGGTATTGACGATGCGGACGCCATTGACGGTCCCCGCGATCAAGCGCTTTGGCGATTCCCCGTCGTCATCGGGAAACCCTTTTACGACGTCAGAGATCTCGTGCTTAGAGAGAATGGCGACGCCGTTGTAAGACTTTTGGCCAAAGAACTCGACCTTGTAGCCCGCCTCGGTGATCGCGGCAAACGGGAAATTCTCGTCAACGCACTTCGTCTCCTGAAGGCAAACAACATCCGGCCCGGCCCGCTCAAGCCAGTCAAGCAAATGCTCCATCCGCGCGTTTATCGAATTCACATTCCAGGTCGCGATCTTCATTTCATTACTTTTACCACAGAGAACACGAAGAACACAGAGATCGGCCTTATCGTGTCTTATCGCGAGTTGCCTTCCCAGAAGATGCCGTCGGTGAGGCCCTGGATCGAGGTGTCGGTTTCGGCTCAATCAGAACTTCCAGAAGTCTCACAACGTGTTTCGATGGGTCATATTACAGATTGTGCTTTCTATTAGGCCTTTCCCACCCAAAATTCTCTAACTTTCTCGAAGTGAGCAATTCGTTTGCCAATTTTTGCTATCTCCTTCGGATAAAATTGGAGCAAAAAGTCGCATAATTCAATCATCCATTTCCGACGAGGGTAACTGTCATTGATCGTGACAATATTCGAGTTTGCAATCTGAATCTGTCCCCATCCGAGTGCGCCAACGGTCAAACAATCCCATCCCAAAAACTCGATTGGAACGAAGTTCACCTTCGTAACTACTACTCTCGTTTCTTCGACATGATAGCTTACTAAAAGCAAGACGAAGTAATTCGAATCCTCTTCGTAAAATCGTGCCAATCGCTCGACGGAAGTTAGGTTTGGCATGTTGAATTTCGTGTCTGTGCGATGGGTCTTCACGTCCACGACATAGTACATTCCCTCGCGGTCGCTGAACGCAAGGTCGGCCATTGCACGTCTGGCAAAACTCGCAGAATACTCACCGCAGTACTCACCCAGCAGGCTTTGAAAGTGTTCTTCGATCACATGCTGAATAGAATCTCCGACTGCGCGTGTGCTTTCAATTGATGTTCTAGATATGTAATCCTCTTGTGAATTCAAGAGTTCCTTCGCTGCTTCTTCTATTTCTAGCCGTAAGGTTGAATAAAAAATGTTGCTAAGCATAAAAAGTTAGAGTAAAGAGGGTTGAGAAACTGGGTTCGTTGGTTTACTGACTTGGGCGTGGGAATTCTGAGCACTCAGCGTATTTCGTTCCCAAAATACTCCGTCGGAATATCCTTGAATCGTTTTGTCTTTCTCCGCAAGGGAAAGCCGTTTTTGTGCGAGCAGGCAATATTTTTCGTCTGCTTCTATCCCGACGTATCTGCGGTTTAGCTTTTTGGCCACCACCGCAGTAGTTCCGCTACCTAAGAACGGATCAAGAATAAGGTCATTCTCGTTACTGCTCGCCAAAACAATTTTCGCGAGCAATTTTTCCGGTTTTTGGGTCGGGTGGTCCGTATTTTCTGGCATCGACCAAAAGGGTACCGTTAGATCAGTCCATAAGTTGGACGGATGCGTAAGTCGGAAATTCCCTTGATCCGACCGGACCCAATCTTTAGGCGCCCCGTTTTCAGTGTAGGGGGCTATCACCTTGCGCTTTAACTGAACAGTATCGACATTAAAAGTGTATTCATCGGAAACTGTAAAAAACCAAATATCTTCTGAGGCATTTTTCCAGTTCGTTTTCGACCCTCGCCCCTTTTCACGTTCCCATGTAATTCTATTGCGCAGCTTGAAGTACTTCATTCCAACACGCTGAATAGCGGATGAAGATCGCCAGTCGCCGCAGATATAAATAGAGGCAGTCGTCTTTAGAAGTTTGGAACAGCCAGCGAGCCACGAGTCAAGCCACTCCTCGTAAGAATCGAGAGATGTTTTTCTAAACTTTTCAGAGCCGAAATCCTTAGTTAGATTATAGGGCGGGTCGGCGAAGAGTACATCGAAAGACGCTTCGTGAAGCTCAGGTATTACTTTGAAAGCATCGCCACAAATTACACAATCAGTGAAACTCGGGGCTATCGAACGGTCGAAAAACTGAATCTTGGACCGTAGTTCTGAAACTTCCGCTTCCTGAACGTCAAGAGTCCTGTTCCGAGGCGCTCGATTGTTCTTTGGTTCATCTCCAGGGGCCATAATTTCCAAATCTTACCACAATGTTGCGGCCGTGTTTTCGCCAGTTCTCGCGGGCACGGTTAAGCGATCGCTCCGGGTCGGCGATCTCCTGCATTCTCTCGTATCCAACCTTTGCAAGCCATAACTTTATTGGCTCTGCTTTCGGGCTCGGAACGGACTGGATCAGGCGAAGAAGTGTTTCGGGATCAGCGGTATCGGTCAGCCGCATCTTTCCGTCTTCAGCGGGCATTTTCAACTGGTTACAATTTGTAACCGTTTGACTGCCTTCCTTTGAAAGCCTGTTTTTCAGCACTTTCCAGTAGTTACGTGCGCCCTGATAATCAGGCTGCTGAGTAAGGACGCGGATGATATCGACAACCGAGAAGTACCATGTTTCGGTCTCCTCGTCGTAGATTCGGCGGATCTTGAAGCCTTCGAAAATTGCGAGTTCTTGTTTCATAAAAGCAACAGGATATTAAAGGTGCTTCTACGATACTTCAACCTTGGTTTGCCGTGCAAATCGGGCGGCCAACCGCTCCTTGACCCTCGTTTCGGGCGCGTGATAACCTTAACTCTTTTGAGCACAAGGACGCGATTTTGTCCTGTAATTTAATAGTTCGTTTTAATACCTAATATGTTGACGCTGGCACTAGCCGGGATCCAGCTTTTTCCGGACGGCACTCTTTTCATCCACATCGCGCTCATACTCGTGATGATATGGGCGCTTAACCGCACGTTTTTCAAGCCCATTAACGAGGTCATTGCCAAGCGCTCGCGCCAGAAGGCCGGCCGCGGCGGCGAGGCCGACGATATCCTGCGCGATGTTGAAGAAAAGAACAAGCAGTACGACAAGAAGCTGCTCGAGGCCCGCACCAAGAGCTACGAGATGATCGAGCAGGAGCGTGAAGCGGCAGTTGCCGCCCGGCAGGCCGCGATCGACAAGGCCAAGGCGGAAGCTTCGGCTTATCTCGCTCAGGAGCATACCGACCTTGAGAAAGAGCGTGCCGAAGCGAAGGTAAAGGTCGCCCTTGATGCTCACAAGATGGCGGAACAGATCACGGGGACGATCCTGAAGGGATAGTATGTTTTCCTTTTTACTTACAGGTTTATTGCTTTTTGCGGGCGGCGGCGGCACGGGTGCCTCGCCCGAGTGGTGGGATAAGTACATTAATTTTCCCGGGTTCGAGATCTGGCGTTTTGTCAATCTCGCGATCTTCGTCGGCGTTCTGATCTATATCCTCAAGAAGCCGCTTTCGGAGGCCTTCAAGGCACGCCGCGAGATCATTCGGGCCGAGCTGATCAAGGCCGAAGAGGCAAAGAAAGCTGCTCTCGCGAAGCTGACCGAGGTTGAAACGAAGCTTGCCGGTGCCGATGCCGAGATCGACCAGATCAACCGCGAGGCAAAGAACGACATTGAGGTAGAGAAGGCGAGGCTGATGGCACAGGCCGATGCCGAGGCCAAAAAGCTTAAGCAGCAGGCCGAGAACGAATCTGTGCGTGTTCACCAGGTCGCTCAGCTTGAGCTTCGCCGCTTTGCTGCAGAAGAAAGCCTCCGCGTCGCCGAAGAGAAACTTCGCGAACGCGTTACGCCCGAGACCGACAACCGGCTCGTTAAGGAAGGAATTGCCGCGATCGGAGGTTTGAACTGAGATGAGTGTTGAAACAGTTGCACGCCGCTACGCGACAGCCCTTGCCGATGTGGTCGAAAAGACCGGCGAGGCCGATTCGGTCCGCACGGAGCTGAAGACTTGGGAAGCGATGATCGCCTCGAACGCCGATCTGGCAAATGCCTTCGGCAACCCGGCCATCGCCCACCTGAAAAAAGAGGCCGTGCTCGAAAAGCTGATCGAGAAGGCCGGTTCCTCGCGGACGACCTCGAATTTTCTTCGTGTGCTTTTGAAGAACGGCCGGTTCAATGAACTCGGCGAGGTCGGCACGAAGTTCGATTCGGTCATCGAGGAACGCCGCGGCATCGTCCACGGCACGGTCACCTCGGCCCATGACCTTTCGGAAGCGGAGAAGACGGAGCTTAAGGCCGCTCTTGAAAAGGTGACGGGCAAGACGGTCAACCTTACGTTCGGACTCGACAAAGATCTGATCGGCGGCGTAGTTGCCCGGATCGGCTCGACGGTTTATGACAGCTCGGTCAAGACCCAGCTTGAGACTTTAAAAGACAGACTTTTAGAAAAATAGGTGTTCATCGGCTGGTGCAAATAAACGCGACCGGCTGAAACGTTAATCAAATATGGAAGCGATTAAAGCTAACGAGATCAGTGAGATCATTCGTGCCCAGATCGAAGATTTCGATGCAAGCATGAAGGTGGACGAGGTCGGGACCGTTATCAAGGTCGGCGACGGTATTGCCGAGATCTACGGCCTTGAAAAGGTAATGGCCGGCGAACTTCTCGAATTTGACCACGGCGTCCGCGGCCTTGCCCTCAACCTTGAGGAAGACAAGGTCGGCTGCGTGCTCTTCGGCGATTTCCAAAAGATCAAAGAAGGCGACGAAGCCAAGCGGACCAAGCGCATCATGAGCGTGCCGGTCGGCGATGCGATGATCGGCCGCGTGGTCGATGCACTCGGCAACGCCATTGACGGCAAGGGCGAGATCCTAACGGATCAATTCTATCCGGTTGAGAGTATCGCTCCGGGCATCATCGACCGCCAGCCGGTGAAAGAGCCGCTCCAAACGGGCCTCAAGGCGATCGACGCGATGGTGCCGATCGGCCGCGGCCAGCGTGAGCTGATCATCGGCGACCGCCAGACGGGCAAGACCGCCGTCGCGATCGATACGATCATCAACCAGAAGGGCAAGGACGTCATCTGTATCTACGTCGCCATCGGCCAGAAGGCCTCGACCGTTGCGCAGGTCCGCCAGAAGCTTGAAGAATACGGTGCGATGGATTACACCATCATCGTCAACGCTTCGGCTTCGGACCCGGCAGCTATGCAGTTCCTCGCTCCTTATTCGGGATGCGCGATGGGCGAATACTTCCGCGACAATGGCCGCCACGCCCTGACGATCTACGACGATCTTTCGAAGCAGGCCGCGGCTTATCGCGAGATCTCGCTTCTGCTCCGCCGTCCTCCGGGCCGCGAGGCATATCCGGGAGACGTTTTCTATCTCCACAGCCGCCTGCTCGAGCGTGCGGCAAAGATGTCGGACAAACGCGGCGGCGGTTCGCTCACGAGCTTGCCGATCATCGAAACGCAGGCGGGCGATATCTCGGCATATATCCCGACGAACGTGATCTCGATCACGGACGGGCAGATCTTCCTTGAATCCGACCTCTTCAACTCGGGCGTCCGGCCGGCGATCAACGTCGGTAACTCGGTTTCCCGCGTTGGTGGCTCGGCACAGATCAAGGCGATGAAAGCCGTTGCCGGTACGCTCCGCATCGACCTCGCTCAGTTCCGCGAACTCGCGGCATTTGCCCAGTTCGGTTCGGACCTTGATAAATCGACGCAGGCGCAGCTCGAACGCGGAAAGCGGCTGACCGAGATCCTCAAGCAGGGCCAGTATCAGCCGATGGAAGTCGAAGACCAGGTCATCATCATCTGGACGGTGACGAACGGCTTTGCCGACGACATCGCGGTCGAGGACCTGAAGGCTTTCGAGACCGAGCTGCTTGCGTATATGAAGAACACGCAGCCGGGTGTGATGAACGGCCTCCGGGAAAAGAAGAACCTCGACGATGCTCTGAAAGCCGAGCTTAAGGAAGCGGTCGAGGACTTCAAGGCGACCCGCTGGGGCAAGGGAGAAGCCGGAGCGGCAGCAGCTTAATTTAAGTGACGAGTGTTGAGCGACGAGTGACGAGCAGAAGGCGTGGTGCTTTCCGGGCTCGACCGATCGATAGACTTGATGGCTACCTGAACGCTTTTGAGACTCGTCCCTCGTCACTAAAAACTGATATATGGCAAGTCTTTTGGACATGCGCCGGCGGATCAAGTCGGTAAAGAACACGCAGCAGATCACCAAGGCGATGAAGATGGTGGCGGCGGCAAAGCTGAAGCGGGCGCAGGACCGCGTTATAGCTGCTCGCCCTTTCGCGAAGAAGATGTCCGAGGTTCTCGGCGGGCTTAGCGCTCGGGTTTCGGATGATTTCTCGCACCCGCTCCTTACCGAACGCGGCGATGAGAACTACCTGATCGTGCTGGTCACCGCCGATAAAGGCCTGGCCGGTGCCTTCAACGCGAACGTCATCAAGGCGGCGCAGGCATTCATCGCGGACAACCCGGGAAAGAAATTCCGGATGATGGCTGTCGGCCGCAAGGGCCGCGACTTTTTCAAGCGGCGAGAGATCGACCTGACCGAAGAATATGTCGGCATTACCGGCACGGGCACGGTCCGCTATTCGGATGCGGCGGAGATCGGGCAGAACGTGATCAAGACCTTCACCGAGGACGAGACGATCGACAAGGTCTTTCTCATCTTCACCGAGTTCAAGACCGTTCTTTCGCAAAAGCCGATCGTCGAGCAGCTCCTGCCGATCCCGAAGATCGCTTCGGAAGGCGCGAGCGAGGAAGCGGCACAGGCCGAATACATTTACGAACAGCCGCCGGCCGAGATCTTTGGCAAGCTGCTGCCCAAGCAGGTCGAGACGCAGATCTACCGCTCGATGCTCGAATCCGTCGCGTCCGAACAGGGCTCGCGGATGACGGCAATGGATTCGGCTTCAAAGAATGCCGGCGAGCTTATCGATACGCTGACGCTCAACATGAACCGCATCCGCCAGGCGGCGATCACCAAAGAGATCATCGAGGTCGTCTCCGGAGCCGCGGCACTCTAATCCAGGTCAAATGTGAATCAGAACAGCTGTCTTTAGGGGCAGCTGTTCTTTTTTGGTTAGGTGATGTTTGCGTCGATCCCGATCATTTCGGAATCTGGCATCTTCTTCCGCAGTGCAGGGGTCTTTTCGCCGAGAATGCCGAACAGTTCAACTCGACCTGCGCCGACTTTGCCGGAGCAAGAAGAAAATCATTGAACTCGGCGCCGATTTCGCATATCCTAACGGTGCTTTTCGCATTTTCGTTACTCACAAGACAAACTAACGGAGGACCCTATGTTTCTAGGAATCGGCGCTTTGTTGATGTTGATCTGCGTGATTTGGTTTGTAGTACTCAGTGTACAAACGGGTGCAAGCACGGGTGAAAAGGTGATCTGGGCGATAGTCAATCTGCTCTTTCAGCCTTTGGCCGGTATCATCTTCTTTTTCGTGAAGAAGCAGGGGCTTATCCCAATGATACTTGGCATCATCGGCGTGGTCTTTTACGGCTACGGTTTTACGACCTCGATGGGCGAGATCATGAGCACGATGCCATAGGATGAGTTTTTCGGATAAGTTCGCTTACAGGTGGCGCGAGCGGTTCTTCCGCTACGCGCCGCTTTTTGTTTGGCTCGGTGTCATCGGCTGGCTCTCGTCAGATTCGGGTGCGATGAGCGAGACCTCGCGGTTCGTCCGCCCGATCTTGCGTTTTCTTTTCCCCGAGGCAAGCGAGGAGACCATTCTGACGCTCCACGGGCTTGTCCGGAAATCCGCACACATTTTCGTTTATTCGGTGCTGGCTTTTCTTGCCGCACGGGCGTTTCTCAGAACTTCGATCGCCTCGGTTCAGCGACGATGGGCGGTTGTCGCGATCGCACTTGTCTTCCTCATCGCCTCGCTCGATGAACTGCACCAAAGCTTTTCGGGCGGAACCCGGACGGGCTCGATCTGGGACGTCGCGCTCGACACCGCAAGCGGAGCGGCAGCCATCGGCATCATCTATCGTCTACTCAACCGTCCTTTTGTGAAGAAACTCCTCGGCAACGCCTGACTGGGCGAAACCGCCTATCGGCGGTAAGCGGCCATTCATCAGCGGTTCCCGACCGAAAAGCTTCCAATTGGCCGAACTTTGTGGCATCATCTGACGTTAGAAATAGCATAAGGAGAGGTCTGAATGAGCATAGTTGACAAGGTTAAGGAAGCCGCGATGAACCAGTTCATCGAGGTCATCGAGTGGCTTGATTCTTCGCAGGATACGCTGGTTTATCGGTTCCCGGTCTACGGCCAAGAGATCAAGAACGGCGCCCAGCTCATCGTCCGCGAATCGCAGGCGGCCGTTTTTGTTTTCGAGGGACAGGTGGCGGATGTTTTCACGCCGGGCCGTTACACCATTGACGGCGGCAATACGCCGATCCTTTCGAAGCTCGGCGCCTGGAAATATGGCTTCAATTCGCCGATGAAGTCCGAGGTCTATTTCGTCAATACGAAGCAGTTTACGGATATGAAATGGGGCACCTCGAACCCGATAATGCTCCGCGATGCAGACTTCGGCATCGTTCGGCTGCGTGCATTTGGCGCCTACAGCCTTCGCGTCGCTGACCCGGCCGGCTTTATCAAGGAGATCGCCGGGACCAATGCTCATTTTCAGACCGAAGATATCGACGGCCAACTCAAGCGAGCGATCGTATCGGAGTTTTCGGACGCCATCGGCGAGATGAAGATCCCGGCGCTTGACCTTGCGGCGCAGTACAAAGAACTCGGCGAGGCTATCCGCGGAAAGATCAACTCCGACTTTTCGTCCTACGGGCTTGAGGTCACGAAGTTTTACGTCGAGAACATCTCGCTTCCGCCTGAGGTCGAAGCGGCAATGGACAAGCGTGCTTCGATGGGAGCTCTCGGCGACGCGCAGAAATATATGCAGTTTCAGGCGGCTGATGCCCTTCGCGACGCGGCCCAGAATGAAGGCGGCGGAGCAGGCCTCGGTGCGGGGCTCGGTGCCGGATTTGCGGTCGGCGGGCAAATGGCGAATGCCTTCGGGGCAGGCCAGCCCGGTGGCCAACAAATGGGCGGAGGCGGTGCGGCGGCGACGGTTGCTTGCCCGGCCTGCGGCAAGCAGAACGCTGCGGGAGCCAAGTTCTGTGCCGATTGCGGCGGCAAAATGGAGATCGCTCAGGTGCCATGCGTTAAGTGTGGTGCCAATCTCCGCGAGGGTGCGAAGTTTTGCTCGGAGTGCGGCTCTTCGCAAGAGAAGGCGAAGTGCACCGGCTGCCAGGCCGAGCTTTCGGCGGGTGCCAAATTCTGCCCCGAATGCGGAACCAAAACACCCGAAGCTGCGTAGGGTTTTACCCGAATTGCAGTAAATTTTACCGTCCTCCGCGTTTTGTCCCGAAACGAAACTCGGAGGACGCTTAGCGTTCGGCCCCGAATGCGCGAAGATAAAGAAGTTTTCAGGAGCAAAAAATGCCGATAAGCCCAGAGTTGCTAGAGATTCTCCGCTGCCCAAAGTGCAAGGCGGAGGTGAAGATCAACGAAGAAGAAACCAAGATCACCTGCCAGAATCCGGAGTGCCGGCTGGTCTATCCCGTTCGCGATGAGATACCGGTAATGATCATTGAGGAAGCTTCGCCCGCAAATGGCTAGAGAGCTCTGCGGCACGATATGATATCGCGACGCCAAGCATCACTGTTCCTTGATTGCCTGGCGGTCGAAGTGATACGCCGAGAATTCAACCCGGCACAAGCGGCGCTGATTGACGCCCATGTCACTCTTTGCCGCGAAGACGAAGTTGCGGATTGGGGCGAATTCTCAAAACGATGTCATGAACTCAGGTCGTTCGAGCTAAATCTTGAATTTGGGCCGCCGGTGCGCGAGAACGATCTTGTTTATCTGCCGTGTGTCGGCGGGACTGCGGATTTCGATCGGCTCAGGCGAAGATTGCTGGGCCCGCACGTCCGCGATCACAGCGCTCACATAACGCTGATACATCCGCGAAATGGCACCTGCAATGATGTTGTCTTCGAGGAGATCAGCTCGCGTCTGGTTCCGTTCGCTCATCGATTTTCGAACATGAGTTTGATCAGACAAGAGAACGGCGGGGTTTGGAAAACGCTGGAAACGATAGAGTTCATCTCATGATCGAATGGCGGAACGTAAAGCGCATTCTGATAATACGACTCCGTTCGATCGGCGACACGGTGCTTGCGACGCCATCGCTTGCGGCACTCCGCCGACAGCTTCCCGCGGCACAAATAGACATTCTGCTCGAAGACTGGGTTGCGCCGGTTCTTGAGGGTTTTGATGCCGTCGATAACGTGATTTCCGTCGGTCGCTCGGGCCTTGAGCGGATGCGAACCGCCCGCCGACTTCGCCGGACAAAATATGACGTTGTTTTTAATCTCCACGGCGGGACGACCTCGACCTTCTTTACGCGGGCGACCGGTGCCCGCTATCGCATCGGGTACGCGAACTATCAATACGCGAATTTCTATACCGATCTTCTTTCATCGTCGGCGGATTTATGGGGGCGAAAGCCGACGCATTCGGCCGAGCAGCAACTGGCACTGCTCGGGTTCGTCGGCATTCCGGTCGAGGACCGGCCGCCGAGCCGCTTGCCGATAGCTGCCGAGGCGCTCCGATCGATCGAGAAGCGTCTCGCAAGTTCCGGATTGCGAGATCCGCATTCCCCATTCGTTCTTCTCCACCCCTCGACCGCGTTCATCACAAAGCAATGGCCGGCTGAAAACTTCGCCCTGCTCGCCGAACATCTTGCTGAGAAAGGCATCACGGCGGTCGCTGTTGCTTCGAAAAGCGAACGGGCGGTGCTCGAAGAGCTTGTCGCTCGGTCCGCCGTTCCGGTAACTACATTTGACGACCTTAGCCTGCCGGAAATCACCGCACTCGCCTCGCGGGCGAAGCTTTTTGTCGGGAATGACAGCGGCATCGCCCACATCGCGGCTGCGGTCGGGACTCCGACCCTCGTCATCTTCGGCTCCTCGAACCGCGACCACTGGCGGCCTTGGGGCGATGCGCCGAGCGAGATCGTCTTTGAGGAATTCGATTGCCAGCCATGTCCCGGTTACCGCTGCGAGGTCTTCGGCGAGCCGCGGTGCATACTCTCGATCCCGCCCGAGCGGGTCATTGCGGCGGCGGAGCGGCTAATTGAAAAGACCGATCACGAGGCAGAGATGCTATAATTTTCCTGTTCCGGGATCTTGATGGTCAAACGCTTTTCAATACTCGCGGTATTGCTGTTCTCGTTGTGTGTTTCACGCGGCGAGGGCGTCCACATTTTCCCGTTCGCAGATGCAGGCGGCCAATCTGAGGCTGTGAGCCTGCTCGGCAAGAGCGGTGCAAAGCTTTACGGCTATTCGATATTTCCGCAGGACGGATTCCACGGCCAGAAGCTGACCAAACTTTGTAAAGACGCGGCCGGCGATGGCGACGGAGCTTGCCATACAGGCCTCCCGGCACTTGCGACCCGCAAGGTTGCCGCGGCATCTACGCACCTTATCACTGCGATCGGACCACAGCGCACCAAGTTCCTTCTCACATCCGGCTCCGACCGATCCCCGCCCCGAGTTTCCTAAGTCGAAGAACACAAGGAACATTCCCGGCCGCCCACGTCTAGACAAGCGAGCGGCGGGCAAGTAGAAAAGTCTCTTTCAGGCTCGGAGGAAACAAGCTCTAATGGGATCGCAATTTTCAGAGGACATTCACGGCACCATCAACCCGAACGACGCCGGCCACCTGCAGGAACCGGTCAGGCGCTTTGCCCGGACCGACTTTCCGCGGCTCGATGAATCGCTAACGGTCGAAGGAGCGCTTCGCCTTATCAGGCTCAAGGGGCTCGGCGAGCGGATCATTTACTTTTACGTGGTCGATGCGGAGAACCACTTACGGGGAATTCTCCCGACGCGCAAGCTGCTCACATCGATGCCGTCGGTCCGGCTGGGCGACATAATGAGCACGGACATCGTCTCGGTTCCGGCCTCGGCCTCGGTTCTTGAGGCCTGCGAGATGTTCCTTGAGCATAAGTTCCTTGCTTTTCCGGTGGTTGACGAGGACGGGCGAATGCTTGGCGTGGTCGATGCCGGGCTTTTTACGAAGGAAACACTCAATATTGCAGAGCGGCACCACGTTGACGACGTTTTCCAGATGATCGGCTTCGGCATTCAGCAGATCAAAGGAAAATCGGCGTTCGGCATCTTCCGCTATCGGTTTCCGTGGCTTATCGCGACAATGGCGAGCGGGACGATCTGTGCGTTGCTTACCGGCTTTTACGAGGCGACGCTGGCGGAGGCGATCGTTCTTGCGTTCTTCATAACGCTTGTACTGGCGCTTGGCGAGAGTGTGAGTATTCAATCGATGACGGTCGCATTGCAGAACCTGCACTTCGGCAAGCCGAATCTGAAGGATTATTTCCGTTGGCTGCGTCGGGAGGCTTCGGCGACGCTATTGCTCGGGCTGGCCTGCGGTGCGGCGGTCGGGTCGATCGCCTGGGTCTGGCGTGGCGAGCCGCTCGCGGCCCTGGTCATCGGGCTCAGCGTGCTGCTGTCGGTGCTTGCCGCGGGCATAATTGGGATGAGCATCCCGACGCTGCTCCATGCGATCCATGAGGACTCGAAGATAGCCGCCGGGCCGATCACGCTCGCAACGACGGATATCCTTACGTTAGTGTTCTATTTCAATATCGCGACGGTTTTGCTGGGCTGAGCCATCGTCTCCGAAGTTTGACTCTTTTTGCCGTAAACACTAGTATTTATAGTTTCGACTCTTGTAGCCGAAGTGTGCCTTTATGTTCGAATCGCTGTCCGACAAACTCAAGAAAACGCTGCGCGATCTGCGTGGCTTGGGCAAACTGACGCCCGAGCACGTTGACGCAGCTCTTCGCGAGATCCGGATGGCCCTTCTTGAGGCCGACGTAAACTACAAGGTCGCCAAGGAATTCGTCGAATCCGTCAGGGCAAAGGCCGAGGGGCAAGAGGTCTGGCAGGGGCTCAACCCGCACGAACAGGTCGTCAAGATCGTTTACGACGAACTCGTCTCGCTCATGGGCGGCACGTCGTCGCGGCTCGTTTTTACAAAGCAGATCCCGAACGTCGTGATGATCGTCGGGCTCCAGGGCTCGGGTAAGACGACCTCGACCGGAAAGATCTCACGCTGGCTTCGCGACAACCAGGAGCGTAAGCCGCTTCTTGTTTCTGTTGACGTATATCGCCCGGCCGCCCGCGAACAGCTACGCGTTGTCGGCGGCGCCGTCGGCGTTCCGGTTTACGAGAACAAAGAGACGTCAGACCCGATGACGCTGGTCCGCGGAGCGATGAAGCACGCTCAGGACCTCGGGTTTGACACGCTGATGATCGACACGGCCGGCCGTCTTCACATTGACGACGAGCTGATGGTCGAGCTTGAGCAGATCAAGGCCGAGACCAAGCCGATCGAGGTGCTCTTCGTCGCAGACGCGATGACCGGCCAGGATGCCGTGAACTCGGCACAGACCTTTCACGAGCGGGTCGGCATTACGGGCGTTGTCCTTACAAAGATGGACGGCGATGCCCGCGGCGGTGCGGCACTTTCGATCCGCCAGGTCATCGGCCAGCCGGTAAAATTTGTCGGCGTCGGTGAAAAATACGACGCCATCGAGCCCTTCTATCCGGACCGCATCGCACAGCGGATACTCGGAATGGGCGACGTCCTGACCTTGATCGAAGAGGTCCAAGGCAAGATCGACGAGCAGGAAGCACAGGCCCAACTGCTCAAGATGTCGCGGAACCAGTTCACGCTGGAGGATTTTCGTGCACAGCTTCGGCAGTTCAAGCAGCTTGGCTCGATGTCGAAGCTGATGAAGATGCTCCCGGAGCAGATGACCGGTGGGCTCTCGCTCTCGGAAGAGCAATCGGCCCAGGTCGATCAGCAAATGCGGCGGACCGAGGCGATCATTGATTCGATGACCAAGGCCGAACGCAACGATCATCGCATCATCGATGCCAGCCGAAAGACGCGCATCGCGGGCGGCTCGGGCTCGACGATCGCGGAGGTCAATCAACTGCTGCGGCAGTACGATCAGATGCGGAAGATGATGGCCCAAATGAACAAGGGTGGTCTTTTCGCAGGGCTCGGCAAGAAGATGCTCGGAGGCCTTTCAGGCGGATTAGGCGGAATGCTCGGTTCGGGCGGGCTCGGCGGATTGGGCGGAATGCTCGGCTCGGGAATGGACGATGACGGACCGGAACAGCCGGCCTCGCGTTCGATAAAGAAAAAGAAAAGGCATAAGAAAAGAAAGTGAATAGTAAATCGTAAATTGTGAATAATAAGAGAGTGCGATTTGCGATTTGAGTTCAGCAGTTTATTGGAAGATAAGGAAGATATGTTAGCAATCAGTTTGATGAGAATGGGCGCGAAGGGCAAGCCGTTTTATCGCGTTGTGGTCAAGGAAAAGCGTTCGAAGCGGGACGGTGCGTACATCGAGAATCTCGGCACCTATAACCCGATGGTGAACCCGGCCGAGGTCAGCCTCAAGCACGACCGCATCCAGTATTGGATCGGAGTTGGCGCACAGCCGACCGAAACGGTCGCGAGCCTGATCAAGCACAACGCAGCTCCTGCAGCGGAATAGGCTTTGCCACAGAGGCCACTGAGATTTAGGACTGTTTCTTTCAAATTCTCAGTGCTCTCCGTGAGCTCGGTAGTACGAAGGCATGAAAGAAGCTGTTGAAAAGATCGTGAAAGCACTGGTCGGCAATGCCGATGCGGTTGAGGTCGAAGAGACCGGCGGGAAGACCGTCCGGCTCGCCGTCCGCGTCGCGCCCGACGACTACGGCCGTGTCATCGGCCGCGAGGGACGCACGATCAAGGCCATCCGCAGCCTGCTTTTCATCGCCGGCCAGAAGCACGGCAAGCGATACCAGCTTGACCTGCTCGAGGATTGACGCTCGGCGAGAGAGATCGGATGAACGATCTGGTCGCGATAGCAAGGGTCGCCCGGCCGCACGGCATTCGCGGCGAGGTCACGGCCGATATCGTCACGGATTTTCCCGAACGGTTCGAGGGGCTTGAGAGTGTTACCGCAAAGCTTGCCGATTCGAGCCGGGCGGTATTGAAGATCGAGCGGTTCCGGTTTCATCAGGGCCGCGTGATGCTGAAATTTGCTGGCATTGATACGGTCGAGGCCGCCGAGCAGCTACGAAACGCGGAGATCTGCGTTGCCGCGGAGGACGCGGTCGAGCTTGAAGCGGACGAGTACTTTGACTGGGAACTTGCGGGCTGCAGCGTTGTGACGCTCGCCGGCAAAGAGCTTGGAACGGTCGCCGAAGTGATGCGAACAGGCGGGACCGAGATCTTGGTCATTCGGGGCGGTGAAAAAGAGTTTTTGGTGCCGTTTGCTGAAGCGATCTGCCCCGAGGTCGATATTGAGAATAGAAGGATCGTGGTCGATCCGCCGGAAGGCTTATTGGAGTTTTAGGTGAAGATTGATGTTCTTACAATTTTCCCTGAGTTTTTCGGACAGGTCTTTGATTTTGGAATAATTCGCCGGGCAAAGCTCGCCCGGATCGTTGAGATAAACGTCCACGATATACGTGAGTTCGCGACGGACAAGCACCGGATGACCGACGACCGGCCGTTTGGCGGCGGCGACGGAATGGTGATGAAGCCGGAGCCGATATTCGCTGCGGTCGAGCACCTGACGGGTGCGGCCGAGCGGTCGGGATATCCGGCCGGGACACGCGTCGTGCTGCTCTCGCCGCAGGGACGGTCGCTCAGGCAGCAGATGGCACGCGAGTTGGCCGATGAGGCACGCCACGTGGTCGTCATCTGCGGCCGTTACGAAGGCGTCGATGAGCGGGTCAATGACGCGCTTGTCACTGACGAGATCTCAATCGGCGACTACGTGCTCTCGGGCGGCGAACCGGCAGCTGTTGTGTTGACGGATGCAATCGTCAGACTGCTCCCCGAAGCGCTTGGCAGCGAAACCTCGGCCGAGAATGATTCGTTCTCCGACGGGTTGCTTGATTGCCCGCATTACACGCGGCCGGCCGAGTTCAGGGGAATGAAGGTTCCCGAAGTTTTGTTAAGCGGCGATCACGCCGAAATAGAAAAATGGCGTCGCGAAATGGCGATGCAAAAGACGAAGCGAATTCGTCCGGATCTTTTGGAGGGCGGACACTCTTGTCCGCCAGTAGAAAGTGAATAAATAAAGTGGAGAAAATGGTAAATGTGAGTTACTGAGCAATTCTCGCCGCAATGCGGCGATGCGGACAAGAGTGTCCGCGCTCCGTGACTGACCTCTTGCCGAAAATATATGAACAGACTAGATGCAGTAGAGAAAACGCAACTCCGGGACAACATCCCGGCCTTTCAGTCCGGCGACACCGTCAAGGTACACGTCCGCATCAAGGAAGGCAACAAGGAGCGTATCCAGATCTTTGAGGGCGTAGTTATCGCCCGCAAGCACGGCGGTGCCCGCGAGACCGTGACGGTCCGCAAGGTGAGCTTCGGCGTCGGTGTCGAGCGTATCTTCCCGCTTCACGCAACGGTCGTCGATCACATTGACGTCGTCCGCCGCGGCCGTGTCCGCCGGGCAAAGCTCTACTATCTGCGTGAACTTCGCGGTAAGGCCGCCCGCATCAAGGAAAAGGACACCCGGAATAAGGGTGCCAAGGCCGCCAAGTAGGCGTTCAGGCAGTTCTGATTTTTCAGGGACGGAGCGAGTAGCTGTAATTCGGCTTCCGCTTCGTCCCTGTTTATTTTTTTGTCTGCCGTCCGTGGTAACATCCTAAACGTGAATGGATTCAAGCTTCAGGCCGAGCGGTTCGAGTGGGAGATCGGCTTTGATTTTGAGGAGCAGGCCCGGAGCGAAGGCTATCGGTTCATCGCGGGGGTAGACGAGGTCGGCCGCGGATGTCTTGCAGGGCCGGTCGTTGCGGCGGCTTGTATTCTTGACCTTGCGAAGCCGGTTCCCGCCGGGCTTAACGATTCAAAAAAGCTTACCGAGAAACGCCGCGAGGCAATTGCCGCCGAGCTTCGCGAAAGCGCCGTCGCCTTTGCCATTGGGGCGGTCGAGGCCGACGAAATAGACCGCATCAATATCCTCGAAGCCACCAAGAAAGCGATGACGCTCGCGGTCGAAGCACTTGAGCCGGCCGCGGATTATTTATTGATCGACGCATTGCAACTACGCACGCTCCGCCTGCCGCAAAAGGCCTTGATCAAGGGCGATTCCATTTCTTATTCGATTGCGGCAGCGTCGGTGATCGCAAAGACCTACCGGGACGATCTGATGAAGCGGCTCGACGCCGAATTCCCGCAATACGGATTTGCGGGCCATAAGGGTTATGGCTCGGCTTCTCACTTTGCCGCACTCCGCAGCCACGGCCCGTGTCCTTACCACCGACTTTCCTTTAAAGGCGTGGCCTAAAAAAGGCGAAACTTTCAAATGACCGAAATCGTAATCTGGTCAGTTCCGGGTGAACTGGAGGAATTTCTATGAGGTCATTATTTTCTAAGTTACTGATAGTTGCCGGGCTTGTCTCGGCGTTCGCATCGATGGCTGCCGGCCAAGCAGAGTCGGCCGCGGTCCGGAGGGCGAAGGAGATCGCAGGCATTTTAAGCTCGGGCGATCGTGCTGCGGCCCGCCGCTACGTTCAGGAAAACTTTGCCGAGGGAATGCTGAAGCGGCCGATGGAGCAGCATCTTGGCTTTTTCTCGCGCGTCCACGACCAGACACGCGGGCTGAAGCTGGTCAAGGTCCAGGACGAAAAGCCCGCCGAGGCGACGTACATCGTTCAGTCCGAACTGACGGGGCTCTACGAGGCTCTGTGGGTTTCGGTCGAAGAGAATGCCCCGCACAAGGTGACGGGCATTGGGCTTCGGCCTCCATCAGATGCCCCGGCCATTAAGGCCCCGGCGAATGAGGCCGAGTTCGCTTCGCGGCTTGACGCTGCGGTAAAGAAGCTCGCCGCGGCGGATGCGTTCTCCGGAACGGTGCTGATCGCAAAGAACGGCGACGCCGTGTATAAGGGCGCGTTCGGTGAGGCGAACAAGGACTTTTCGGTGCCGAACCGGATCGATACAAAATTCAATCTCGGCTCGATGAACAAGATGTTCACGGGCGTCGCCATCGCGCAGCTCGTCGAGAAAGGGAAACTGAGCTACGACGACCCGCTTTCAAAATTCATTCCCGATTTCCCGAACGCAGAAGCGGCGAAGAAGATCACCATCAAGCATCTTTTGACACATACCTCGGGCCTCGGCGGATACTTTTCGCCGCGGTTTTGGGACAAGTCGCGGGCAAATCTGCGTACGGTCGATGACATGATGGCCCTCGTCCGCGAGGACGAAAAGGACGTAAGTTTCGAGCCCGGCAGCCGCTGGCAATACAGCAACACCGGCATGCTTGTGCTCGGAAAGGTGATCGAAGTTGCGAGCGGACAAAGCTATTTCGACTATGTCCGTGAGAACATTTACAAACCTGCGGGCATGGTAAATTCGGATACGTACGAGCTCGACCGGATCAATAAGAACCTCGCCGTCGGCTATCACAAGCGATTCACCGATGAAGGCGTCGCGTGGAGCAACAATATCTTTTCACACGTAATGCGCGGCGGGCCGCAGGGCGGCGGATACTCGACGGTTGAGGACCTGCTCCGGTTCGATAAGGCTCTGAGAAGCGGGAAGCTCGTCTCGGCGGAGACATTCCGGCTTTTGACCAAGCCGAAGCCCGAGGTCAACTCGCCGCGATACGGGTACGGGTTCTTTGCCGTCGTGGACGGCGGCCCGACCGGGCACAGCGGCGGCTTTGAAGGGATCAGTTCCGATCTGCGGATGCACCTTGCGAGCGGTTGGACGGTGATCGTGATGTCGAATTACGGCGGAAGTTCGGGGCCGGTCTGGCGGCTTGCCGAAGACCTGATCTCGGCGATGGAAAAGAAGTGAACGGAAATCGGGGCGGCTCGCGGAAACGGGCCGCCCTTTCGTTAGCTGTTTCGCTCAAAGATCTTTGAATTCGGGATCCTCGGGAAGACCTCTTTGATAGGGATGAACTCACCGCGAAGAAGTGCGAAATATCCGATCTCCGAATTCTCAAGCCGCGAGGCCACGGCCGAGAGCAGGTCCTCGGGTTTCATGTCGTTCGTCCGGTTCAGGAGCCCGCGTTCGCGAAGCTCGATAAAGAGCACGTGAAAAGGAACGTCAGGGAAATAATTGACCACTTTCTTGACGAGGTACAGCGCCGTGATCTCTTCGTAGTATTGGAGCTTACGAACGATCTCGGCGACCTTTTCCTCGGTCATCTCATGGCCAAGGAACGAATCCGTCACAGAAATGCTCTGCCGTTCGCGTTCGGCATTTGCAAAGTCCTCGGCCTGGCTTTCGACGGTCGCGGCGTATTCCTTCGCCTCCTCGAACCTGCCCTTCGACCGAAGGAATTGAAACGCGATGTCGCTGGCGGCATAGCGCCATTTGATGTCGATCGCCATCGAACGCCGGACGTGCTCGAGCCCGCTTTCGTCGTCGTTCATTAGCAGAACGCTGCCGAGCGTGTAGTGTGCCTCAGCGTTCTCGGGAAACTTCTCGACCGTTTCCCGCAGCAGCGGAAGTGCCTCGAGATTGCCTTTTCGCTCGGCGAGCAAGCCGGCCATCTCAAGCATTTCCTCGGCGGTCGAATCGCCCTCGGCGGCTTTCTTTTCGAGTTCGTCGTAGCGCTTGCGTGAGCTCTCAAAGTGGCTGTGCCGGTCGGCCCAGGTCGAAGCGATATGCTCATCCCACCGCTGTTCAAAATCGGCAATAAGCTCCGCGGCCCGCTCACCGAGAAATTGGTCCGATGCGGAGACCGTTGCCGTTACCGGAAGCGGCGGAAGGTCCTCGCCCGTCCAATAACCGAGCATTTTTAGCCGATCGGCAAGTGAGGGATGTGAGTCGTTGTAATCGGTCGGGCGCTTGACTGCGGCCAGTACCGTTTCGCGGTCGCGGTCGCTGTCAACGAATGAGAGCGAGCCGAGCATACGCGAAAAGACGTTAGGCGACGGCGTCGAGCGCTCGAGATTCTCTTCATGGATCGTTTTCCAGAAGACGTTATTCAGTTCTGCCCCTCGCGTTTCAAGTGCAAGCAGAGCCTCGCCAAGCGGGCGAGCCCCGACGAGGCCGGCGGCATAGCTGTCCGCTTCCTTTTCGTGCTCGCGCATCAGCACAAACGAATACGCCTGAAAGTAAGGGAAGAACCAATTGACGAATTTCTCGTAAAGGAACGCGAACTTGTGATCGTTCAACTCCTGCGTTTCGATGAACCGGCCCCAGGATTCACGGAGCTGATAAGCCCATTTGCCGAAGCCGCCGTGGCGGCCGGAGATGTGCCCGATCTCGTGGGCGACAACGGCCTTGAACTGATCCGGCGTCAGCGTCTTCATTATCGGGATTCCGAGCAGCAAAAAGACCCTTCGGCCGAACATCCCGATCCGCGGGATCGTAACGACGGCGGCATTCATTTCATCAGTGATGAGCACCTTGTCGGGAAATTTTGCTTTGAGTGCCTTGGTCGTTTCGCGGATAAAGCTGAAAAGCTCCGGGGCGTCGGCCTCTTTTATCTCGCGGCCCTCGGGCTCGGGAAACTTGGTGAAAAGCGAGCGAACCGCGCCGCCAAGAAAGCCGAAGAAAACGACCGCGCCCGGAACTACGATCCACCAGAATTGGATCGCGAAGAGCAGTAGCCGGCCGAGCGACTGCGGAGCAAAGAAAAGCAGGACGAGCAGCGAAAGCGGGATGGCGATAAAGAGCAGAATGAGCCCGAAGAAATAGGCATATCCGAGTGCCGCGAGCCCGAGGACGCGTCGCTCGTAGCCTTTTCGGTCTTGTTCGGCAAAGGCCTCGAGTTCCTTGATCAGAGAGAGATACTGTTCGTACTTCATTGCAGGGAGCCACCGGGGGCAAGGAAAAATTTTTCTGGGAGTTTACCAGACTTCAGGGCGAAATTGGAAGCTTTTTTTGGAACAGACACGAAGTCTAAGCTTCGAACGGTATCTCGGCGTCGCGGAGCACGTTCATTTCATTAGCAGTGACGCGGTCGAGCAGCTTTTGATCCTCGAACATCTTTACGAGTCCCTTGACGGTCGCGTAACGCGGTTCATCGGCAACCGTAACGGCTAGATTTATGTAAGAACGAAGATACTGATCGAGTCCATCGAGCAGCGAGCCGCCGCCGGTCAGAATGACTCCGCGGTCGTAGATATCGGCCGCGACTTCGGGCCGAAGTTCGGTCAACGTGTCCTTTATCAACTGGGCGATGCGACGGACGACGCCTTCAACGACCGGGTAAAGCTCGCCGATAGTTACATCAACGGCGGCCGGGCTTCCGGTCTGCACGTCGCGTCCGCGAACCTCGATCGATTTTGAAATATCGTCCGGCAGGAACGTCGAGACGAACGAGGTCTTGAGCATCTCGGTCGTTTCGTCGCCGACCTGAATGCCGCGATGGCGGCGGAGATGCGTGGCGATAGCGTCGTTTATCTCATGGCTCCCGTGGCGTTCGCTCGTCGAGGTGACGATCGAGCCTTTTGCGACGATCGCGATATTGGTCGAGCCGGCCCCGTAGTCGATGATCGCCGAGGCACGCTTATCGCTCGGCAGAACGCCAACGCCAAAGGCCGCTGCAAGGCCCTCTTCCATCATAAAGACCTTGCCGATACCGGCATCTTCGGCAGCGTTAAGAAGGGCACGCTGCTCGACGTGAGTTACGTCCGAGACCATGCTCATTACGGCCTGGATGGCGAGGTTCGAGCCGCCCGATTTTGCCTTGCGGACAAAATGGGCAAGCATTTTCTTGGTGCGTTCAAAGTCGGCGACAACGCCTCCGATGAGCGGGGCCTTGACGACTATGTCGCGGCCCTCGCGGCCCGACATATCCGCAGCTTCCTGGCCAAAGGCGACGATCTCTTCCGTCAGCTCGTTTATCGCGACGAGCGAGGGCTCATCGAGCACGACACCGCGATCCTTGACGGCGATGATCGTGCTGGCCGTTCCGAGGTCGATCGCCATCGAATCGGTCACGAGCTTTTTAAGTGACGAGATCTTAAGCATACATGCGGCGTTTGAAAGATTATACGGGTAATCGGGCCGGGGCGTAAAGAGAAATTTTGCCGAAGCTCACGCCCAGCGAACTTCGAGCACCTTTACGGGCTCGACGCGGTTTTTGACGGTGAGCGGGTCCAAAACGTTGACCGGAATTCTTCCGCCGCTTGCTTCGTGGGCGGCTTCGGTCATTATGATTTGGCCGCCTTTGGCGATGTCCTGAAGCCGTGCGGCAAGATTTACGGTGTCGCCGATGGCCGTGTATTCAGACCGCTTTTCCGAGCCGATATAGCCTACGGTCGCGACGCCTGTGTGGAGGCCGATGCCGACGGAGATCTCACTGAGGCCTTCGTGGCGAAGCTCGTCGTTGAGCGTGCGGAGGCGCTTCTGCATTTTTACGGCGGCCTTGACGGCATTGAGAGCGTCCTCTTCCGAGACGTTCGGTGCGCCGAAAAGTGCCATCAATCCGTCGCCGATGTACTTATCGAGCGTTCCGCCGTGTTCGAAGATGATCTCCGACATTGCCGAAAAGTAGCGGTTGAGCAGGCCGACGATCTTCTCCGGATTCTCCTTTTCGGAGATCGACGTAAAGCCGCGGATATCGGCAAAGAGCACGGTGATCTTTTGATTCACGCCGCCGAGCCGGAACGACTGCGGGTTTTCGAGAAGCTGCTTGACGACGTATTCGGGCATGAAGCGGCTGTAATTTGCCCGGGCGACCTCTTCGCGGGCAAGCCGGTTGTGTGCCTTAACGGTCTCGACCGTCATCGCGGCCTGGGCGGCGACGGCACCGATCATCTCAAGGTGGTCCTTGGTAAACGCGGCGAAGGGATCGAGCCGGTCGGCGTAGATCACGCCGTGGACGTTGTTTTCGGTTATCAGCGGAGCGCAGATGGTCGAGCGGACGCCCTGTGAGACTATCGACTCAGCTCCCGAAAACTGCTCATCGGCCCGGGCGTCCTGCGAGAGCAGAGCGACGCGGTCGCGCATCACCTTCTGCGTGATGGTGCGGCTGACGGTCATGTTCTCGGTCAGCTTGGCGATCTTGTCGTCGCGGGTCTTTACGGCGACGGGATTGAGGCTAAAGTCGAGGATGCGGCCATCGAGCGTTTCATCCGCTAGTAGGGCGACGACGCGGTCGGCCGGCGTTCCGCGGAAGATGAGGTCCGTCGCCTTTCCGAATACATCGCCGAGGTCAAAGACGCTGCCGAGCGTCTTGCTCATCTCGTAGAGAAGCTCAAGCATCTTTGCCTTTCGGCGAAGGTCCTTGATCTCATCGGGCGTCGCCATCGCACTTTCCATTGAGAGGTGCGATTGCCGTCCGATGATCTCCTTTGCCGAGATAAGAAGCTGCGTTTGGCCTAGCGGTTCGTCTCCAAAAGCAACGCCGCCGGGCATATCAACAACCGTCGGGGCAGTCTCCGAGCCGCCCCGGGCAACACTCTGGTTGACGAGAACGGAACGCGGAGCGACAAGAGCGGGCTCGACGCTGGCGTCGGCAACGGTGTCGCCATAAACAAGCCGTGATTCACCGATCATTATCGAGTCGCCCGGTTCGAGCACTTTCTCGAGCATCGGCGAGCCATTGACGAAAACGTGATTGACACTGCGGGACAGCTGGCCATTATCAATGAATCCATCGATCAGTTTATATCCCGAACCTTCGGCCACGATATGAGCGTGTTTTCGGGAAACACGGCGGTCATTTAGAACAATATCGTTGTCCTTTGACCTGCCGATAGTTGCAAGTGCACCGGGCAGCAGGCGAAACTCGCGCATGTCGCCGTTCGGTTCGGTAATTTTTAAGTAGGCTCCCACGTCTGCTTTAATTGTAAGGACAACCGGCAAATGTTGAAAGCGGGCAGGCGGGCTTGCCCGCGTTTCGTATCACAATGCAAGAGACCATCTATTTTGACAACAACGCGACAACGCGGCCGTTCCCGGAGGTTGCCGAGGCGATGGCTCCATTTCTTGGAGGGCATTTCGGCAATCCGTCATCCTCGCACCATGTCGGGCGAGCGGTCAGGCAAGCGATGACCGATGCAAGGGAAAGCGTCGCCGGGCTTATCGGGGCTGCTGCTGCGGATGAGATCATTTTCACCTCGGGCGGGACGGAAAGCGACAACTGGGCCATTCTCGGTGCCCTTAGGGCAATGCCCGGGCGGCGGCATATCGTAACGACGGCGGTCGAGCACGAGGCCGTTCGGAAGCTCTGCGACCGGCTTGAACTTGACGGCTACGAAGTGTCGCGAATCGGAGTTGAAGGAGAAGGACGGTTGGACGTAGATGCGTTGCTCGAAAGCCTGCGCCCGGATACAGCGGTCGTTTCGGTGATGACGGCGAACAACGAAACCGGCGTCGTCTTCCCGATCGCGGAGATCGCAGCCGCTGTCCGCGAACGCTCGGACGCGCTGATCCATTCGGATGGCGTGAACGCCGCGGGGAAGGTCTCGATCGGCCTAAAACAGACAGCGATCGATCTCTTTTCGATCTCGGCCCATAAGTTCCACGGGCCGAAGGGTGTTGGTGCCCTTTATATCCGCAGGGGCGTCGCGCTTCCGGGTATTGCGGTCGGCGGCGGGCAGGAAGGCGGCCGCCGTGCCGGGACGGAAGCCGTTCATCAGATCGTCGGAATGGGAGCGGCGGCAAGGCTTGCGGCGGACCTCACACCGATGGAACAGATATCGAAGCTCCGCGACCGGCTTGAAAGCGAACTTCTCCGCCGCGTTCCGAACGCCTTTCGCAACGGTGCGCCCGGCGAACGGCTTCCAAACACCGCGAACACCTCATTTGCCGAAACGAATGGCGAATCGATCCTCGCCTTGCTTGATGAAGCGGGCATCTGCGTTTCGACCGGTTCGGCCTGCAATGCTGAGACGCAGGAAGCCTCGGCCGTGCTTAAGGCGATGGACATTCCCTATTCGCGAGCGATGGGCTCGATCCGCTTTTCGCTCGGCAGGTTCAATACGGAGGAAGAGGTTGAAAGAGTGGTCGCCGCGACCATCGACGCGGTCGAACGTCTAAGAAAGCTTTCCTGAGTTACCGACTAGGCGGCTTTCTCGATGCCGTAGCGTGAGAGCTTGAGATAAAGCCCGCGGCGGGTCAGGCCGAGTTCGTTCGCAACGCGGGAGATGTTCCAGTTGTGGCGTGAAAGGGCGGCCTTGATCATTTGCATTTCAAGCTCGCCGACTGCTTCCTCGAGCGTCGTGCCGGTCGAAAGATTGGCGAAAGGCATTATTGGGCTGTTGAATGACGTGATCGGCTTTGCCTCGGCGGCGGGCTCGCCGAAGGTCGTTATCGGTTTAGCCGAACGCCGAAGTTCGGGCGAAAGGTGCTCGGGCGTTATAACGTCTCCGTCCTCGGCACGAGCGACTATCCGCTGGATCTCGTTGCAGAGCTGGCGAACATTTCCTTCCCAATTGCAGACCATTAGGAGGTCGACCGTCTGCGGCGTAAACGTCACATCGCGTTTATTGAACTTTTCGGAGTAGTGGCTGATGTAGTAATTCACCATCGGCGGTATCTCCGAGCGGCGCTCGCGAAGAGGCGGAACCCGTAGGCGAATGACGTTGAGCCGATAGTAAAGATCCTCGCGGAAGCTGCCCTCGGCAACCTTTTCCTCAAGCGGCATATTGGTCGCGGCGATGACGCGGACATCGACCTTGATCGGCCGTTTCTCGCCGATCGGCTGAACCTCGCCTTCCTGGAGAAATCGCAGCAGCTTTGGCTGAACGTCGAGCGGCAGGTCGCCGATCTCATCGAGAAAAAGCGTACCGCCATCCGCCGAGCGGATGATGCCCGGCGAATCTGTCACGGCTCCCGTAAATGCTCCGCGTTTGTAACCAAAGAGGTGGCCTTCGGCTAGCTCTTTCGGCACGGCCGTGCAGTTAAAGGGAATGAATACCTTGTCCTTGCGGCTTGAAAGCGTATGGATCGCCCGCGATACAAGTTCCTTACCGGTGCCGGATTCGCCGGTGACGAGCACGGTCACGTCCGACGAACGGATCTTGTAGATCTCCTCAACGAGTGAGGTCATCGCGGGCGATGAATGAATAAAGCCGGGCATAACGCCCGTCGAGGCATTCGAGCCCGTTTCCTGCTCGGCCGGCCGCGAACGCTCGCGGGAACGAAGGTCGATGACGTCAAGCCCGAGCTCGACCACCTTAATCAACGGCTGAAGCGGGCTGCCGTCCGAGAGCTTTGCCGAGGCGGCGGGGCTTATCAAGACGGCGGCAGCCGGAGCTCCGGACGGTTTTAGGTCAAGAACAGCGACGTTCTTCGAACGCTCGAAGGCCTTCGCGGTGCCGGCGTTCTCCGATTTTTCGTAATGAGCGACGAGTTCGGCGCTGTCCGAGGGGGCGATGCCGTGCGTGATGAAGGGCCGCAGCCGCTTCTTATCGTTCATTTCGGCGATCACGATCTTTTTCGCCGAAGTCTCCTGCTGCAGAACGGCCATCAACTCGCGGAAGAGGAGTTCACGCGACGCGGTCGCCTCGGCAAGCCGAACCATCAAGAGCTGAGAGACGACCGAATTTGAACGGGCGGGCTCGGATCTCGTAGGCAGCGTTTTTCTCGCTGCGGCTATCGACTCTGCATGTTTGAGGCGTTCATCGAGCCCGAGCTTTTTGAAGATGTCCTTTGCCGCCTCAAGGTGGCGCATCGCCTGCTCGTTGCGGTCGGGCGGCAGGTATTCGGCAAGCAGAAGATGAGCCTCGGCGATGTGGTAAGTGTCGTTTGCGGTCTCAAAGATAGTCAGCGAGCGGTTGAAATGGTGAACTGCCATTTCGATGTCGCCCGCACTTGCCGACGCCAAACCGCGTATTCGCTGGACGTTTCCGAAGACGTAAAAATCGGACTCGGGGTCGCTCGCTTCGACCATCGCGATGGCGTTCTCAAACTCGGCAGTGCGTTCAAGCCGAAGCATCGCCTCGGCAAGGACAAGGCCCGCCATCTTCGCGTAATGTTTGTCGCCGATCCGGCCGCTAAGTTCGATGGTTTCGCGGGCGGTCGCGGCCGCTTTTTCATTTTCGCCCTCGGCTAGCAAGCACCGCGAAAGATTGCGGAGTGCCTGTGCCTCGTACCATTCACGTTTGTGCTCGCGGGCGGCAATCACAGCCTGCGACAGAAGGCTCCGAGCCTCGCGGAGGTCTCCGCGGAGGATCTTCATCTCACCGAGGCTGTCAAGAATTCCGGCGATGTGGGCGTGGTTCGACTCGATGGCGAGGTCAAGAGCCCGCTTGATCCGCTCCTCCGCACGGTTCCAATCGCCGACATGCATCAGATGCATCCCGAGGTTGTTGTAGGCGATGACAGAGTTAAGAACGTGCTCGGTCTGATCGAAAAAGGTGATCGATCGCTCAAGGCATTCGATGCCCTCTTGGGCCCGCCGCAGAAATGAATAGGCGCCGGACATATCGGTATAGAGCTTTCCGAGCATGAAGGGAGCCGAGCGGTCGCCGATGATCTTGATGCCAAGGTCGAAATACTGCAGGGCCTCTTCGCTGTTGCCTTCCTGATGGTAGCTGATCGCTATCTCACGATAGGCCTCGGCCATTCCGAGCCAATCGCCCGCCGCACGGAGCGGCTCGAGTGCGGCATTGGCGTGGTCGCGGCAGATGTTTGATTCGTTGAGCTTGCGGTAAACGCGGGCAAGGCCGATGTGGATCTGGCCATTGAGCTGCGTCAGCTCTTCGGCCTTTGCAGTTTCAAGCGTTTCCTTGAGGAGCGTAACGGCCTTCGGGTGGTCGCCGAGATTGTTGTAGGCGATGGCGAGCTGCGTCATCACCCGGATGCGGATCTCGCGGCTGAGGCGGTCGAGATTTTCGCGGTCCTCGTAAGGGCGGATCGCTTCGAGCGATTCCTTATAGCGGCCGACGGTCTCAAGCGTAAAAGAATGGAGCCGCTTGAGGCTCGCCAGGTCGTCGTCCGTGTGCGGGTAAGCGGCGATCGCCTCGACGACGATCCGCTCGGCTTCGCTCGAAAGCCCTTCGCGGAGTTTTTGCCCGATCGAGGAAAAGAGCGCGTCTAGCTCTTCACGCGAGGGCGCCTCGCGGCGGTCCTTTGCGATGCCGGGAGCCGCAGCTCGCGGGCCGCGTTTGATAAGCGGTGAGCGTTTCATCTAGGTGGCGGATTCGGTTCCAGACAATATCGGAATGAGGCCGCTTTTTCAGCGGGCCGACCGCCCAAGAATGCAAAAATTGAATACTAAGTAAACAGCGCATTCGAAAGTTAGCAGAATTTACCCGCCGTGTCTATAATTATTTTTCCGCAATTGGATCGATGCGGCGGCAAAATGGCAGAATTTCCGGAACATGACGGCGAGTTGCTGACCGAGCGGCGGGCAAAGCTCGAAAAGCCGAAGCTTTTCAAGGTGCTGCTCCACAACGACGACTTCACCACGATGGAGTTCGTCGTTTTTGTGCTCGAACACGTCTTCAAAAAGGCCCGCCCCGAGGCGATGGAAATCATGCTTAGCGTTCACTACAACGGCCTGGGCGTCGCCGGCGTTTACCCCTACGAGGTCGCCTATATGAAGCAGCAAAAGGCTATGAACCTCGCCAAGTCCCGCGAATACCCGCTGCTTGTGACCATCGAAGAGGAATGATTCAAAGACCGGTTTCGTCGAGAAGAATGCGGCTCTTCGACTTTCTATTTCCGGTCTAGAAATTCACGCGATCTGTATGCTAATCTAAGCGTTGTTATGCGGAGGCCATCGCCCATTATATTTCCAATCATGGGACTCAGGTTCAACCTAAGTTGAGCGGCGGCAAAAGTTTGCTTATGAGGGGTCCCAAGCTTATGAAAAGCTTGGGGCTTTTTGATTTTTACAATGACCGAAAGTTTAGATCTAAAAAAGACCGTTAACCTGCCGAAGACGAATTTTTCGCAAAAGGCGAATCTTGGGCAGAGCGAGCCGGCCCGGCTCAAGAAGTGGAAGGAGGCCGGGCTTTACGAACGCATCGCCGAGGCGCGACGCGGCCGGGAGAAGTTCATTCTCCACGATGGCCCGCCCTATGCGAACGCCGATATCCACATCGGCACGGCGCTCAACAAGATACTCAAGGACTTCGTTGTCAAGAGCCGTTCGATGATGGGCTTTGATGCGCCGTATGTTCCGGGTTACGACTGCCACGGGCTGCCGATCGAGACGCACGTCGAGCGAAAGCTGGCCGAAAAGGGCAAGAACAAGGCGGACATTCCCGTTTCGACCTTTCGGCGTATCTGCCGCGAGCACGCCTCGACGGCGATGAACAACCAGACGCGCGACTTTCAGCGGCTTGGGATCCTTGGCGATTGGGAGAACCCGTATCTGACGATGTCCGCCGAGTACGAATCGGCGACGGCAAGGCTCTTCGGGCGTTTCCTTGAGCGCGGTTATGTTTATAAGGGCCTGCGGCCGGTTTATTGGTGCATCCATGACCAGACGGCGCTCGCCGAGGCCGAGGTCGAATATAAAGAGCACACCTCGCCTTCGGTCTATGTGAAGTTTCCGCTTAGGTCCGATCCGGCCTCGATCGACCCCGCCCTTGCAGGGAAGAAGGTGTTCTTCGTCATCTGGACGACCACGCCCTGGACGCTGCCGGCAAATCTCGGTATCGCTGTCCATCCTGAATTTGATTACTCCGCGGTCGAGGTCGGTGACGAGGTCTATATCGTCGCTTCGGAGCTGAAGGGCTCGCTGGCAGAGACGTGCAGCTTTACGAACTCAGCGGAACTCGCCCGCTTCAAGGGCTCAAAGCTCGACCGGCTCGAGGCAAAACATGCATGGCTCGACCGCACCTCGCTGGTAATGAACGGCGAGCACGTAACGCTTGGCGAGGCCGATGCCGAAACCGAACTCGACGTGCGGTTTGAAAGCAAGGGCTCGGCCAAGTCCGGCACCGGACTCGTGCACACGGCACCGGGCCACGGAGCGGACGACTTTCACATCGGCAAGGCGTACGGGCTTGAGATCTACAATCCGGTGGATGCGGCCGGGCGGTTCATCGCCGAGGTCGAGCACTTCGGCGGGATGAATATCTTTGACGCGAACCCGAAGATCGTCGAGTTTGTCAACGAAAGCGGGATGCTGCTCCATTCGGAGAAGTATCAGCACCGGTATCCTCACTGCTGGCGATGCAAGAACCCGGTCATCTTCCGGGCGACGCCGCAGTGGTTCATCTCGATGGACGAGAAGTTTGGAGTACCGGCTTCAGCCGGCTCGGATGACAAACCGCTTCGTGCGGCTGCACTTGCCGAGATCGGGAAGGTGAAATGGCATCCGGCGTGGGGCGAAGGCCGGATGGCGAATATGTTCAAGGGGCGGCCGGATTGGTGCGTTTCGCGGCAGCGGTCGTGGGGCGTCCCGATCCCGGTCTTTTACTGCAGCGGGTGCGAGGAAACGGTCGCCGACCCGAAAATCGTTGACCACGTCGCGGACATTTTCGCTAAAGAAACGGCTGACGCCTGGTACGCGCGGCCGGAGAGCGAACTGCTGCCCGAGGGCTTTACCTGCTTGAAGTGCGGCGGCACGGAGTTCCGCAAAGAGACGGACATTCTCGACGTCTGGTTCGACTCGGGCTCGTCGTGCGTCGCCGTGCTTGAGACACGCGGCGAGACGCTGCGTTTCCCGGCGGATGTTTATCTTGAGGGCGGCGACCAATACCGCGGCTGGTTCAATTCGTCGATGAGCTGCGGCATCGCGGCCCACGGATCGGCACCATATCGGCAGGTGATCACGCACGGCTGGGTCGTTGACGGCGAGGGCAAGAAGCAATCGAAATCGGTCGGCAATGTGACGGCTCCGCAGGAGATCATCGACAAATCAGGTGCGGAGATCCTGCGGCTTTGGGCGGCGGCGGTCGATTACACCGAGGACGTCCGCTGCTCGGACGAGATCCTTTCGCGGGTGGTCGATGCGTATCGCAAGATGCGGAACACGCTTCGCTACGCCCTAGGGAATCTTGACGGATTCGACCCGGCGGCGGATTCGGTCGCCGAGGTGGAGATGCTTGAGATCGACCGCTGGGCTCTCGCGAGCCTTGAAATTGTTGCGGCAAAGGTGCTGAAAGGCTACACGGACTACGACTTTCAGGCGGCCTACGGAGCGCTTTACAATTTCTGTACGGTCACGCTCTCAGCCCGTTACTTTGATATCATCAAGGACCGGCTGTACATCTTTGCACCGCGGTCGATAGAGCGGCGCTCGGCACAGACGGCGCTCTACCGCATCGCCGATTCGCTTTGCCGGCTGATGGCACCGCTGCTCGCTTTTACCAGCGACGAGGCGTGGGAAAATCTGCCCGGCGAGCGTGAGGCTTCGGTCCATATGGCCGAATTTCCAGCCGCAACGCGTCTGGACGAAGCGGCGGAAGCGGAACTGCTCTCGCGGTGGGAACGCATCTTTGCGATCCGCGATGAAGTGCTAAAAGCGCTTGAGGCCGCGAGGAACGAAAAGCAGATCGGCTCATCGCTCGAGGCAAAGGTGATCCTGACCACCGACAAACCGACGACGATGTTCCTGCTTGATCATTTCACCGAGCTTCGATACATCTTTATCGTTTCGCAAGTGGAGGTCCACGAGGGCGAACCGTTCGCCGTCAAGATCGAAAAGGCCGACGGCGAGAAGTGCGAGCGATGCTGGAACTACTCGACGCGGGTCGGCGAATTTAAGAACTACCCGACCGTTTGCGAGCGGTGCAGCGAAGCTTTGAAGGAGATCGAAACGGCCGCGGCCGCCTAGGAGATATTAGAATGAAAAGACTCGTTATTTCGCTTTCAGTTTTGATGTTGCTGGCGGTTTCGGCTTTTGCGCAGAACGTTTATGAGCCCGAACGTGGTTCCGCTGAGCGTAAAGCGATCCTCGATGCCATCCGCGTACCGGTCGAGCGCGACATGAAGCAGAAGATCGTCTTTGTGACCAACAACTTTCGGGTGCAGGGTTCCTGGGCATTCGTCGGTGGAACGCTGCAATCGCCCGATGGCGGCCAGCCTGACCTCCGCGGAACGGCTTGGGCGGAAGAGGCAGACTTCTTTGAGAACAATTTCTTTGCCCTCGTGCGAAAGACCGGCTCGCGATGGCGGGTGACTACGCATGCGATCGGCTGCACGGACGTCTGCTATGCCGACTGGTGGAGGCGGTACCGCGCACCGAAAGCCGTGTTTCCATACACGGAATGAGCGAAAATGAAACCGTGCGTGCGGCCGAATCGTAGTTCTGAACGTCCCTATTTTGAATAAAGAGGAGTTCAGCTATGAAACACGCTATTTCAGCTACTATTATCGTTTTTGCGGTGTTTGTCTCGGCGGCGGCCGCCCAAACGGAAGAGAAAGATGCGGTGCGCGTCCCGCTGATGAACTACATCAAAGGACACGAGACCGGCCAGGGCGAATACTTCCGAAAGGCCTTTCATACGGAGGGCAGCATGGTCTGGGTTCGCGACGGCAAATTCACTTCGCGGACATTCGCGGAGTACATTGCCGGGGCCTCGGGCAAGCCCGCGGCCGATGAGAAGGACAGGCTTCGGAGCATAGAAGGAATTGAGATAGCCGGAACGGCAGCGACGGCAAAGATCATACTCGACTACCCGAACGTCAGGTTCGTCGATTTCATGTCGCTGCTCAAGATCGACGGTGAGTGGAGGATCGTCAGCAAGGTCTTTTACGCCGAGCCAAAGAACACAAGGTGAATAAAACAGACTTTTTGTGGAAGCTTGCTTACCTCGTCATAACCGGCGGGGTTTTTATGATAGACCAGACGACGAAGGCCTGGGCCGTCAGCCGACTTCGGTTTGGGGAAGATATTTCGGTCATTCCGGGATTTCTTAATTTCGCCTATGCCCAGAACACGGGCGTGGCGTTCTCGATGCTGGACGATCACGGCGACGTTGGCCGCTGGGGGCTCTCGGCCGTGGCGGTATTTGCGGGCGTTTTGGTGCTCTACTTTTTTTGGCGGACACCCCGCTCGGACGACCGCGTGCTCGGGGCCCTGGCACTATTGCTTGCGGGGATAATCGGCAACGTGACCGACCGCATCCGGCTCGGGTTCGTGGTCGATTTTATCGATGTGCAGTTCGACTCGTGGCACTACCCGACGTTCAACGTCGCGGATATGGCGATCGTCATCGGCGCCGGGCTCTTGATACTTGATATGGTTTGGAGCAAAAAAAGGATAACCGAAGCCCCCGAGGCCGAACCAAGAAAATGAGCGTCACACTTCGTCCGGTTGATGAGAATAATTACCGCCGCGTCATAGCTCTTGATGTCGGACCTGGCCAGGAACGCTTTGTTGCGCGGAACGTTAATTCGATCGCCGAGTCAAAGGTCTATCCATACCTGATACCGGCCGCGGTCTATTCGGATGACGAACTAGTCGGGTTCGCCCTCTACGGCCGCGACCCGGAGACGGGCAAATACTGGATCGTCAGGCTGATGGTCGACGCCGCCCACCAAGGAAATGGCTACGGGCGTGCCGCGGTTCTGGCCTTGATCGAAAAGATTCAAGCTCTGCCGGAATGCGGCGCGATCTACTTGAGCCTTGTTCCCGGTAACGAAGCCGCGGAGGGGCTTTACCAAAGTGTCGGCTTTGAGCGGACCGGCGAGATTGCGGACGGAGAGATCGTAATGAGGTATTCGCTCTAAGAAGCAAGAAGGCAGAAGACAATGTATCCAGAGTTGTTCCGAATCGGTGATTTTCCCGTAACGAGCTATGGCGTTTGGCTGGCGGCGGGGATGCTCGTCGCGCTCTTTGCGGCGTCGCGTCTTGCAGAGCGCGACGGGTTGCCGCGGGAGCGGATCTACGACCTCGGCCTCTGGACGCTGCTTGGCGGGTTGCTCGGTTCAAAGATACTTCTCTTCTTCGTTGAAGACAACGTCCAGCTTTTCACCCTCGATTTTCTGCGCTCGGGCGGGGTTTATTACGGTGGCTTGATCGGCGGGTTCCTGGCGGTCGCGATCCTGATCCGATGGTACAAACTGCCCTTCTGGAAGGTTGCCGATGCCTTTGCACCCGCGGTCGCACTTGGCCAGGCATTTGGGAGGCAGGGTTGCTTTGCCGCCGGCTGCTGCTGGGGAAAGCCGACGACCAATTGGTGGGGCGTTCATTTCACCGAAAAAGGCCACGAATACACGGGCGTCCCGATCGCAAATAACGTCCACCTGCACCCGACGCAGCTCATCGAAAGTTTTACGATGCTTGCGGTCTTTGCCCTGCTTGTATGGCTGCACCGCCGCAAGAAATTTGACGGCCAGGTGCTGATCGCCTACGGCATCATCTACGCGATCTTCCGGTTCCTTATCGAATTCATCCGCGACGATCCGCGGGGCGAGCTTTTCGGCCTAACGGCGATGACCGGCCTATCAACCTCGCAGATAGTCAGCCTGGTTGTCGCCGCAGCATCGATCGCCTTCTTCGTTTTCCGCTACCGACAACGAACGGAAAAAGACCTGTAGCCGAACCAATTTCCAATGGCACAATTTACAATTCCCAATTCCGGGCGCCGCATTGTCAATTGGCAATTGACCGATTGTGAATTGGAAGAAATTAAGGCTCTCCGATGACCGAAAACGCCGTAGAAAACAAGGACGACAATTCACTCGTGTTCTCGGCGGGAGCGGATGACGCGGGCGTTCGGCTAGATGCGTATCTTGCGTCGCAGGTCGAAGGCTGGTCGCGCTCGCGGCTGCAGCGGTTGATCACGGACGGCGATGTGCTCGTCAATGGGAAGACGGCAAAGCCTTCGTACAAGTTGAACGCCGGCGATGAGATCGATCTTGACCTGACGGAGGAGCCGACGTCGCGGTTCGAGCCTGAGGATATCCCGCTCGATATCGTTTACGAGGATGACTACCTTGCGGTCATCAACAAACCGGCCGGGATGGTCGTCCACCCCGGAGCGGGCGTGTCCAACGGAACGCTCGCAAACGCTGTCGCGTGGCATTTCCGTTTGCAGAAGCCTGCGCGTGAGCAAGGGCGTATCAAGCAAATTGGCAGCGACGCCCTTACTAACGTGAAGGCTTCCGCAATGAATGACCGAGTCGGCATAGTCCACAGATTAGACAAAGACACTTCCGGCCTGATCCTCGTCGCCAAAGATGATGAGACGCACGAGGCGCTTGCCGAGCAGTTTCGTGGCCGGACGGTCGAGAAGAGCTACGTCGCTCTTGTCCACGGCAGCCCGCGTGAGAACTCCGGCACGATCGACCGCCCCATTGCCCGCGACCGTTGGCACCGGACAAAGATGACCGTTGCCGCCAATGGCCGCGAGGCGATCTCAATTTGGAAAGTACGGCAGCGGTTCGAGAAATTCACACTGCTCGAAGTCGCCATCAAGACCGGCCGGACGCATCAGATCCGAGTCCACCTCGCCTCGATAAATCACCCGGTCGTCGGCGACGCCACCTACAACGAAGGCCGCGACAACACGATTGCCGATCCGGAGATAAAGAAGGCCGTCGAAAAACTCGGCCGGTTCTTTCTCCACGCCGAAAGGCTTACATTCACACATCCCAAAACGGGCGAGCGGCTGTCATTTAATTGCGAGATCCCGAAGGAATTGGCAGAATTGCTGAAATCGCTTTGACGTTCCAGTCGTTTAATTGAATACAAGATTATGAAACGCTTCTTTGTTGCTGTCGCTTTTTTGGTGTTAGGTGTGCCGTTCGCTGTGGCTCAGTCGGGTGAGGTCAGTATCATTCCCCAACCTGTCGATGTGAGGAGAGGAAACGGATCGTTCGACCTGAGGCGTTCTACTAAGATCTATGTGAGCCATGAATCCGAGCGAAAGTTCGCCGAACTCCTCAATCAGCATATCGTCGATCGATTTGGCTATCGTTTGCAAGTTGTTGATGACGTCTATGAGCTGAACAAGAAATACAAGAACGCAATCATAATCGAGAAAGCCGCACCTAAAGTTTACGGCGCAGAAGAAGGATACGGGCTGAAAGTTGCCCGGGAGTTTGTTGAGTTTCGCGGTTCTAGTGATGCCACTCTTTTCTATGGTCTTCAGACATTTATTCAGTTGCTTCCTTTGCACGGCACGAAGGATGTAAAGATTTCGGCGACGACTATCTTCGATGCTCCTCGCTTCAAATACCGCGGGATGCATCTTGATGTTGCGCGGCATTTTCAGCCGGTGGAGTTTGTTAAGAAGTTCATCGACCAGATGGCGCAGTATAAGTTCAATTATTTTCACTGGCATTTGACGGAAGATCAGGGTTGGCGGATCGAGATCAAGAAATATCCGAGGCTGACCGAGGTCGGATCGAAGCGGCCGGAGACGATGTTGGACCGCAACTTCTCGCCATACATCGGTGACGGCATTCCGCACGGCGGCTTTTACACGCAGGAGCAGATCAAGGAGGTAGTCGCCTACGCCAAGGAGCGGCACATCACCGTTATCCCGGAGATCGAACTTCCCGGCCATGCCTCGGCGGCGCTCGCGGCCTATCCGCAATTTGGCTGCAAGGCCGATTACGAATACAAGGTGCAGACGACGTGGGGCATTTTTAAGGAAGTATTTTGCCCGACCGAAGAGACGTTCAAGTTCCTAGAGGACGTGCTCGACGAGACCATCGCTCTGTTCCCTGATTCGCCCTACATTCACATCGGCGGCGACGAGGTGCTGAAAGATCATTGGAAGGAATCCGAGTTCGTGCAGGAGCTAAAACGGCGAGAGAACCTCAAGGACGAATACGAGGTGCAGAGCTATTTCATCCGCCGCATCGAACGCCACCTGAACAAACGCGGCAAGAAGATGATCGGCTGGGACGAGATACTTGACGGCGGCCTTGCACCGAATGCGACCGTGATGAGCTGGCGCGGAATGCGCGGCGGCATCGCTGCGGCAAAGTCGGGCCACGATGTGATAATGACGCCGACGACCCACGTTTATTTCGACTACGGCCAGGGCGACCCCGCCTACGAACCGCTCAACATCGGCAGCTACGTTCCACTCGCAAAGGTTTACAGCTTCGAGCCCATTCCGCCCGAGCTCACGGCCGACGAAGCGAAGTATGTGATCGGCGGCCAGGCGAACATCTGGACCGAGTATATGAAAACGCCGGAGCACATCGAATACATGGCATTCCCGCGGTTGCTCGCCTTGAGCGAGGTACTTTGGTCAAAAAAGGAGGATCGCGACTTCGCCGATTTTCAGCGGCGGCTGAATGCGATCCTGCCTCGGCTAGATAAACAAGGCGTGAATTACCGCATCCCCGAGCCCGGCGGTTTGCAGAATGTCATTACGGAAAGCGATCGCGTTTCGATAGAGCTACAGCCCGCGGCCGGAACGCGAGTGCATTACACCACGGACGGCACGACGCCCGACGAACGCTCGCCGGTTTACTCAAGGCCGATCGAGGTCCGGCTCGGCGAGGACGAAGTGAAAACGCTGAAGACCATCGTCGTCAACGCCGCCGGCCGCAAAAGCGTCGTCTATGCCGCAACGATCGTTCGCGGGAAGATGCGTGAGCCGGATGTGACCACGGCGGCGAAGCCGGGATTGAGTTTCAACTTCACGACCTCGGACTCTTCGTTCGAGGGCGGGCCGTCGCCGATCGTCGGCGAGACGCGTTCTACCTCGCTCAATCAATTCGCTCAGCGAGCGGATCTCAAAAAACCGTTTATGGTGACATTTGACGGCTATTTCCGTGTGCCTGAGGACGGCGTTTATGAGTTTCAGGTCGATTCCACATGGGACGCGACCGTTGTGCTTGGCGATAGTAAAATACTCGACGACGCCGGCACCAAAGACCGCAAGATCCGCTCGGCGATCGTGCCGCTCAAGGCCGGGCTGCATAAAATGTCGATCCGTTACAACCACCGCGGCGGCGATTCGTCATTCCGCTTCCGCTGGGGCATTAAAGGCCGCGGCCTGACCCAGGCCTGGGGCGGCGAATTTGTGCACTAGGAAAGAAGTCAGAAGTCAGAAACCAGAAGTCAGAATGAAAAAGCGAAGCTCAACGATTTTCTCAGCGTCTCAGCGTCTCGGCGGTTGTTTTCTGATACTGCTCACCGCTTACTGCTCGCTGCTCACCGCCCAGACGCGAGACTACACGCGGTGGGTCAATCCCTTCATCGGCACCGGCGGGCATGGGCATACGTTTCCCGGGGCGACGCTGCCCTTCGGGATGGTGCAGCTCTCGCCCGACACCCGCATCGACAACTGGGACGGCTCCTCCGGCTATCATTATTCCGACGACATCATCTACGGCTTTTCGCACACGCACCTCTCCGGCACCGGTATCCCGGATGGCGCGGACATTTTGTTCATGCCGACACACCAGGCTCCCGAGTTCAAAAAGACGGGCGAGGGGCTTTTTCAACTTGATGTGGCATCGAAATTTTCACACAGGAATGAGAAGGCCGAACCCGGTTATTACTCCGTAAAATTAGATCAAGGAGGAATTTTCGCAGAACTTACGGCTACAAAAAGAGTCGGACTTCATCGTTATACGTTTCCGAGATCCGACAAGTCCTTCGTAAATCTCGATTTGTTTTGGCGGGACAGAGTTGTTACGTCGAAGATTCGAATTGTTGATAACAGCAAAGTTGAAGGCTTTCGCCAATCAAGTTCTTGGGCAAAGAATCAAGTCGTATATTTCGTCGCTGAATTCTCAAAGCCCTTCAAACATGGCCAGCCATATGAAAACGGTTCGATGGAACTCCACTATCGGCCGGAACTTGAAGGCAAAAACCTTACTTCTACGTTTTGGTTCGACACAACTGACGGAGAACCGGTACTTCTTAAAGTTGCCATATCTTACGTCTCCATCGAGGGAGCCCGCAAGAATCTCGAGGCCGAGCTGCCGCACTGGGATTTTGACAAGGTGCGGGCGGAGGCGAAGGCGGCGTGGAACAAGGAGCTTTCTAAGATAGAGGTCTCCGGCGGGACGGACGAGCAGACGACGAATTTTTACACCGCTCTTTATCACACGATGATCCACCCGAACGTCTTCAACGACGTCGATGGAAAGTACCTCGGCCATGACCGGAAGGTGCATGAGCTAAGGAGCGCGGACAAGAGTGTCCGCGCTCCGTCTGAGCACTACACGGTTTTCTCGCTCTGGGACACGTTCCGGGCGACGCATCCGCTTTATACCATCATCGACCAGCGGCGGACGGTCGATTACATCAACTCTTTCATACGCATTTATGAACAGGGCGGGCGGCTGCCGGTTTGGGAGCTCTGGGGCGAAGAGACCGACACGATGATCGGCTATCACTCCGTCAGCGTGATCGCCGATGCGATGGCGAAGGGCATCGAAGGCTTTGATTACGAAAAGGCATACGAAGCCGCAAAGCACTCCGCCAACCTCGACCACCATGGCCTCGCCACCTACAAACGCCGCGGTTACATCTCCGCCGAAGACGACAACGAATCGGTCTCAAAAACCCTCGAATACGCCTATAACGACTGGTGCATCGCGCAAATGGCGAAGACTCTTGCCGCAAATCTCGAAAGGGAGATATTGCGCACCAACATCGAGAATGGTTGGAACGAAATGGCTATCCGTCGTTATATACAAGACTATCAGGAGTTTACAAAGCGTTCTCGCTATTTCGAGAATCTTTTTGACAATGAAACGAAGTTCTTCCGGCCCAAGCGCAACGGTGGCTTTATCGAGCCCTTTGCACCGAACGAAGTTACCTTCCACTTTACCGAAGGAAATTCCTGGCAGTATTCATTCTTCGTTCCGCACAATGTCAATCGTTTGATGGCATTAATGGGCGGACGCGACAAGTTTGCCGCCAAGCTCGACGAACTATTCACGACCGAGCAAAAACTGACCGGCCGCTTTCAGCCCGACATCACTGGCCTTATCGGGCAATACGCCCACGGCAATGAACCTTCGCATCACATTCCGTATCTCTACAACTACGCCGGCCAGCCGTGGAAAACGCAAAAGTATGTCCGCAAGATCATGGACGAGTTCTACAAGAACGCGCCCGACGGACTGATCGGCAACGAAGATTGCGGGCAAATGTCGGCGTGGTACGTCCTATCGTCGGCGGGATTTTACCCCGTCGCTCCCGGTGCGCCGCAATATGACATCGGCTCGCCGTTATTCGAGGAAGTAAAGTTCAAACTTGAAAACGGCAAATCGTTCAGAGTTATTGCGCGGAACCAGTCGGCGAATAATCGCTACGTTAGTTCTATCAGTTTGAATGGAACACGGTGGACTTCAACCACCATTGATCATCGCGTCATGATCGATGGCGGAAAACTCGAGTTCACGATGTCACCTGAGCCCGTGCACGATGCGTTCAGTGTTTCCAGGAAGTTCACCCCATTCAATTTTGTGCCGGTGCCAAGTATCAGCGGCCCAAGGACCTTTCGCGAGACGGCGAAAATAACGATAGGTGCAATTGAACCCCGAACCAAGATCTTTTACACCACCGACGGCAGCGAGCCTAGTGAGAGATCGACGCAATATTCGGCGCCTTTTGACGTTGTGGCAACCACGATGGTAAGGACTATCGCAATTGGCGAGAATGGCCGCCGGAGTTTTCCGGTTGAGGCCGTGTTCACCAAACGCGAGAGTGAATGGACGGTCCTTAGCACTTCCGGTTACAGCTCGCAATACACGGGCGGCGGTGATGATGCGATGGTCGATGGGCTTCGCGGGACGCGCAACTTTGCGAGCGGCGAGTGGCAGGGTTATCAGGGCAAGGTGCTTGAGGCCGTCATCGACCTCAAGGAGCGGCGGCGGGTCGCGGAGATCGGCGGCTCTTTCCTGCAGACAACGCGGTCGTGGATCTGGATGCCTTCGCGTATCGAGTTTGAAGCCTCGGACGACGGTGTGAACTTTACGAAGATCGCCGAGATCAAAACCGACGTCCCGCTGACCGATGAAACGCCGCAGGTCAAGGAATTTTTGACCAAGCTCGCGGCTCCCGTCACGGCCCGCTACATCCGCGTTCGTGCGTTCAACATTGGCCCGATCCCCGCCTGGCACCCCGGAGCCGGCGGCGACCCATGGATATTTGTGGATGAGGTCATCATCAGGTAGTGCGGTAATGGCCAAACCTTGACGCCTCGTCTCACTTCGTTTACTATTCCGACACCCCTGAGCTTCCCATGAGTCTTCATCTGGTAAAACTCATCGTTCTTGGCATCGGGCTTGGCCTGGCGGTTGGGATCGGTGTGTTCACATTCTGGTACGGCAAGGGTTATTCCTACATGAGCAACGACCCGCTCGCCTGTGCCAACTGCCACATAATGAACGAACAGTACGACGGCTGGCTTAAATCTAGCCACAAGACCGTGGCGACCTGTAACGATTGCCACACGCCGCCGGATACACTGGGCAAGTACACGGTCAAGGCCTGGAACGGCTTCTGGCATTCATACTATTTCACGGTCGGCGGATTCCACGAGCCGATCCGGATAACGGACCTTAACAGGCGCGTCGCCGAGCAAAGCTGCCGCACCTGCCATGAAACGATGGTCCATTCGATAACGGTCTCCGAGTCGATAAAAGCGGCTCAGGAGGTTTCCTGCATCTCGTGCCACCGAAACGTCGGGCACATGCATTAACAAGCGAACAAGGGCTGTTCTGCGGAGGTCATATGAGCGAAGAGAACAAAGAGAACACCGTCGAAAAAGAAGAACCGAAGACCGAGAAACGCGGCTGGGCATTTAGCGCCAAGGTGCTGGCGGTCGTCGCGTTCGCCGCCTTTGCCGTTTCGATACTCGGGCTCGCTTTGCTGACGAACATCTTTGAGCGAAAGCAGGAGGCGAGAAATCCGTTCTTTCGCGTCGTCGAGCTGACCGACGACACTCACGACCCGGCCGTTTGGGGCAAGAACTTCCCGCTGCAATATGACAGCTATCTCCGCACCGTAGATCAGGTCCGGACGCGATTTGGCGGAAGCGAGGCCGTACACAGAACGCCGACCAACGCCGACCCGCGCTCGATCGTCGCCCAATCGCGGCTCGAAGAAGACCCGCGGCTGAAGACGATGTGGGACGGCTATGCCTTCGCGGTCGATTTCCGCGAGGAACGAGGCCATGCGTACATGCTCGAGGACCAGACATTTACAGAGCGGCAGGCGGTTACTCAGCAGCCCGGAACCTGCATTAACTGCCACGCTTCGGCATACGAGGCTTATAAGAAACTCGGCCAGGGCGACATTGTTCAGGGCTTTCACGCACTGAACAAGATGCCATATCAGGAGGCCCGGAAAGAGGTGACGCACCCGGTCGCCTGTATCGACTGCCATGATTCGCAAACAATGGCGCTTCGCATTACGCGACCGGCGTTCATGGAGGGCATCAAGCTCGTAAAGGCTTCGCAGGGTGTTGCGAATTTCGACGTTAACCGCGACGCGACCCGGCAGGAAATGCGATCGTTCGTCTGCGGGCAGTGCCACGTTGAGTATTATTTCAAGGGGCCGGAGAAAACGCTTACCTATCCGTGGCAAAAGGGAATGAAGGTCGAGAACATTCTTGAATATTACGAGGAGGTCAAGCATAAAGATTGGACCCATGCGCAGACCGGCGCCGAAGCGCTCAAAGCGCAGCACCCTGAATTTGAGATGTACAATCAGGGCATCCACGCCCGTGCCGGAGTTTCCTGCGCCGATTGCCACATGCCCTATGAACGCCAGGGCGCGATGAAGATCAGCAGCCACCACGTCCGCTCGCCGCTTTTGAGCATCAACACCTCGTGCCAGACCTGCCATAAAGGCACGGAAGAAGAGCTGAAGTTCCGCGTTGAGACGATCCAGGAACGCACCTACAAACTTCGCGGGCTCGCGATGGATGCGCTCGTCCAGCTTATCGGCGACATCGTCGCGGCGAAGAACGCCGGAGCTTCGGACGCAGATCTTGCGGCCGCGCGCGAGAATCAGCGGAAGGCGCAGTTCTTTCTTGATTTTGTCGAGGCAGAAAACTCAATGGGTTTCCACGCTCCGCAGGAAGCGACGAGAATACTCGGCGAATCGATCAATTTCTCCCGACTCGGGCAGGTTTCGCTCCGAAATGTGAAGGTAACGACCAACCTCGCCGCCCTCCGCGCCTCGCGTTGACCTGCAATGCGCAAGCCCGCACGTAAGTAAGGGCGGTTTCTCAAACTGAACATTTTGCTCGACGACTACGGTTTCGAACTCTACGAGAATAGTGAGTTCCCACTTGCATACTTGATCACGATTCGCACGTTCGGAACCTGGCTTCACGGTGATGAACGAGGTTCGATCCGAAGGAACCGAAAATCTGATCGAGGCTCGAAGCATATCGACCTTAATATTCCGCTTAAAGAGAAAATGGAGGCCGGAATGCTCTCGCACCCTGTTTTACTGGATCCGCTGCAGCGAAAGGTCGTTGACAGTGCGATTCGCGAGGTATGCGAGGTGCGAAAGCACCTGTTGCACGCCGTGAACGTAAGGTCGAACCATGCTCATTCTGTGATCAGTGCTCAGTGCAGTCCGGAGCGATTGGCCGATTCACTGAAGGCGTATTCGACCCGTCGGTTGAAAGAAAACGGGTCGATAGCTCCCGACGGGCGAGTATGGTCACGAGGGCGTAGCCGAAGATATCTGTGGAAGCCTCAACATGTGGAGGCTGCGGTCGAATATGTGCTTTACGGCCAAGGCGATGTTCAGTTTCAATTGGATGATTGAAATAACATTGGATGAACCGCCCTTACTTACGTGCGGGCTTGCGCATGCATTGGCCGAAAAGAAGTTGACCAAATCACGCTGCCGAGCGTCTAACCTCAGGACGATATTTGTTGTTCGCGGAGTTTTTATGGACAGGCGTTATTTTCTTAAGACAAGCGGGATCGGGCTGGCGAGCTTTGGCCTGATGGCGGCGGCCCCGGACTTTCTGCATCAATTTGCAGCGGCACAGGCGACCGGAAGCGGCGGCAAGAAGAAGGTGCTGGTCACCATTTTTCAGCGAGGAGCGGTCGATGGCTTAAGCATGATCGTACCGCACGGCGAGGGCGAGTATTACAACCTCCGCCGCGGGACCGCGATCGCACGGCCGCGGCAAACCGATGGGGCACTCGACCTTGACGGCTTTTTCGGGCTTCATCCGGCTATGGCATCGCTCCAGCCCTTTTGGAGCGCAAAGCAGCTTGCGGTGATCAATTCGTGCGGCTCGCCGGACAACACCCGTTCGCACTTTGACGCCCAGGACTATATGGAGTCTGGCACGCCGGGTGTGAAATCTACCCGCGACGGCTGGCTCAACCGAGCGCTTCAGGCGACCGCCGGCAAGGCCGATTCGCCCTTCCGTGCCGTTGCGATGACGCAGCAGCTTCCGCGTTCGCTCTATGGCCGTTCGCCCTCGATCGCTATGACGAACCTGTCGGATTTTTCGATCAAGGCGGGGCTTTACACGGCGGACTTGAAAGGCGGCTTCGAGGGCGTTTATCAACAGAACGTGAAAGACACGCTCGGCGAGACGGGCAAGGAGACCTTTGAGGCGGTTAATTTTTTGAAGACCGCGAACCCTTCGAAGTTTCGCCCGGAGAACGGTGCTCAATATCCGAACAGCCAGCTTGGACGTTCGCTGCAGCAGATAGCTCAGCTCATCAAGGCGGGCGTCGGGCTTGAGGTCGCATTCGCCGAAACCGGCGGCTGGGACACGCACGTGCGGCAAGGCGGTGCCCGCGGGCAGCTTGCGAATCTGCTACGGGATTTTTCGAATTCGATCGCGGCCTTTGCCGCCGATCTCGGCAAGCGGATGGACGACGTTGTCGTTCTGACGATGTCCGAGTTCGGCCGGACGGCCCGCGAGAACGGCTCGCTCGGCACCGACCACGGCCACGGCAATGCGATGCTGGTGCTCGGCAATTCGGTAAAAGGCGGTAAGGTTTTTGGCGAGTGGAAGGGCCTGAAGCCCGATCAGCTAAATGAGGGCCGCGACCTCGCGATCACGACCGACTTCCGAAGTATCTTTACAGAGGTCGCAACAAGGCACCTTGGAAGCACGCGTTCAGATACCTTATTCCCGAAGTTTGATGCCAAGGCCGCTAGGGTCTTGGGCTTTCTGAGTTAAGCCTTCTGGCCATGTAAATCGAACCTAGAAAGAAGCCGTCCCATTTTAGGGGAGGCTCTTCTTTTGTGATGGCTAGTGCTCGGGTTTATCGCCCGGCGAATCCACAGCGGCCGTTCCGCCGCGTTGTTGGACCACGTGCGTCAGCTCATGGG